>TBL_comb48_EPIDRAFT_1000448_pt1 | contig 32474 bp, 29 predicted proteins | sample TroBogEpilimnion_37_FD_10681 | JGI IMG/M metagenome (IMG submission 10681) | reverse complement strand
TCCATTCTGTATTAAAACTATTGGAAGCAATTAAATCCTCTAAACTTAAATGCATTCGGTACCTCCAATAATGTTTTGGATTCGCAGGAACATTAATGCGCTCATCATTAGGATCGCTTCTTCTGATAGATACGTCGACTCCAAAATAATCCTGTAATTGGAAAATAGCCCACATAGCAGGGGAATATAAATGTTGTAATAAAATAGCTTTATTGATCCAAGCTTCACAATGAATGGGTGCCTCACCCCATTGTCCAATTTCGTGATTATAAAATTGCTGTGTCTTTGCTCTATCTTCTTCCCACCAACCTCTAATGGTACTCGTGTCATGCGAGCTAGGCGTAACTACACTTAAATAAGGAGCATCGTTTGGATGAAAGAATGTTTTATGCGAAGCCTTTGGCATTCTTTGCACTTCCAAACTCAATATGCCTAATTGATACATTACATTCGGCACACAAGATGGCACCAATCCTAAATCTTCACCACAAATAAGCATATTGGTGGACAACTTAAGCATCGGCAATTTTTGCATTGCTTCTTTTTCCCATGCTGCATCCTGACGCTTAAAGAAATAATCTACATACAATTCTCTTAATGCTTGTTGTGTAGCGTGATCTAAGTTTTGGAAAGAACTTGTTCCTTCAATATTGAATCTAAAATGGAAATGATGTGGTTTTTCAGCATCAAATAAAATAACATTACTAATTAATTGATACAAGCCATTTTTAATTTTATCATGCCATTGATCCTGAGGCATGGTATTAAAATAGGCTTCTACTTGTCTTTGTGTTTTATACGCAGGCAATAGTTCATAATGTCCGTCGCCAATGGATTTTAAATAATCCTTTTTCACTAAATCATTATCATAACCAAACAACTGAAACAAATTTGTTTCATTAATATAAGGATGCGTTAATCTATAATGATCGCATTTAATCCCTTTAGCATTTAACTCATTTATAGAAACCGGAATAGCAGGAACAAAATGTCCCATGATACCTTCAACAGCATGCATAGGTATACTCCATATTCTGAAGAATCCTAAAATATGATCAATTCTAAATGCGTCGAAATAAAATTTCATTTGATCAAATCGGGACTTCCACCAAGCAAATCCATCACTCGCCATCACCTCCCAATTGTAAGTTGGGAATCCCCAGTTTTGTCCACTCACTGCAAAATCATCTGGTGGCGCACCCGCTTGCATATCCATGTGAAATAATCCCGGATCCTGCCAAGCATCCGCTCCAAATCGATATACACCAATTGGTATATCTCCTTTTACAATCACCCCATTTTTATGAGCATAATCAGTTGCTTCTAATAACTGTAAATGCAAATGATATTGAACGTATAAGAAAAATGAAATTGCTTCATAGGTCTTTGACTTAGGGTCTAATAATTTAGCAATTTCAGCTGCATTGTATTTTGAATGCGTTGGCCAATTATTAAAATCAACTGTTCCATGCAAATCTCTTAAATAAGAAAAAGCACTATACCCAATTAACCAATTTTTATTGTTCTCGAAAAATTCAACGAAGCCTTTTGTTGCTAAATCTTCCTTACCATTTTTTGAATATAATAACCTAAGTACTTCCCACTTTAATTTCATTACTTCCTCATAATCCACTACCTCTAATTTATTTAAAGTATCTATCTTCGTTACATAGGGCTTTAATAAATCTTCCTGGCCTTTCTTAATTACATTGGAAAGTCTTACAAACATAGGATGTAAAGCAAAGGCCGATATCGCTGCATATGGATAAGAGTCCATCCAGGTATGCGTTGCAGTAGTATCATTAATAGGAAGAATTTGAATCAATTTTAATCCAACCTTCTTTGCCCAATCCACCAATAATTTAATGTCTTCAAACTCACCTACTCCAGCACTCTTATTGGATCTTAAAGAAAATACAGGAATCGCAACGCCTGCACCTTTCCAATTACTTGCAGTATAATTAATAAAACCATCGTTAATAATAACTAATTTATCCTTACCCACTGGCTCATACACAACTCTATTATCGCCGTCTTCAAATTTCAAAAATGTTTTAGTGTTCAAATCATAAATACCATATTTATATACGAAGGGAAAATTACTTTTAGCGGCGTCAATACTTAACTCATAATAATCCTCGCCATTTATTTTTGACATCACCATTGCCTTAGTTGCATCCCATGCACCAACGACTTTTGATTCACCAATAATACAAAGGGTTTGATTTTGCTCAAGCAATGGGGCTTTAACTCTAAAGACATGGGTGGTAGTATTGTCAATATTAGATTTACTTTCAGCAATTGGCTGCTTCATTAATACATTCACAAATGGTGATGTGTAGAATGTATTTTCTTTATAGCCTGTAAAATTCCAACTATCAATAATGACTATATCATTCACATTCGATTTTGAAAGTTGTAGCGTTTTATCACTACCCGTGTCAAATGCTTTTGTTCCATCTGCATTTTGAATAAAATAATGGTATACAATTTTGTCATTGATGGCTGTTGGATTTACATTTAAATGCAACACCCAATAATCATTATTCAAATAAACTAAAGGAACTGCTTGCTCAATTTTGTTATTGCCTAATATTGGATGGTTCCCATAAATATAAATACCCTGGCCAAAATGAGTTTTATATTTTAAATGAAAACTAATTTTAATTTGTTGACCAGCATCAACATTTACACTATTCGTTTTACTCTTTTTTGCATCAACAGACTTCATAGCAAGCAATTTGTCAGGACAATCGTAATTAATTAATAAACAAGCGACTAAAGATAAAAAATTATTGTGTAAAAAAAACACATTAAACTCTTTTTGTATTGCTATTCGTTTCAAACTTTGTATATTTATGTATACTATTAATTATCAGCCCTTTACGTAATTACAATGGACAAAATTGTTATTTATACAGATGGTTCATCAAGAGGTAATCCAGGACCAGGTGGTTATGGGGCTATTTTGATGTGGGGCAATAAAGTAAAAGAACTTTCAGGTGCATTTCGGAAAACCACCAATAATAGAATGGAATTGCTTGCTGTAATTCAAGCCATGAGTGCATTAAAAACAAGTAACCTCCCTGTTAATATTTTTACTGATAGTAAATATGTAGTTGATTCCGTTGAGAAAAAATGGCTGGACAATTGGATCAGAACCGATTTTAAAGGAGGTAAAAAGAATAAGGACTTATGGACAATTTATTATGAATTGGCAAAGCCATTCAAGGTAAAATTCCATTGGGTAAAAGGACATGCCGAAAATCCCTACAATAATAGATGTGACGAATTAGCTACTCTTGCAGCTGACAACGGTCCTTGGGAAATTGATACAGAATTCGAGAAAATCTAGCAGTTCGAAATAAATAAATCTATTTAATTAGATTATTAGATCGCTTTAAACTTTGGTACTGCTAAACGGAACGCGCCAAATAATACAGCACCAAATACAACTGTACTTACAACACTATATGGATAAAATGGTAAGCCATCCACCATTGTTTGCACTAAACCAGTTGAAGTAATTGGATGATGGTATCCACCACCTTGTGCCCATACTAAAAAATTAGAAACTAAAAAGTATGCAGTTGGAGCAGATAAGAAAGATAATAAAAATTTAGAAGGCTTTGCGGATTGTAAGCTATAACCAAATACAGTTGTAGCAGCAATTAAAATATAGTTTTCAATTTGACCACTATAAAAACCTTGGATACTTGACAAACCATTGTTGTATAAAACTTGATACATTAAATCAGAAATGAACATAGACAACAAAGGCAATAAAAAAGAATACTGCTTTTTAGTTGCAAACAATGAACCACTAAATAAAGCAATTGCAATTTGAGGTGCAAATCCCAATGGGCGACCTGGCATTACACGATACAATGCACTTGTTGCAATCATTATTACTAAAGCGATGGTTATTTGTCTATTCAATTTCATAATTTGTCATTTATAACGATGGAATCAAAAATACACATTTTGCCCATTATTTATCTATTTTGATTTTCCTCAAATGTGAATAACCTAGGGAACAAAGCTTTTAAAAAGCACCGAATGGGTTTGAGCTTGAATTTCTAATTGCTCAGAAGCCCCTACCATGGCCACTTCTCCAGCTTTATATAAATTTCCATCCATTAATACTTCGCCTTCCACTACCAATAACATTTCTAATGATTGGGTATTTATTGTGTAACGATCACCCCCATTAAGTCCTATTTTACTTAAACCAAAATCTGGTACTGGACAAGGATAAATGGTTTCATATGAATTCAAGGCCTCCCCATTTAAAACATTTGGATAGGTTGGCACAAATTGCACATGTTGTATTAATTCATCAATATCAATATGCTTTGGCGTTAATCCTCCTCTTAAAACATTATCGCTATTCGCCATCAATTCAATATTCTGACCTTCTAAATATGCATGTAATAATCCTGCTCCCTGAAAAACACCTTGGTATTTTTTTACTGCTACAATATTTAAAATATAAATAGAGAAAATGCCTTTATCAATATTTGCATCTGGCACTACTCCATTATAATATTTATTCGCCCACCAATGAGGATGTGATTTGTCCACCTTGCCAAGCCTAACACTTTCAATCGCTTCTTGAAGTAATGGTTTTAAAATAGCATCTGCTTTTTCTGCAGATAACTGCATAAAATAACTATATAATTTCTTATAATCAGATCCATTAAACTGTTCAATCAAGGAATGGAAATACTCAAATTCATTTAATCTTGATTCCAATAATTCGGGCGCTAAAAATCCATGCAATAACCAAAAATCACTCAACGCCACCATCACTTCGGGCTTATGATTTCTATCTTTATAATTTCTATTGGACGCATCAATAGCGATTCCCGCTTTTTCTTCTAAATCAAAACCAATCACCGCATTTTCTTTACTTGGATGCACTTGAATACTGAGCATTTTTGCAACATCCAATATTTTAAATAAATAAGGTAAAGCACCAAATTCATTCGCGGTTGTAGCGCCTAAAAATGAATTTAAATTGGATTGAACCAACACATCTAATTGCTTTTGTCCTTCATGGGTATCAATCATTGCAGGTGCGGAAGCGTGTGCCCCCATCCAATATTCTGCAAAAGGTTTTTTAGCAGTATTTTCTATACTCATTAATGATGGGATAAATTCAAATCCACCCCAATCATAATGTCTATTCACCCCATGTAGTTTATACGCTTTTTGCATCTTTAAAAATTCGCGATGTTTACTAAAATCATAATATGAATAACAAAGATACGGGGGATTTTGGCGAAAATATGGCAGTTGCCTATTTGTTAGAAAATGAATTTGAAATATTAGAACGCAACTGGAGGTATAAACATCTTGAAATTGACATTATTGCAACTAAACAAAACCTTTTGCATATCGTAGAAGTAAAAACGAGGAGCTCTATCGAGTTTGGATATCCCGAACAAATGATTGATTACCATAAAATGCAATTTTTGAAAAATGCCGCAGCCCATTATCAATATGAAAACCCGCATTGGAAATGGCTACAGTTTGATGTCATTGCGATATTAAAAAAGCCCGCCGAGGAGTGGGCTTTAACATTTTTTGAAGATGTTTATTTTTAAAATATTTTTTAGAATACTTTATTGAATATTTCTTGAGATATTTTTATTGTTTGGCTTATCCAATTAAATCATTCATCTTCTCAACCATCTTATAAGTCGCAGGGCAGTATTCCACATTTTGTTTGTGCACATGAATATACTCTGTCATTTTTTTCTTAGTCAAATGAGGGAAGCCTGCACAGTCGGCTGGTCTTACTTCATAGATACTACACATATTTGTTTTTAAATCCAAAAACTGACAAGGTCTTAATTTATTCAACCAATCTTTATCTTTTTTATCATACTCCAACCACTCTTCGGTAAATGCTTTTGGAGTTGTATTTAAAAATGCAGAGATTCTCTTGATATCTGTTTTTGTAAATGTTGGGCTCATCGATTTACAACAATTAGCACAACTTAAACAATCCGTTTCGGCCCAAACCTGTGGACTTAAATATTCAGCTAAATTGTCCAAGCCTTTTGGAGAACGCTTTTCTAACTTAGTTAAAAAAGACCTTAATTGTTTACCGTTCTTAGCTACTTTCTGCTTAAATGACCTTAAATTTACTTGCATATCTTTGTTTAAATCTGATGCGAAATAAACTCATTCTTAATTAACAATCAAATCTTTTATATATATACATGAACTGGGCAATTTATAAAAAAGGATTTAAGGCTTTTCTACAATTGGAAAAGTCCTTGAGCGCCCATTCGGTGGAAGCGTATTTAAGAGACATTGATAAGCTTACCAATTATTTTGAGAGCATTGGCAAAGAGATTAGCCCATCCGAAGTTACCCTACCCGATCTTCAAAAATTCATTCAATGCATTGGTGAAATGGAAATGGCCGCAACCTCCCAAGCACGTATTATATCAGGTATTAAATCCTTCTTTAAATTTTGTGTATTGGAACAAATCTGCACCATTAATCCGACCACGCTTTTGCCTACCCCAAAAACAAGGCGCAAATTGCCCGATGTGTTAAGCTTTGAAGAAATAGAGGATCTAATTGGACATATTGATTTAAGTAAGCCAGAAGGTGGACGAAACAAAGCTATTTTGGAAACCATGTATAGTTCCGGACTTCGTGTTACAGAAGCGATTAATTTAAAAATTTCCTGTCTTTATTTAGACGTAGGATTTATTAGAGTCATTGGTAAAGGAGATAAAGAAAGATTGGTTCCTATTGGATCTGATGCCATTAAGTACATTAAATTATACAAAGACACAATTCGCGTACATCAAAAGCCAGCAAAGGATTACGAGGATATCTTGTTTTTAAATAATCGTGGTAAGGCCTTAAGCAGGGTTATGATTTTTTATATTATCAAAGATCTAATTTTAAAAACTGGCATTAAAAAATCAATCTCTCCCCATAGTTTTAGACACTCTTTTGCTACGCATTTAGTGGAAGGTGGCGCCGATCTTAGAGCGGTACAGGAAATGCTTGGACACGAAAGCATCACTACAACCGAAATTTATACCCATATTAACAGAGAATTCTTAAGAGATACCCTTGATAAATTCCACCCGGCCTTTCAAAAAAAATAACCTTATAATAAACTAAAATCAAGTAGGTTTGTTATTCAAAACAAATAAACATTTATGAAAAAAATATTGTTTTCTTTATTAACATTAATCGGATTGTCGGCACAGGCGCAAATTAAAATGCCAGCGGCAAGTCCAACTCAAACCTTATCTCAGGATTTTGGTCTAGGGAAAATTGAAATTGTATATTCTCGTCCAGGTTTAAAAGGTCGTGCAGCATTTGGCAATGGTACTGTGTTAGCCCCAACAGGAACTGTTTGGAGAACTGGTGCAAATGGTGCCACTAAAGTAACTTTTTCTCATCCAGTAACTGTAGGTGGTAAATTATTAGCTGCAGGTGCTTATGCTTTATTTACGATTCCTGGTGAATCAGAGTGGACTATTATCTTCAACACTAACTCAAACAGCTGGGGTAGTTTTTCTTACAAAGAAGCTGAGGATGTTGTTCGTTTTAAAGTGAAAGCAGAAACTACAAGTAATAGCACTGAAAACTTTACTATTAACGTAGATAATATTACTCCAGAGACTGCAACTATTTCTTTGAAGTGGGCTAAGACATTGGTGAATATTCCAATTAGCACAGATATCAAGACTGTAATTCGCGGTCAAGTAAAAGAAGCTACTAAAGGAACTAATGTAACAGCTGATGTATATTTTGCTGCTGCAAACTTTTACTATGATATGGACAAAGATTATGACAATGCATTAGTATGTGTTGACAAAGCAGTTTCTTTAAATGCAAAAGCTTATTACATGTTTTTATTAAAAGCTAAAGTGCAAAAAGAATTGGGTAATAAGAAAGGAGCTCGTGAAACAGCTGAAACTTGTATTAAATTAGCAACAGAGGCAAATAACCAAGACTATGTAAGATCAGGCAAAGAGCTAGTTGCTTCTTTGTAATCCTTTTCTTTATTGATATTTTAGCGTCTCTTTGAAAGCCATTAACTTTTGAAGAGACGCTATTTTTTTGTAGGTTTGCTTCCCTCAGCGGAGGTGGCGAAATTGGTAGACGCACTACCTTGAGGTGGTAGCGCCCACACCCGGGCGTGGGAGTTCGAATCTCCTCTTCCGCACAAATGCCTTGACACGAAAGTGTCGGGGCATTATTGTTTCGAGGCTGTGTTGTAAGCTTGCTTACATAAACAGATGAGAGACAATAATGACAACAAAATGCGTAGCATTTTGTAAAGGCTTTGGGTACGCGTCACTATTCGAGATCAGCGAGCGAAGCGAGCTAATCATTTTTCTAGTAGAACTTTTCTAGTGAAAGCTGATCTATACTTTTTTTTGTAAAAAATCTTGATCGAGCGAAGCGAGCTAATCTTATTTAAAAAATAAATAGAAAACAAGCACGAAGTGCGAGCTAATCTCTCAAATAATTTCAACACATTCTATTCCTTCTTAAACTCCAACTCCATTATTGGCTTCGCCATTAATCCTTTTAACTCAAACATGCTAAACTCACTATAGTTCCCATCAATATACTTGGTAACTGCTTTTGCATGCTTCGTCAATCCATTAAAATGACCAGTGGTTTTCTTAGTACCCAAAACAAACAAAGGAACTTTAGGATACTGATTCAACACTTCTCCCAATGCTAAATCAATATGATGCAAAAAATTATTAAGGACTATTTCTTTATGTGCAGAAGCATCAGTGAACTGCCCCATCCTACTAGGCATATCTCTTTCATATGCCAAAATTGAGTCCGCGCTGCTTAATTTAATTTTTTCAAAATTAACCTTATCGTAAAGGTATAAATGGACTTCCTTTGCACTTAATAACAAAACCAAATATTTGTATTTATTTTCATTAGTCATAACATAAAATTTATTGTGCCCTAAAGTGACTACAATTATTATGCAATTGCTATGACATTGCTCATAATTACAAATGATTACAAGCTACCCATTAATACAGGTAACGCAAACATAATCCTCCCCAAAATGATAATCTAAATTCACTTGCTTCTCTACTCCTTTATGTAAAATTTGTGCAGCAACCATTCCCCTATCTCCAAGTGCAAGTTGAAGCACATTAAAATCTTTTGCAAAATCAATTCCTAATTGTTCATGTTGTTTGTACATGGCTTCTTTCGCCGCCCAAAAAAATGCCATTTGATTTAACTCATCTTTTTCTGCTAAAGGAGCAATTATTGCTTTTTCGGCATTATTCAAAAACTTATGTGCCACTTTTAAAATACGTGGATGAATAATCTCAATATCAATACCAATGGGATCGGTATCACTCACTGCCACCGCAGCATATCCTTTACAATGTGAAAATGAAAAATGAAAAGGCACCCCTTGCAAATAAGGCTTGCCATTATCAGCCAACACCATTTTATTTAAGTCCGCCTGGGGCATCATTAATTTAAACAATAACCTCACTGCCAAATGCTGAATTTTACGTTCTTCATTTTGAATATCCACTGCCATTTTCACATCAGTTTCAAAAAAAGAAACGGGCTCTGTGATTGACCAAATAGCCAAATGACGGGTCTCGTTAATATTTTGTTGATAAAAGAAAGGCATAAAAAAAAGCTTTGAGTTAGATTGCACCGCGGTTAAGGCTGCAAAATAAACATAAATACATATAAAAACCCGAAGATGATCTTATCCGACTCTAGAATATTAGAAGAAATTGCAAAAGGAACTATTAAAATTGAACCATACGATCGCAAGGATTTAGGTAGCAATAGTTATGATGTGCATTTGGGAAAATGGTTGGCAACTTATGACAATCAAGTATTAGATGCTAAAGCACATAACACAATTACCTATTTTGAAATTCCAGACGAAGGATTTGTATTAGAACCTTCTGGTTTTTACTTAGGCGTAACTTTAGAATATACCGAAACACATGCGCATGTTCCTTTCTTGGAAGGTAAATCTTCCACAGGAAGATTAGGTATTGATATCCATGCAACAGCTGGTAAAGGGGATGTTGGATTTTGCGGATATTGGACTTTAGAAATTTCAGTAAAGCAACCTGTACGTGTATATAAAGGCATGCCAATTGGGCAATTAATTTATTTCCCAGTAGATGGTGAAATTGAAATTGCTTACAACAAAAAATCAAACGCAAAATATAGCGGTCAGCCTGAAAAGCCTATTGAGAGTATGATGTGGAAGAATAAATTTTAAAACTCAATAGTAAAGAAAATAATTTTTATCAAAATCCTTAGTGCACGCTAGGGATTTTTTTATGCGCATATGCCAAGGCCCACAATAAAACATCATTGTAACTTTCAACTCCATTGGCTTGTTGATTCCATTTTAAAAACTGATTATACAATTGTGTTGTTCCAGGAATTTGCAAGTCCTGCTTGCGTGTGAAAAAATCTCTTATTTGTTTTCTATCCGCTAATACCACAGGGCTTAATAAATTTTTATTTCGAGTGATCACTTTTTGGAATTGAATGGAATCTCCTCTCTTTGCAATACTTAATAAATGCGCTTGCTGTGCGTAGGTAAATAATTGCAATTGCGTAGAATATTGAAATAAAGCATCTTTTGATTCAGCACCAATTACATAGGCTATAAAATTAGCTTCGGTTTCCGAGGCATATCCAAGTTGATGTGCCATTTCATGACTTACGGTAAATGGCAAAGTGAACACTGGCAAATCACCTCTCACGATCGCCTCCCCTGTAAAAGGTTGGTAAAATGCAGTATACCCAAAATAATCTCCCCAAGCAGGGAATGCAGCCTTTTTTAAACTTGGCTGATGGTATGCTAAAAATGAATATTGTTTGGACACCTGACCGTATTGATGCATGCATTGTTCCAATATCCCTTTAAATCGTAAAGCCTTAATACTAACATCTGGAATAGATGCCCTCGTTTGGTTCATTTGCTGAATTAACTCCAAACTCAAACTATCCATTTGAGATTCAGTGTAACTAGTTGGCACATTCAATTGAAAATCACTCGCTGGGGTCTGTTTTTGATAATTCAATCCCCAAAACAACTGAAAAACAATGTAAAGCTTCACCAATCCGTTCAAAATCTTGACAAGCATCCTACTCCAATATGCCCAAGATAAAAAGGGGGCATTAATTTTTCGAATTAACTTAATAAGACTGATAATCAATGAAATGCAAATAATTATATACAGCCATTCTCCTAAAGCAAAGTCCAATTTTCCCGAAATTGACCTTAGTAAAAAGCTAATTGGCCGATACACATAAGGCAGATAATAATTGGTAATCAATTGCTTAGAACAGCCAAAAATGAAAATAATTAGGGCAAATAGGTACCTTTTGTAGTTCCATGGCAGTTTTTGACCTAATTTTGTGGCTTCGGACATCATTTAAATTATAGGGTAAAATTAGGATAAACTTTGTCTTTTCATAGGTTTTTACTAACTTTGCCAACCCTTAAAGTACGGTTATGGGCCAGAACAGAACATTTGAAATACCATTTGTAGGTTTAACGGCCGGCGAACATGAGTTCGAATACCATATTGAGGATAAGTTCTTTAATGATTTTGGGCCTCAGGAATTTAGTAATTGTGACACTAAAATCAAGTTGAAATTGGATAAGCATCAAGGCTTTATGCAATTACATTTTGATGTGGATGGAAAGGTGGAAACACAATGTGATCGTTGCGGTAATCCCCTAACGGTGCAATTGTGGGACGAGTTTAATTTAATTCTTAAACTAGTTGACGAACCTGATACAATGAACAGCCAAGAGGAAGATCCAGACATCTACTATATTGATAGAAACGAAAGTCATATCTCAGTAGCTGCTTGGATTTATGAGTTTGTTACTTTAAGTTTTCCGCTTCAACATATTTGTCCGGAAAATGAAAAAGGAGAATCCACCTGCAATCAAAAAGCTTTAGCTGAATTACAAAAGCTCATGTCTGCTCCTTTGGAAACAAGAAATGAGAATTTGTGGAAAGGCTTAGACAAATTTAAAGATGGGTTGAAGGATGAAGATGCGAATGCAGCTGATAATTAAAAAAAGTAGAAGAAGAATTAAAAATAGAATAGTAAAAATTTAAACCATAAGAGATGCCTAATCCTAAACGCAGACACTCACAACAACGTAGTGCAAAAAGAAGAACTCACTATGTAGCACAAGAAGTAACATTAAGCACAGATGGTACAACTGGAGAAATCCATGTTCGTCACCGTGCGCATGTTCAAGAAGGTAAATTGTACTACAAAGGGAAATTAGTAGCTGAAAAAGCTCCTTTAAAAGCATAATTACAATGAATATCGGGATTGATATGATGGGTGGCGATTTCGCCCCACTTGAAGCCGTAAAAGGTGTAAAGCAATATCTTTCCAATTCCGAGCATAATATATTCTGCATTGGAGAAGAGACCCAGTTGAAATCTTTATTTCAAGAACACGTGGTCTCTTCTCCTTTTTTGCATATTGTACATGCATCACAAGTAGTTGGCTATCATGAACACCCTACCAAAGCTTTAAAAGAAAAACCAGACTCTTCTATATCAGTTGGTTTTAAATTATTAGCTGAAGGAAAAATTGATGCTTTTGGAAGTGCTGGTAATACAGGTGCTATGTTAGTTGGTGCTATGTTTAGCATCAAACCCATTAAAGGCGTAATGCGACCTACCATTGCAACTTTACTTCCTAAATTAGACGGGAACACTGGATTGTTAGTTGACGTTGGATTAAACGCCGACTGTAAACCAGAACAATTGAATCAGTTCGCCATTTTAGGCAACTTGTACGCAAAGCATATTTTAAATATTGAAAACCCAAAAGTGGGTTTATTAAATATGGGCGAAGAGGAAGGCAAAGGAAATTTATTAGCACAAGCAACCTACCCTTTACTAAAAGAAAATACCCATATTGAATTCATGGGCAATGTGGAAGGTCGTGATTTATTTATTGATAAAGCCGACGTTATTGTTTGCGATGGTTTCACCGGAAATATTGTTTTAAAAACGGCCGAAGCAATGTATGATGCTGCAGCGCATCAAGGTCTTGAAAACGATTCTTTCTTTAGTCGTTATCATTTTGAAAATTATGGCGGCACACCCATTTTAGGTGTCAATAAGCCTGTGATTATTCAACATGGCATTAGTAATGCAAAAGCATTTTGCAACATGATTAAATTGTCAGAAAAAATGATAGAATCAAAATTCTGCGAAATCATTACTACCAACTTCGAGAATTTATAATAGAATTCCACTCTACTTTCCAACCCATTCTATTTCAAGTATTTACTTTATTAAAATGTGTGTATCCCCTTGAGTTTTGTGGATTATTTTACCTCATTTTAACATATTAGGCTAACATTCGTTTGGGGCATAAATTGTATATTTGTTATTCAATAATTAAACTATGAGCAAGTACAGATCAGGCGTTTTATTTGGCAAAGAATTAGAAGCTTTGTACAATGATGCAAAAGCAAATAATTTTGCAATTCCAGCGGTGAACACAACTGGTACAGATACGATTAATGCCGCTATTGAAACAGCAGCAAAATTAAAGTCTCCAATTATTATTCAATTCTCAAATGGTGGTGCACAGTTTATCGCTGGTAAAGGCATGCCTAATGATAATTTACAAGCAAATATTCAAGGTGCCATTGCAGGTGCTTTACACGTTCATCAGGTAGCAAAGTATTATGACGTTCCTGTTGTATTACATACCGATCACGCTGCTAAAAAATGGTTACCATGGATTAGTGCTTTGATTGATGAAAGTGAAAAATATTTCAAGTTACACGGACAACCTTTATTTAGTTCGCACATGTTGGATTTATCTGAAGAACCAATTGAAGAAAACATTGAAACTTCAGTTGAATTTTTCAAGCGCATGGCTCCATTGGGAATGGGTATTGAAATTGAATTAGGTGTAACAGGTGGTGAGGAAGATGGTGTTGATAATAGTGGTATTGAAAATGACAAATTATATACACAACCAGAGCATGTTGCTTATGCATATACTGAATTAGGAAAAGTAGGTAACTTATTTACAGTTGCTGCTGCTTTTGGTAATGTTCACGGTGTATATAGCCCAGGTAATGTGGAATTAAAACCTGAAATTTTACACAATAGCCAATTGCATATTGAAAAAACTTTAGGTACAGCTCCAAAGCCTGTATACTTTGTATTCCATGGTGGTTCAGGTTCTCCTCAAAATCAAATTAGAGAAGCCATTAGTTATGGTGCTATCAAAATGAACTTAGATACCGATTTACAATGGGCTTTCTGGGAAGGTATTTTAGGGTACTATAAAAAGAATGAGGCTTACTTACAAACTCAATTAGGAAACCCTGAAGGAGCTGATAAGCCAAATAAAAAATACTATGACCCAAGAGTTTGGTTAAGAAAAGGGGAAGAATCATTCATTAAGAGATTAGAACAATCTTTTGAAGATTTAAACTGTATTAACAGAAACGCTTAAACAAAATTTTAACACAGCCACCATTCCTAATAGATCGGTGGCTGTTTATTTTTTTATACTTTTATAGTTCTAATTAGTTTTAGAAACGATTGCTCACTTAAATGCCCCAAGATGAGAAACAGAGAAGAAGATATTGAAGTGAATTTAACCGGAGACGAATCTACTAGTAATGAAACTGGTAAACCTAGATGGTTTAAGCGAATTAAAAGAGGAATTACCACTCCTACTGCTGACAAAAAAGAAACACCCGAAGGTTTATGGACTAAATGTCCAACCTGTAATCATATTTGTACAAGCACTGAATTAAAAGAGAGCTTGTACATCTGCCCTAAATGTAATCATCATCACCGTATTGGAAGTGATGAGTATTTTGAAATGTTATTTGATGATCAACAATACGAAGTGTTGTATGATAATATCGTAAGCAAGGATGCACTTAATTTTACCGATTTAAAAAACTACCAAAAGCGTTTAGATGAAATTCATTCTAAAACTGATTTGAAAGATTCAATGCGCGTTGGTGTTGGTAAAATGAACGGTGAAGGTTATGTGGTGGCTTGTATGGATTTTGAATTTATTGGAGGTTCTTTGGGAAGTGTAATGGGAGAAAAATTTGCAAGAGCTGTTGACTATTGTATCGCTCATCGTCTACCCTTTTTAGTAATTAGTAAAAGTGGTGGTGCACGTATGATGGAAAGTGCGTTTAGTTTGATGCAATTAGCAAAAACAAGTGGTAAGCTTTCTCAATTAAGCGATGCTAAATTGCCATTTGTCTCATTATTAACCGATCCTACTTTTGGTGGAATTTCTGCAAGCTTTGGCATGCTAGGTGATATTAATATTGCCGAGCCAGGGGCCTTAATTGGATTTGCTGGACCAAGGGTTATTAAAGAAACCATTAAAAAAGACCTTCCTCCTGGATTCCAAAGAAGTGAATTTTTATTAGAACATGGATTCCTTGACTTTATTGTAGATCGTAAGGAATTGAAAAATAAATTATCCGAAGTAGCCTTCTTATTCAGAAACTAATCGATTCTAAGTATTTGGATTTCGGTACTAGCGCTACTTATACTACTTTTGTTGTCCCGGCCGTAAGACCGGGACATTTTTTATGGCTAAATCAAAAGCAATAGCGGCAAAAGAATTAAACAATAGGCAAGCCTATTTTAATTACAACATAGAGGACAAATATGTTGCCGGCATGTTATTGCTTGGAACGGAGGTAAAGTCAATAAGAGAAGGGAAAGTGAGTTTTAATGACTCCTTCTGTTTTTTTGATAGAGGTGAATTATGGGTGCGTAGTTTATATATCAATGCCTACTCTCATGGTTCCGCGAATAATCATATTGAAGTACACGATCGAAAATTATTACTTCAAAAAAGAGAGCTCAAAAAGATAGAATCCAAAGTAAAAGAAAAAGGATTTACCATAGTTCCATTGCGCATCTTTTTTAATGAAAAGCAATTAGCTAAATTGGAAATTGGAATTGGTAAGGGTAAAAAAGAATTTGATAAACGCGAAACCATCAAAAATCGTGATGTAGACAAAGAAATTAAGCGTCTACTAAAACGCTAACGTTCAATCAATCCAATTATTAGTATTTTATTGATACTTCGTTTTAATCTCTTCCTTATAATTTAATTGTTCGGCCAAGGAATCAGGATGTGGTTTATTCGTAGTTGCAAATGCGACACCTAATAATACTGCGAATACACCAAAGGACCATGCTATTTCTTTTCCAATAAACCAGAAGCCCCATGCTTGATTGATAGCCGCTTTTTCTGGATGTCTTAATTCATAAATTACTTCAGTTGCTTGACCAACCTTACTCGCATAAGATTGCTTGTCTAACTTTAAAGCATAAGGTTTCCCAAACTCATTGTAAAGTGCAACTACGCTATCTCCTCTTGATACAATGGTAGCAGGCGCCGTTTCACTATCAAAATAATCCGGCTCTCTACTAAATGGTAGATAAAGAAAAAAGCAAGTAAGAAATAATATAATCGAAGATTTGATCATAATTAAAAAGAGCCCCTAGTATTGCTACCAAGGACTCTTAAAGCTACTTTATAATTAAAAAATTAATTGCTTAAACTTCTAAAGTCAACAGGAACTAATTTACTTACACCAGGCTCTTGCATGGTTACACCGTAAATTACATCCACAGCACTCATTGTTTGCTTATTGTGGGTTACAATAATAAACTGAGAGTTGTCAGAGAACTTCTGAATCATTTGCGTGAACTTACCTACATTGGCATCATCCAATGGAGCGTCCACCTCATCCAAAATACAGAATGGTGCTGGTTTGATTAAGTAAATCGCGAATAACATTGCAGTTGCCGTTAAAGTACGCTCTCCTCCTGATAACTGTGTAATAGAAGAAGGACGCTTACCCTTAGGCTTCGCAACAATCTCTACTGCAGTTTCTGCTAAGTTATCTGGATCAACTAATACTAAGTCACAAGAATCTTCCTCGGTAAATAATGCCTTGAATACTTTTTGGAAGTTTTCTCTAGCCGTATTGTAAGTTTCTAAGAAGGCTTGATTCGCTGTCGCTTCTACTTCTTGAATAGTTTGTAATAAACTTTCTTTCGCTGTTACTAAGTCATTCTTTTGTTCTAAGATGAAATCGTAACGCTTTTTCATTTCGGTGTATGCTTCAATGGCAGTTGGATTCACTTCACCCATATTCTCCAAACGCTTCTTCATCTTTTCTGCACTTTGTTGCAATTCCTCTAAAGTCTCTTCGGTTTGACGACCCTTATCCAATACTTCTTCTAATTCTACTTTGAACTCAACGCTTAAACGCTCTTTCATTCCAGATAACTGTAATTTAAGATTGTTCAATTTGTCTTTGATTTCATTGATCAATTGATCCACTAATTCCTTAGACTTAATTTGTGTTCTTACCGCACTTTCTTTTTCTTGAAGATCGTTACGTAAAGTATAATAAGCTTGGTCTGCTTCGTTTAATTTTTGCTCTTCTTCTTCCTTTGTTTTAATTAAAGAAACCAAGGCCTCTTCAATTTGAGCCAATTGCTCCTTACTTTCAACAATCGCAGTAGATGCTTCGGTTAACTGAGCAGTATTGCTTTGAATTTGTGTATGTAAATCATTTAATTGATTTTCCTTAAACACCACTTCTTGTTGCAATGATTCAATCTTACTTTGTTGTTTTGTCAACTGTAAATTCATTTCATTGAATTCACCTGAAGCCAAATGGTAAGCTTGCTCCGCTGCTTGATATGCTAACTCAATCGCTTCTAATTTAGCTTGTGTTTCCTGTAAAGAAACATTCAATGCTTCTAAAGCAACTCTTGTATCGGCAATTGCAGCATGCTCTTCCTGCACCTTTGCAGCGAACTCTGCTAATTTAGTAACTGCATTTGCTTGCGCAGATTGCAAGTTCTCCAAACGATTTTTATTGGCAAATACTTCGTTGATTAAAGTATTAATAGATTGTTCAGTTGAACGGATCTCATTTTCCTTTAATTGCTCATTAAATACCAATACTGAATTATGTTGTTCTTGGATTTTATCTTTTAATTCATTCACCACTTTTTCTTGTGATTGAATGTCTTCCAATAATTTCTCTAAGTTCTTAGCACGTCCAATTTTCTTTCCTTCAAATAAACCTACGCTACCTCCTGTTAAAGTGAATTTACCTTTCACATATTTACCAGACTTCTCTAAAATTACACCACTATGATTCGCTTCTAAAGCTGCTTCATTTTCAGCAATAAAAACATTGCCTAATAAATGATTCGCTAAAGCTGCGTATTGAGGATCGATTTCAATTACTGATAAAGCAGCAATGGTATTTGCTGGAGCAGATTCTGCTTTCGCGCCATTTAATTGATCTAATAAAAAGAAATTAGCCTTTCCTTTTTTATTTTCATCCAACAATTGAATGGCTTGCATACCTTCTTTTAAATTATTTACAACGTAGTAATTTAAATAAGACTCTAACACATTTTCAACTGCAGTACGGTATTGTTCTTGCACATACAAGATATCAGATAAGATTGGCGCATTGTGATTCCAACCCGTATTCTTATGTAAAAACTTAACGCTCTCAGGATAACCTTCCATAGAGTCCACTAAGCTCTTTAATAAATCGTATTCGTTTTTCTTAGCATCTAAAATTCTAGTTTGATCTGCTAAGTTGGATCTTAATACTTCTAATTGAGCCTGTGTTTCAAAAATACTTGCTTTTGCTTTTTCGTGTTGTGCTTGCAAAGCAGCTAAGTGTTCTTTTCTTGCAGTTAAATCTGCCTCTTTGGTCGCCAAAGTTGAAGTTAATTCTTCAATTTGTGCAGCACGATGTGCTTGCTCTGATTCTAATTGCTCTTGACTTCTTAAAACGTTTTGAATAGAAGTATCAGATACCGCTACTTTCTTTTCCGCATCAAACTGGCTTCTTTGAATTTGACCATATTGTTGGCGTAAGCCATCTAATACCGAACGTTGATCGTCAAACTGAGCTCGCTTATTGGTTAATTCTGCTTGAGATGATTCAACTCTATTTTTAAAATCGTTGTATAATTTTTCTTCTTCAACAACTTGCAATTTAGTGTACTCGATAGAATCACCAATTGTTTTTAGTTGACCTTCGGCACGCTCCAAAAACGCTTGTAAATTAGATTCCTTGTCGTTTAAATAATTTAATCTTTGAGCTGCAAGATTTTTTTCGTTTTGCTTCGTTCTTAATGCTTCTACTTTTTCATTAAAATCATGTTGCAAACTTTGTAAAGCACGCTCCTTTTCAATAAATACTACTCTTTCTTGCTCCAAAGCTGCTTCTTCTAAAGCAATTTGTGCTTCTAAATGCACTTTCTTATCCGTTTCAGTATCTTGCTGCTCGGTTAATTCTTTGTAGCTAATATTAAATCCTTCCAAGCTTGCGATGGCTAATTCAATAGCTGTTGCTTGATAGTCTTTTTTAATTTCAAAATACTTCTCTGCTTTCTTAGCTTGATTCTCTAATGTTTTTAATTGGTTATTAATTTCAAATAACAAATCTTCAATTCTAGATAAATCTTGCTCAGTAGCTTCTAATTTATTTTTAGCTTCCTTTTTTCTTGTTTTGTAAATAGTAATGCCGGCAGCTTGCTCCAACATTCTACGACGGCTATTATCCTTATCCTTGATAATATCATCCACCATACCTAACTCGATAATGGCATAGCTATCTGTACTTACACCAGTGTCCATAAATAAATTATGGATATCTTTTAATCGACAAGCAACATCGTTTAAACGATATTCACTTTCTCCGTTTTTATAATAACGACGTGTTACAGTTATGGTACTGAATTCAGTTGGTAATAAATTCTTGGTATTCTCGAAAGTCAAACTTACTTCCGCCATGCTACTACCATTTCTAGTTTTAGAACCATTGAATACCAATGAATCTAAATTCTCGGATCTTAATGCAGAAATTTTTGATTCTCCAATTACCCAACGGATACTATCAATGATATTACTCTTACCACATCCGTTTGGTCCAATGATGCCCGTAATACCCTCGTCAAAACGCACGACGGTTTTGTCAGCAAAACTCTTGAACCCTTTGATTTCTAATGACTTTAGTCTCACTATTATTGCTCTTTAAAATGTCTGCGAACATAAGAAAAAGACACTAGAATTCAAGCAAAAAAGGGCATTTTATATTGAATTGTGGGAAAAATTAGGACTTACTAACAAGTCGGCCGCCCTCCGTGGTCAAAGTCCTGGAAGGGAACTTGTTTACCACCATAAAATCGTGGGTAGCCATCACAATGGCAGCGCCGTCCTCTTTGGCAATTTGGAACAGCAATTGCATAATTTCATCGCTGGTTTCAGGATCTAAACTGCCTGTTGGCTCATCCGCCAATATCAATTTTGGAGCGTTCAATAAAGCACGGGCAATATCTACCCTTTGTTGCTCACCGCCACTCATCTCAAATGTCATCTTAAACCCTTTATTTTGAAGGCCCACTTTGGCCAAAACATCATTAATTTTTTGTTCAACTAACTTTTCGTCCTCCCATCCTGTCGCCTTTAGTACAAATCTTAGGTTTTCATGCACATTTCGATCCGTCAATAACTGAAAATCCTGAAATACCACCCCTAGGTTTCTTCTTAAAAAAGGCAGGGTCTTCCAAGTCATGTCCTTTAAATTAAACCCTACCACATCGCCAGTACCTTCCGTCAATGTCAATTCACCGTATAAAGTTTTCAATAAACTACTTTTCCCAGTCCCAGTTTTACCAACTAGGTACACAAACTCCCCTTTCTCTACCTTAAAATTCACATCTTGCAAAATAAGACTACCACTTTGGTAAATGTTCACATTCTCAAGATTTACGACTAATTCTGACATATCAATATTTTTAGAATTTGTATATAACTGTTGTTGCAAATTAATAATTAAACACCTCTGTTCCAAAGTCTCCTTTTAAAACCAATTCTTTTGAAGCACACTCTTCAACTCTTCCAATTACTTGAGCATCAATGCCTAATGAATTAGCAATTGAAATTAAACTTTCAGCTTTTGAAGCATCTGTGAATATTTCTAAACGATGTCCCATATTAAATACCTGGTACATTTCACGGGCATTTGCACCTGAATTTGCTTGTATTAAATTGAATATGGGAGGTATTGGCATAAACTTGTCTTTCACTATACGCATATTCCCAGGCAAATATTTCATACACTTGGTTTGCCCCCCTCCACTACAATGGATCATTCCTTTAACTGCATCAAAATGGTCAGTTAAAATGGCTTTCACCAATGGAGCATATGTTCTAGTTGGGCTCAATAACAATTTGCCTACTGAGATAGCCCCAAAACCAGGAATTTCTAATTCATCAGTTACTTTATTCTTACCAATGTAAACAACCGCATCAGACAAGCTAGACTCGAAAGTTTCAGGGTATTTAGTAGCATACTCCTTACTTAATACATCATGTCTTGCACTGGTTAATCCATTACTACCTAGTCCACTATTATATTCAGTTTCATAATTTGCTTTACCATGGCTTGAAAATCCTACAATCAACTGACCAGGAGCAATTAAATCATTGGTCACCAATTTTGACTTAGGCCATCTTGCCGTCATGGTTCCATTTACGGCAATGGTCCTAACTACATCACCCACATCAGCTGTTTCCCCTCCTAAAAATTCAATATTAACTCCGTAGGTTTTTAAAGTATTGAAAAAATCCTGCGTACCATTAATCACCTGGCTAAGGATCTCTCCTGTTATTACCGATTTATTTCTATCAATAGTGGAAGAAAAGAGAATTTGGTCATAGATACCAACACATAATAAATCATCTAAATTCATGGCAATAGCATCTTGTGCAATGCCCTTCCAAACACTAGCATCTCCGGTTTCTTTCCAATAGATATATGCTAAAATGCTTTTTGTGCCTGCCCCATCGGCGTGCATGATATTGATGTAGTCAGATTGTCCGCCTAAAAAGTCGGCATACAACTTACAAAAGGCATTTGGATACAAGCCTTGATCTAATTTTTGAATGGCTGCGTGCACTTCTTCTTTTTGTGCGGATACTCCGCGTTGGGCATACAATGACATGAACTAAATTGATTTGAAGCACAAAGGTACAATTGTTTTACATTTGTGCCATATTTAGCAACTGAAGATGAAGGTTCATTACAATTTAAAAGAATTACCCCAGTTTAATAAAGGGGTCATTACAACTGGCGCATTTGACGGTGTTCACAAAGGACATCAGCAAATTATTGGAAGAATGAAGGAAATTGCGGCGAATATTGGCGGCGAAACCATCATTATTACCTTTCATCCGCACCCTCGCAAAGTCACTTCTTCCATTCCTGGAGAAATTAAGCAATTAACCAGTTTAAATGAAAGAATCGTTTTGTTAGAAAAATCAGGTATTGATCATTTGGTGGTGATTCCTTTTGACTATCAATTTTCAAATTTAAGTGCGAGTGACTATATCACCGAATTCTTGGTAGCTCATTTTCATCCCCATACCATTATTGTTGGTTATGATCATCGATTTGGAAAAGGAAGAACGGGCGATTTTGAATTGCTTAAAAACAGTGGCTTATCTATTGGATTTAATGTTGAACAAATCAATGAACAATTAGTAGATGATGAAATTGTAAGCTCAACACAAATTAGAAATTACTTAGCCGAAAAAAATATTGTAAAGGCCAATGATTTACTTGGCTATGCGTATAGCTTTGATGGATTTATTGTTAGAGGCAATCAAATTGGAAGAACCATTGGATTCCCAACTGCAAATTTGCATATCAATGACGAAGAAAAATTAATTCCAGCCAATGGTGTTTATGCTGTGCGTGTTACTGGTGCTTGCTTTGGCGGCAACACTTTAGATGGCATGATGAACATTGGCGTAAGACCAACGGTTGATGGACATAAAAAAGTTATTGAAGTAAATATCTTTGATTTTAATGCGGATATTTACGAAGAAACCATTACGGTAATGGTGTATGACTATATAAGAGGGGAAGTGAAATTCAATGGTTTAGATGCTTTAAAAGCACAGCTAAATGAAGACGTGAACTCTTCAAAAGCTATTTTGAGCCAACATCCATTATCTTAATCACCAACTCTTTTAACAAATCGGCATCGGTATTATCTGCATCATTAATACCTATTACTTTCAAATTGTATTCTTGAATAGTTAATAAAATTTGTTCCACTTTTCCATAGGAATAATGCCTTGCTGCAGCAGCATAATTTTTAACTAAGAATGGTGGAATACCCACTTCACTCGCAATTCGACGCTCATCGGAAGTTCCTAATCCATAGATCGCATATAGCTTACTAAAAAAAGTGTAGAGTGTTGGGAGTATCAATTGAATAGGAGCAGCTTTATTATTGGATTCAAAATATTGAATCATTTTTATGGCTTTTGAAAAGTTTTTCTGTGCAACTGCATCCTGAAATTCAAATGCATTGTATTCTTTGCTGATACCAATGTATTTTTCAATATCATCATCGGTCATCTTTTTACGATCCCCTAAATTCACAATCAATTTTTCCAACTCATTCTGAATTCTATTCAAATCGTTTCCAATATGATCAACAATAATTTGAACGGCTTTTGCATTTATTTGATACCCTCTTTCTGTAACCCAAGCCATTACCCATTCAGGCAATTTATTGTCGTACATTTTTTTGGTGTTTACAACAACTGCTTTAGTTTTTAAAGCCTTAGCCAAAGCCGATCTTCCATCTACATTTTTATCCTTATGGGCAACAATAAAAATCGTAGAGCTTAGCGGATTTTCTATATAGGAAAGTAGCTTTTCAATTTGACCCATATGTTGTGCCTCTTTTAAAATAACCACTTGTTTTTCGGCAAATACTGGATAACGTTTACAAGCATTAATTACCTGTACCCAATCTGCATCTTTTCCGTAGAAAATTGTCATGTTAAAAGCCTGTTCTGCTTCAGCTAACAAATGTTTCTCAGCATAATCAACTACTTGGTCAATATAAAACGGCTCTTCCCCCTCTAACCAATAGACGGCATCAAAGACATTTTTTTTCCAATTAGCAATTATTTTAGCAGTAGGCATATTCAAAGATAAAGATTCAATTAACGTTTCGTTAAAATATTTCCAATTTATTCGAATGGCAAATATGTGCTTAAAATATTATAACTTAGGGGCAAATATTAAAACAAATTTTATGAGTAACGAATCATCTGGAAACGGCAGCAAAATTATTATTGGAGTATTAGTTGTTGCCCTTATCGGTTCTTGGATCTATTTTAATAGTTCTAAAACTGAATTAGTAAAAGAAAACGATGTTAAAGTAGCCGCTATTGATAGCAGCAAAAATGTAATCAATACTGCCTTTATAGCAGCATCTGCAAAAGTAGATTCTTTGAATTTACAAAATGCACAACTTTCTGGCGATTTACAAGCTAAAACAAATGAGATTCAAAAATTAAAGTCAAATATTGGTAACATTTTAAAGAAACAAAATGCTACTAATAAAGAATTGGCTGAGGCTAAAACTTTAATTGCTGAATTAAATACAAAAGTATCTGGTTTAGTTGCTGACTTAGAAAAAGCACAAGCTGAGAATAAGCAATTAACTGCAAAAAATGAGGATTTAACCAACCAAAATACGACGTTAAATACTAATCTTTCTAATACAACAAAAGAAAAAGAAAGACTTCAAGATATTGGTTCTACCCTACACGCTTCTACTTTTAATATCGAATCATTAAGAGTTAGAGAAGATGGTAGTGAGCGAAAAACTACAAATGCTAAAAGAGCAAACACTATCCGTATTTCATTCCAATTGGATAAAAATAAAATCACTCCATCGGGCAATCAAGATATTTATGTTTGTTTAACAAGTCCAGATGGTAAAGCAGTTGGTGATGCTTCATTAGCTACAAGAGAAGATGGTCAAAGAACATATTCAAACAAATTGACTGTTCAATATGTACAAAACGCTGTATTACCTGTAAACTTTGATATCAAGCAAACTTCAAAATTAACTGAAGGTGAATACAAAGTAGAAGTTTATAACAATGGTTTCAAAATTGGAGAAGGAAAAACAACTTTAAGAAAAGGTTTGTTTTAATCCAACCTCAAAAAGATAATAATAAAAAGGCCACTCGATTGAGTGGCCTTTTTATTATTTAGATGATATTAATTTCATTATTTGCATTCATGTCTTGCATCATATTCGCTATTGGAATATTATTGTAAGATAACGCATAGAACCAAAGTTGAATAGCAGCAGGTGAAACAGTTTCCACAAAGAAATTTGCTTTGCTTAAATAAGGAATTAATTTCTCAGTGATTAATTGCAATTCATTTACATCTTCAGTTTCAGCCCAAATTTGTAATAAATTTTTGAACTGCGCTAATTCATTGTCTAATAAATGATCAAATGCGTGCAATTGTATGAACTCAGCAACCGCTTCATACAACATTGCTTTGTTGTTTGTTTTCATTTTTTATAGTTTGGATTACAAAACAAAGTTCACACCTTAATATTACCGGATTGTTAACTTAAATCATATTGAGGTAAATGTGCAAAACTTACCCAAAACTGTGCATGAAGCGACTTAAATACGCTAAAAATTTACTTTAAAACTATCGCAGACAAGGCAGGAAGATTCACCAACAATTTAAACCATTCCTTTTTATCATCCTGTGGCTCCTTGATTACTTGCTTGTTTTGCAAGTCTCCAACGCCCCAAAATGCTTTATCATCACTATTAAATATCTCCTTCCAATCTTTATTGCCATGAACATGAATTGGATAGTCGTGACGAGGAACCGGAGTCATATTTAGGACTACTAACACATCTTCTTCCCAATTTTTAGAACGACGTCTAAATGCAATTACCCCTTCTTGACGCTTATTGGTTTCAACCCATTCAAATCCTGCAGGATCATATTGTAATTCATAAAGCGCCGGATTGCTAACCAACAATTTATTTAATTGCTGAACACAAAACTTCATTCCGCCATGACTAACATGCTTTAATAAATCCCATTGCAATTCTGTGGTATAATTCCATTCCTCTGTGGCAGCAAACTCATTACCCATAAATAATAATTTTGCACCAGGATGCGTAAACATATACGTATACATCAATCTTAGGTTTGCAAATTTCTGCCATTCATCACCTGGCATTTTATAAATCATAGGGCTTTTACCATGCACTACTTCATCATGACTTAAGGGCAACATAAAATGCTCGTCATAATAATACATCATAGAAAAAGTAAACTTATCCTGACTGCCTGAGCGGTATAATGGATCTAGTTTAAAATAATCTAAAGTATCATGCATCCACCCCATCATCCATTTCATGCCAAAACCCAATCCATCCATAAATGTTGGCTGACTAATGCCTGGCCAGTCCGTTGCTTCTTCGGCAATCGTTTGAATGGCAGGGAAATCGCGATATAGGGTTTCATTTAAATCTTTGATAAATGCTATAGCTTCAATATTTCCATTTCCTCCAAATTCATTTCGCTCCCATTGCCCTTCTTCTCTACTATAATCCAATTTTAACATGGAGCTCACCGCATCCACTCTTAGTCCGTCAATATGAAATTGATCGCACCAAAAACGGGCACTACTAATTAAAAATGATTTTACCTCTCCTCTTTTATAATTGAAAATATAAGAATTCCAATCGGGATGATAGCCCTTGCGCATATCAGCATACTCATAGGTATTGGCACCATCAAACATAAATAAACCATGGCTATCATAAGGAAAATGGGAAGGCACCCAATCAATGATAACGCCTATTTCAGCGTCATGAAATGCATCTACTAATGCTGCAAATTCCTGCGGATTTCCAAATCTTGAAGTAGGTGCAAAAAATCCAATCCCCTGATAACCCCAGCTACCATCAAATGGATGCTCCATCACAGGCATAAACTCTACATGCGTAAAGCCCATTTCTTTTACATAGGGTACCAATAAATTAATAAGCTGCGTATAGGAATTATAACTATCCTCATTGTTTTTATCTGGGCGCATCCAGCTTGCTAAGTGCACTTCATACACTGAATATGGCTGATCGGTACGATTACTAATTTTTCTTTGCTCCAACCATTTAGCATCTTTCCATTCATATGCAGTATCCCAAGTAATAGATGCAGTTAAGGGCCTTAATTCCCAATAATTTGAAAATGGATCTCCCTTGTCTAACAAAGCCCCTTTATATCCGTGAATATGATATTTATATACCTCTCCTTTTAATACACCTGGTATAAATCCTTCCCAAATACCAGAACTATCTAATCTTACTTTTAATGGATGTGAGGTTTTACTCCAATCATTAAAATTTCCTGTTACAAAAACAGCGGTAGCATTGGGAGCCCATACAGCAAAATAAGTACCCTTTGTATCTAAGACATCAATTTGATGATTCCCAAATATTTTATATAAACTATAATGTGTGCCATTTTGGAAATTTTGAATATCAGCATCTGTCATTAAAGAATAATTCCAAACAGGCTGTTGACTATCTACAAAATTGACATCTTCGTATTTTGGCATAATTATTTTGTTAATTCAATCACCTGCATCGTCATTGCTGGAATTGAAAATTGCGTTCCGATTTTATTTCCAGAAATGATATCTATTCCACCGTTAAAATTATTGGCTCTTTCTCCATATTTTGAAAAATCAACCATCCTGTTTTTGGAGTCCGTATTCATTACACACATCACCGTTTTGTTTTGATCATATCTAAAATAAACATACAAACCATCCTCAGGCAAATACTGCATCATTGCGCCTGTTTTAAGCGCAGCTGTTTTAGTACGATACGCGCCAAGTGCTTGGACATAATGTAAAAAATCTAATTCATCGATGCTCATGCCTGTTTCGGTAAATGCATTTTTCTTATCTCCAGCCCATCCACCTGGGAAATCTAATCTAACCCAACCATCTGGATTAGAAATGCCTTTCATTAAAATTTCTGAACCGTAATATAATTGAGGAATACCTCTACAAGTATATAACCATGCATAAGCCATTTTTGTTTTAGGAATACTTTCCCCTAATGAAGAATGAATTCTTGTCATGTCATGATTATCTAGAAAGATGACATTATTATTTGCCTTCTTATATAAAAAGTCATAAGACAAAGTAGTATATAATTTAATGACCCCGTTGTTCCAATTATTCGTTTCGTTTAATGCAGGAAGAATTCCACCAAAAAGCAAAGAAAAATCTGAAGTTGCTTTTAAATTACTTTTAAAAGGCAGGTTCAAATTATTCTCAATGAAATAGGCTTGTGCTGCAACTCCATCCACCCAACATTCACCAAAAGTGAATATTTTAGGATACTCATCCAACAATGCTTTATTCAAACGATTCATTACCTCAACATTACAATACTTATAAGTGTCAACTCTAAATGCGTCTACACCAAAAGTTTCTACAGACCAAATTGCATTTTGAGTCAAATATTTTTCTACAAATGGATTTTCTTGATTTACATCTGGCATTTCCGTAGTGAACCAACCATCAATCATTTTTTTCTCATCCGCTTTTGAATGATAAGGATCAAAAATTGCTTGTTCCCTATAATGCGTTTGTGTGTATTTAGGCCATTGGTGCAACCAATCTTTATCAGGAGCGTCTTGAACCAAAAAGTGAAATCTTCCAAAATGATTGTACACAATATCTTGAACCAATTTCATTCCTTTTTTATGCAGATTTTCACTTAATTCCAAATAGGCTTTCTCTCCGCCAAATCTTTTTTCAATTGCATAGTTATTCGTTGCAGCATAGCCGTGTTCAGTTCTATCCGGCATATCATTTTCAACCACAGGCGTCATCCACAAAGTAGTCGCTCCTAATTTTTGAATGTAATCCAAATGATTTTGAACACCTTTTAAATCACCTCCATGTCTTAAGAAAATAGAATCTCTGTCAAGGGATTGATCTTTTAAACCAGCCACTTTATCATTGGAAGGATCTCCATTGCTAAATCTATCGGGCATTAAGAAATATACTAAATCACTTGAGCTTAATCCTTGTGCATAATTTTGTCCTAAGCCTTTTCTTCGCTCTTTAAGTGACCACTGCGCCTTTATTTTTTTCCCTTGGGTATTAATTACAAAATTTACATTTCCAACTTTCGCAGATTCCTCAATTATTAAATCAGCCGCTACATAATGGCCATTGCTAAAATGATGCACCGCTTGCAATTTAACACCAGCATAATTAACCTGCACATTAGCTTTAGAAAAATCCTGATTGGTTGCTCTTATTAAAACCTGCACTTTTTTGTTTTTCATCTGCACAAACCAATTGCTTGGATAAAACTCAACCGATTGTGCATACATTGAAATACTTAAAAGCAATGCACTTACTATTACAACAAATTTTTTATTCATGATATGATCTTACGCTTAAGCTATTGTTTCTTTACTCGTTTTTCCTTCTTTAATAATTAATACACAAATGATACTTGCTAGTATTAATAAGCCTCCGCCAATTTGCACAGCCATTAAACGATCATTGTGTAAAAAGTTAGACATGATTTTTCCGAAAAATATTGAGGCGATAATTTCTGGAAGTACAATGAAGAAATTAAAAATGCCCATATAAATTCCCATTTTTTGTTCAGGAATAAAACCAGCCAACATGGAATAAGGCATAGATAAAATAGATGCCCATGCAATACCCACTAATCCCATACTTAGGTACAAGAAATTTACATTCTGTACATAGTATACCGAGATCAATCCAATACCTCCTAATAATAGGCACATTGCATGCGTGTATTTCTTACCTAATAGTCCTACCCAAAANGCAAGTGTGAATGAAAATCCAAAAGTTACTAAATTCAAAATGGCCGAGGTTGCTCCGGCATGCTCCACTCCCATGGTATATAAATCTTTCACAACTTGATTGGTGCTATCACTGTCTCCATGAAATAATTGTCTTGCCACACCAGGCGTATAATAAAACCACATTAAAAATAATCCAGGCCAAGTAATAAAGTTAACAAGTGCCAATCGCTTCATTTGTACTGGCATATTCTTAATGGTATCAAAGATTTCTTTTACAATTGAATCTTTTGGACCAGCCTCCACTGTTTTATTATTTTCAGAAGGTGGATATTCTTTGCTTCTAATAATGGTATACATCACTGCTACAAAAAATACGGCTGCACCTATATAAAATGAAAGTAAAATATTAGGAGGAATGGTGCCTACTGCTCCTTGTCTTGAAACGCCAAACCATTTCACTAATAGTTGTGGCAAGTACCCTGCTATAAAAGAAGCAAGACCTATAAACATACTTTGCATAGAGAATCCAAATGATCTTTGTTTGTCATTTAAATTATCAGCAACAAAAGCCCTAAATGGCTCCATGGTAACATTAATACTAGAATCCAAAATCCATAAAACACCTGCCGCCATCCAAACAGTGGATGAGTTAGGCATTACAAATAACAGCGCAGAACTTAATATGGCACCAACTAAAAAGAAAGGTCTTCTTCGTCCCAATTTTGGATGCCAGGTTCTATCACTCCAATAACCAATGATTGGTTGAATAATCAACCCTGTCATGGGCGCTGCCAACCATAGTCCAGGAATTTGCTCAGGCTTAGCACCTAAAAATTCATAGATAGCACTCATGTTATTCATTTGCAAACTCCATCCAAATTGAATTCCGAAAAATCCAAAGCACATGTTAAAAATTTGCCAGAAACTTAATTTTACTTTCTCTCCCGTATACGCTGTACTCATATATTTTCTTTTCTATAAATTAAATTACAAATCCGTTAGGTATAATTGCTCCCTTTTTAATGACAACAATTCCATCTTTGATAGTATACAAAGGATGATCCATTTTTTCTAAATGTGCACCTCCTCTTATTACAACATCATTTCCGATAGAACAGTTTTTATCAACAATTGCATCCTCAATCACACAGTTTTCTCCGATTCCCAAGATAGGTGCTCCACTTTGATTTTTTGCATTAATCTGATCAATCGTTTCATAATAATCACATCCCATGATATAGGACTTTTTAATGACCGTCCCTTTTCCAATTCTTGAACGAATTCCAATTACTGACTTTGTGATGGAAGCTGCATGAATAATGGAACCCTCTGCTACAATTGCTTGATTAATTTGAGTGCCACTTATTTTTGCAGGTGGCAACATTCTTGAACGGGTATAAATGGTTTGAGCACTATCAAATAAATTGAATGGAGGAATCTCATCTGTCAATGCAATATTTGCATCAAAGAAAGAATAGATATTTCCAATATCAGTCCAGTACCCATCATATTGATAGCTTATTACTTTATAATGCGCAATAGAGTCTGGGATTATCTCTTTACCAAAATCGGTTGCATTGGCATGCACTTCATTTAATAATTTGTATAAAATATCTTTATTAAATACATAAATACCCATCGAAGCTAAATAATTACGCCCCTGTGCTTTCATTGCATCACCCGTATCACTAGTCCACTCTGGCAATAATTCTTTATTCGGCTTCTCAATAAATGAAGTAATTACATTTTCATCATCTGATTTTAAAATACCAAATTCAGGTGCCTCTCTTTCTCCAACCGGAATAGTGGCAATGGATAAAGCAGCTCCACTCTTTTTATGTGCATCAATCATTTTACTAAAATCCATTTGATACAATTGGTCTCCGCTTAAAATCAATACATACTCAAAATCCATTTTATCCAAATGCCTTAAAGATTGTCTTACAGCATCTGCAGTTCCCTGAAACCAACCTGGATTATCCGGCGTTTGTTCTGCAGCTAGGATATCTACAAATCCAGAACTAAAAGCACTAAAATGATAGGTATTTTTAATATGCTGATTTAAAGAAGCAGAATTAAACTGCGTCAATACAAATATTCTGTTCAAATTAGAATTGATACAATTGCTAATGGGGATATCCACTAATCGATATTTACCTGCAATAGGTACAGCAGGCTTAGATCTTCGTGCCGTTAATGGAGACAGCCTTGATCCTGCTCCTCCTCCAAGAATAATGGAAACCGTTTCTTTAGCAAAATGGGACATGTTCTATAATTTATATTTAAACAATGGATTGATATACTTTTTTGTAATCAGCAACTACCGACTCCCAACTATGATCAATAGACATACATTGGTGAATCATCTTGAGCATTTGATTTTTGTCTTTATACACTTCAATAGCGCGCTCAATGGAATATACAATATCAGCTTCTGAAGCGTGTAAAAAACGAATGCCAAAACCATTTTCATCACCCATATCCACCACAGTATCATGCAAGCCCCCTGTGTCGCGCACCATTGGTATGGTACCATAACGCAAAGCATACATCTGATTTAGTCCACAAGGTTCCACCCTGCTTGGCATCAATAAAAAATCAGCCGCTGCATAAGCCTCATGTCCAGTTCTTTCATCAT
>TBL_comb48_EPIDRAFT_1000443_pt1 | contig 32645 bp, 31 predicted proteins | sample TroBogEpilimnion_37_FD_10681 | JGI IMG/M metagenome (IMG submission 10681) | reverse complement strand
AGCTGTTCTTTCCAGCTTTGAATTTTAGCCTGCGCACCGAAGTGCTCCGCTTTTGCTTTATCGGCCTTCTCCATCCATATGCGGGATAAGGTCGTATTAATAAAAAGATCATTTGGGCGTAAAGCATGTGCTTTTTCAGCTGCTTTCAGCGCTTCATCAAAATTTCTATTAGAAAAATTGATTTCAGCTAACGTATGCCAGGCCTCAAATGATTCAGGATGTGCTTTTAAAGCGTGAGACAGTTTCTCTAAAGCTTGGGCTTCTTCTCCCATCGCATGATGGTAACGAGGCATCGTCAATAAAGCTTTGGAGTTCGTCTGGTGTCATAGTTATAAAATAAGCATGGCATCACCGTAGCTAAAGAAGCGATAACGAAGTGAGATAGCCTCAGAGTATATTTCCTTAATCCACGTTATACCTTCACTCGAACCAGGGGTTAAAAAAGAAGAAACTAAACAAAGTAACGTGGACTTTGGTTGATGAAAATTGGTTATCAAACCATCTACTCCTTTGAAGTGGTAAGGAGGATAGATGTATATTTCTGTACTTTTAACTACAGGGGCTTTTGTAGCGGTAGTGTGGGTAGATAAAAAATCTTCGATTGTACGGACCGAAGTCGTTCCTACTGCAATATGACGTCCTGTTTTTGGTCTAAACAAAGCCTGCTGCGTTGATTCTGAAATTTCATAGAGCTCTTTATGGATCTTATGTTCCTCAACTGTATCTGTTGCGATTGGCTTAAACGTTCCAAGTCCTACGTGAAGGGTGAGGTCCTGAAACTTTATTCCACGTGCACTCAAGTCATTTAAAATCTCAGCTGTAAAATGGAGTCCTGCCGTTGGAGCTGCAGCAGCAACCGGTTTGTCGTGATTAGCATACACGGTCTGATAGCGGTTACTGTCTTCGGCGTGATGCTCATGATTCTTGCGCTCTATATAAGGAGGCAGTGGCATTTCTCCAATCGCTCGAGCTATAGATACTAGACTCGCATTATTGGTGGTTTTAAACGCTACTTCAGCGATACCGTCTTCCTCTTTATTTATAATCGTAGCTATAAATTCATTATTTAAGCCACTGAAGGTATTTCCTTTTGGCAGTTTTCTGCCTGGTTTAAGTAAGCAGCGCCACGTTTCGATTTCACTTGGTACTTTTTCTAGTAAGAGGCATTCGGCAGCCCCACCTGTTGGACGAACTCCACGTAGTCGTGCAGGAAGAACCGATGCGTTATTTCTAAACAGTATATCGCTTGAACTTAAATAATCAGGAAGATCTTTGAATGATTTATGCTCAATTTTCTTTGTTGTTCGGTTGATTACCATAAGACGTGATTGGTCACGTTTTAGTGCAGGCGTTTGAGCTATGAGCTCAGCCGGTAGTTCGTAATCAAATTGAGCGGTTAACAAAGGCATCTGATTTACTTTTTACTAAAATGGATAACTTTCCAAACGTAAATAAGATCAAAGAGTGGACGTGCTAGCATGGCTCTAAAACCATATTTAGATTCACCTTGGGTGCGTGCTCGGTGAGTTACTGGGATCTCTTTAACTTGATAGCCTTTGGCTATAGCGAATGCTGGCATGAATGGATTCAGCATTTTTATATTATGAAATGAAGAGCGCACTTCTGAACGAAATACTTTGAGTGCACATCCTGCATCATGAAGCCTATCGTTTAATATTAAGCGTCTAAAAAAATTAGCGATTCGTGAAGTTAAGATTCTTAATCCAGAATCATCACGGTTGATGCGTATACCTACAATCATGTCGGCATCGTTAAGTTCAGATATGAGCTTGGATATATCTGTAGCTACATTTTGGCCATCACCGTCCATCATAGCAATGAGAGGAGACTTGGATAAACTAAATCCCTCAAAGAGGGCAGCGCCTTGACCACGATTTTTTTCAAAATGAATAATCCGGATTTTCGCCTGATTTAGCGCGATATCGGTAAGCTCTTTGTAAGTCTTATCAGTACTTGCGTCATCAACTGCAATAAGCTCCCAGGTTTTGTTTAGCTGGTTAAGTGCATGTACTGCTTCACTGATAACGAAAGGAACGTTTCCTTCCTCGTTATAAAAAGGAATAACTAGAGTTAATTCAGGTATTAAATCGGTTTCAGCCATGGCTGTACTCCGATCTTTAGCATCAGAAATGCTGTGCTATCTCGACTGCCTTAAGTAAGGCCGACGCTTTGTTAATCGTTTCTTGATATTCTGCGTTAGCATCTGAGTCGGCTACAACACCGCCACCTGCTTGAATATAAATTTTACCATCCTTAAGTAGCGATGTTCGAAGTGTAATACACGAATCTAGATTACCGTCGTAAGAGAAGTAACCCAAGGCACCTGCATAAAATCCACGCTGTAAGGTTTCTTTTTCTGAAATAATCTGCATCGCTCTGATTTTAGGAGCGCCGCTCACGGTACCTGCTGGGAAAGTTGCCCGCATGAGATCAAATGCATTCTTATCTGGGGATATTTTACCCTCCACTTGAGAAACGATATGCATTACGTGAGAATATCGTTCCACAATCATCAGCTCAGGAACATGAACTGATCCGAATTCGCAGACACGGCCAATATCATTACGTGCTAGATCAACTAGCATTAAATGCTCTGCACGCTCTTTTTCATCAGCTAAAAGTTCTTTTTCTAATTCAACATCTTCAGCAACAGTAGCTCCACGCTTGCGTGTGCCAGCGATAGGACGAATTTCAACGAGACCGTCTGTTAGACGTACATGTACTTCAGGAGATGCACCTACTAATGCAAAATCTCCTGTATCTAAAATAAACATGTACGGAGATGGATTTACTGAGCGTAGTGCACGGTAAAGTTGAAGAGGTGATTTTGTGAAAGGTTTTGTGAAACGCTGAGAAGTAACAACCTGAATAATATCTCCACCTCTGATGTATTCTTTAACACCTGAGACAAGATCTTCGTACTGTTCTTGAGTAAAATTGCCTTGAGGTGCCTTAACGCCACCAACTTCAACCATCGGAGCAGGGGCTAGTTCTGGAGCTTTACTTAATAAAGTATATAAACTCTGAATTCCTGCGATAGCTTCGTTGTAAGATGCTTCGATCTCTTTAGGGTCTTGTGATTTGAGATGAGCATTAACGCAAAGACGTAGAGTCTGACGCACACGGTCAAAAATAACCAACGTATCCGACAGCATGAAATAAGTTATCGGAATCTTTTGTTCGTTAACTTTTGCAGTAGGAACAGTTGGTTCGATGCGGTTTATATATTCGTAACCAATGTAACCTACAGCGCCACCGGTGAAACGTGGCATTCCAGGAATCTTAACAGGTTTAAAACCAGCGATTTCTTTTTGTAATAAAGTGAGTGGATCCTGCGGGGTAGGAATTGTTTCTACCGCTTTGCCTGGACGCTTAATTTCGGTAGTCTCAGGGCCAGACGCTATAATCATTCTAGGACGGCAACCAATAAAGCTATAGCGATATAGGTTTTCACCCCCTTCAACAGATTCAAGTAAGTAGGCAGGGCCTGAATCTTTTATCTTAGAATAGACTGAAACCGGAGTTTCGAAGTCTGCCATTAAATCGGCATACACAGGAATAACGTTTCCAAGCTGGGCAAGCTTAGTAAAAGCCTCTTTGGTAGGATGTATCGTCAGATTCAAAGGAACTGTAATCCTATAAAAGACAATGAGCGCGTAGCAAGTCTTAGTCGCTAGCTAAAAAACCAGTCTAGCGCTTAAAAAACGGATTATACGCTTTTTCTTGGTTGAGCGTGGTGAGTGGACCATGACCGCACGCAAGAACCGTATCTGCTGGTAGGCTAAATATTTTACCACGTACTGTTCTTAATTGTTCGTCAAAATGAGTTTTGCTACCGCCTACAGAGCTAGCAAATAAGGAGTCTCCTACTACAGCAAGCGGCCAGCTAAGTCCGGTTATGTAGTACGTTGTTTGTCCTGGTGAATGCCCTGACGTGAGTAAGGTTTTAATTGCTAAACTGCCGATATGAAAATGAGCGTTTTCCTTAAAGCGTTTGATTCCAGGGAATTCAAAAGACTCTAGTTCATTGATCCATACTTCCGCTTTCGTTGCTTCCTGAAGTTTTGCTAGGTCAGCAATATGATCTTCGTGAGCATGCGTGATAAATATATATTCTACTTTCAGCTGTTCTGCTTTAACCAGATCAAGCAGTTCATCACAGGATGCACCTGTATCAAACACGGCAGCACTCTTCGTCCGAGTATCCCATATCAAATAGCTATTAACCGTCATGTCATCGTACTTCGTGTTAAACATAGCAAACCCACGCTTATAATCTGGAGCGTAAGGGTAGAATTGCTGGGTTGCTAAAATTTCCATCGCATCAGGATTTAGACGCAAGTGACGTGAAACCCTGCGAATAACTGCAACGTTAACTTCACCGGCTTTAATCGCAGCCAAATCAGCAAGGGTAATTTCTGCACGCTTAGCTAGATCTTCGTCGGTGATTTTCCAGCCACGTTGGGCTTTGCCAATAACATCGGCAAAATTGTCTTCAATAGGTATACGTGGCATAGGTATAGTATCGTTAGTGCAGAAGCCCTGAGTCGCAACCGTATTTTATATAAGAAAATGATATGGCCTAAAGAGGGTACTGTACTCTAGTATATTATAACTATGAGCTCTTATCTCGAATCCCTCTTCTCTTTAAAAGGTAAAGTTGCTGTCGTTATTGGCGGTACTGGCGAACTCTGTGGTGCTATGGCTGAAGGTCTTGCATCAGCAGGTGCTGAAACTGTTTTAGTAGGTCGTAATGAAGAAAAAGCAAAGCCACGTCTTGAACGTATTCATGCAGCAGGAGGCAAAGGATATTTCATATCAACAGAGGCAAGTGATAAAGCTCAACTTGAAGCGCTACTTGCTACTGTCCTTCAAAAATCAGGAAGAGTGGATATTGTTGTAAATGGTGCAGGTGTAAATTCTGCGACTCCATTTCTTGATATAGCAGAAGATGAATTTGATCGTATTGTTAAAATCAATTTGAAAGGCGTATTTTTAGGATGCCAAGTATTCGGAAAATATTTAGTCGAACGTGGACAGGGTGGTTCAATTATTAATCTAGGTTCAATGTCTGGTATTGTTCCATTGTCACGAGTTTTCACCTACTCAGCTACAAAGGCAGCAGTTCATAATTTATCAAAGAATTTAGCTCGTGAGTGGGCGCCAAAGAATGTTCGCGTGAATACGCTTGTTCCTGGATTTTTCCCTGCTGAGCAGAATCGTAAGATCCTATCACCAGAGCGTGTTGCTTCTATCTTAGGTCATACACCTATGAAGCGTTTCGGTGAGGCTAAAGAGCTTGTTGGCGCTACAATTATGTTAGCTAGCGACACAGCCAGCGGATTTGTCACAGGCTGCGAAGTTGTAGTGGATGGTGGATACCATGCTATGACTATCTAATTATATAGCTATATTTAATCGCTGTATAATAGGTATTTAGGAAGTTTATAGCTATATCATACCCCTATATTTATTAATCTTTATAGGGTTGCTATAGCTATATAAATATGCATATATTTACTATATGCTATTTAGTAAAAAGATCCAAGAAATGCGTAAGCAGCTCGAAAAGCAGCTAAAGAATCTTGATGCTCAAGAAGCTAAAGCCGCTAAAAGACAGAAGAAATTAGCTAAAAAACTAGCCACTCTTCCTGAGGCATATGGCTTTGATAATGTAGCTGATTTTGTACGTGCTGTTAAATTTGCTGCTAAGGGTGGCAAAGTTGGTAAAGCATCTTCCTCTAAGCGCCGTAAACGTGCCGTCATTACAGATGAGACACGCGAAACCGTTAAAAAACTAAACGAAGCAGGTAAGACAAATAATGAAATATCTGCTGAACTTGGAATTTCAATTCCTACGGTTCAAAATATCAAAAAGCAGTTAGGTTTAGTTAAAGAACGTAAGTAAATATATAGCGTTATATAATTTCTGACCCCTATTTGGCATTGCCGGATAGGGGTCATTTTTTGTTGTAAACTTTGTAAAACAAGCGTGAATATTCGTTAGGTATGCAGGCAGCCTATATTCAAGCAAACACGAACGGTAAACTTCACGATGCAAGTGAACCATCTATAAGTCCGCTTAATCGAGGCTTCTTATATGGAGATGCTATCTATGAAGTATGGCGTACCTTTGATGGAGTTGTTTTTGCTTGGGAAGAACATTGGCAAAGACTACAGCGTTCTGCTGACGCGTTATTCATGTCAGGGCTTTTTTCTAAGGAATATATTTTCTCTGAAATTACACGTACCTGTGCTGCTTTTCGTACTAAGAGCGGCTACCAGGGTGAATTGTATATACGACTTCAGATATCACGTGGCTGTGGAGCTATCGGTTTAGATACAGCCTTAGCAGATAAGCCAGAATTCGTTATTATTGTTCAGCCATGCTTTGAACTCCGGTAGAAAAACGCCGCTCTGGTCTAAAATTGACCCTTGCTAAGACACTACGTCGTAATCCAGTCAGTGCTTTAAATCCTGCATGGAAAACGGGTAATTATTTAAATAATATCCTCTGCTTAAGAGAGGCTAAAGCGGAAGGTTCTGACGAAGTTGTAATTTTAAATGTACGAGGAGAAGTAACGGAAGCTTCGGTGTCTAATTTAGCATTTGTTAAAGACGGTACTTTAATTACACCGCCTTTAGAGGTTGGTATTTTAGCAGGTATTACGCGCTCTATCACACTCGCTATTGCGGAAAAGATGGGAGTTCGTGTTATCGAGCGTATTATTAAACCAGATGAACTTTCTACGATGCAGGAATGTATGATTTTATCTACCACCCGGTGTCTAGCACCCGTGGGAAGTATAGACTCTATCCGTTATCACGTAGCCCCTGACTCCTTAACAGAAAAGCTTAATGAAGCATTTCTGAAGTTTGCGCATAGCTCATCTAAAGCGCATCCTGAACTTAAGGTGCCATGAGTAATTATTTGGGTATTGATTGGGGTGAGAGAAGGTGGGGTCTGTCTTTTGGGGATGACTTAGCAGTAGCAACACCACTTCCTGCGCTCATAGAAAAAGAAGAAGAGAAACGCTGGCTAAGCTTAGCTGATATTGTCACTAAGCGCCGCATTAATGCGTTTGTTGTTGGTTATCCCTATAATATAGACGGCACAGAGGGCTTTAAGATCAAAGAGGTTGATGCGTTTATAGATCAACTTTCAAAAAAGTTTTCACTCCAGGTTCACCGAGTAGATGAAACATTGACTTCCTATGAAGCTGAACAGGCTACGCCAAAATCAAAACGACGGGATCAACGCTCGAGTGGAATAGTTGATTCACGTGCTGCTACAATTATATTGCAGGACTACTTGGATCAAATTCATCCATTATAATGAAGTCGGAAAAGCCTAATCCTGTGGTCCGCTGGAAGGTCATATGTGCCTATGACGGATCTACTTTTGCAGGATGGCAAAGTCAGCCCAAGGGTCCTCCGCCAGCTCCAGCTTTGTCGGCAATTCAGGATATTTTAGAGGATCGATTAACCCTCATTCTTAAAACACCTATTCGTATTATTGCGAGTGGACGTACGGATGCTGGGGTTCATGCACGTGCTCAAGTTTTTCATTTTGATGCAGCATGGCGTCATGGAACAGTAAAATTTAAAGCTGCACTGCGTGCTACGTTACCGCTCACGATACAAATCGTATCGATCAAGAAAGTGTCGCAAAAGTTTCATGCGCGCTATTCTCCGATAGGAAAGCGTTATATATATAATATATATTTAGGTGACGCGTCTCCCTTTGTTAGACCCTATGCTTGGGAAGTATTTGATCCGCTCAATCTTGATGAAATGAAACAGGCGGCATCACTGCTTGTAGGACGTCACGATTTTAGGGCTTTTTCAACAAGTGAAAATAAAGAGGACGAAAATACGGTGCGTCATCTAACGCGTCTTGAAATTAAAAAACGGGGAAAGCGCTTGGCTATTATCTTAGAAGGAGAGGGCTTCTTGCATAAAATGGCCCGTAGTATTGTTGGATCTTTAGTTGCTGTGGGTGAAGGTAAAGTAACGCCTAACCAATTAAGACAGATTTTGGATGGCAAAGTACGTGTAAACGCGGTTCAAACAGCCCCCCCGCAGGGTTTGTTCTTAGAAGAGGTCTTTTATCCGAAGCTTTAATTTTCAAGTTCCTGGCAGATTTGCATGCTATTGAAGCTCATAAGGATCGGATATAGCCTCCATGGGTATATGAAAAAGCCTTTGCACTTAGGGTGGGAGTAATACAGTATAGCTACTTAATTATACGCATGAGTTCTGCCTAAGTAAGTCCTTCCTTATCTAGGTTTTATCTGATGTTATAGTTACGTAATTATCTCATTTTCATGCACTTCGATAAGCCAACGTATACAGTCAAAAAGAGGCGTAAAAAAGATATTCCTAAGGGTTTATACACCAAGGATCCTGTGACTGGTGACATCATCTTCATGAAAGAGGTTGAGGACAACCAGATGGTTGTACCAAAAAGCGGTCACCATTTTCCAATCGGAGCGAAACAGCGTATTGCCGGATTAGTAGATCCGGATTCATGGAAAGAAAATAATGAAACGGTCTGTTCAAGTGACCCGCTCGAGTTCGTAGATTCACAACCTTATCCACAGCGCCTTAAGCGTTACCAAAAAGATAGTGGTCTACCTGAAGCTGTTATTAGCGGTGTAGGCTCAATTCATGGAATTGAAGTATCGATTGCTGTGATGGACTTTAGATTTTGCGGTGGTGCAATGGGTGCTGCTGCTGGAGAGAAAATCACACGTGCAATTGAAACAGCAGTAGAAAAGAAAATCCCTTGTATTGTTTTTAGTGCTTCTGGTGGTGCGCGTATGCAAGAGGGTATCTACTCGCTTATGCAAATGGCAAAGACCAGTGCTGCGTTAGGATGTTTATCTCAAGCTGGTTTACCTTTTATTTCTGTACTTACTCATCCAACGATGGGTGGTGTTACTGCAAGCTTTGCAACACTGGGAGATGTTATTATTGCTGAGCCTGGTGCTTTAATTGGCTTTGCAGGTGCACGTGTTATTCGTGATACCACAAAACAAACATTACCTTCTGGTTTTCAGACTGCAGAATTTTTACTTAAGCATGGTCTGGTAGATCAAATTGTAAGTCGTACAGATATGCGTGACCGTCTGGGTCAAATTCTGTCTGCCTTATATCTGAAACGTAAAAAGACAGCCTAAGTTTTTTTGCGGTGACTTCACGTTTTTCACCAGCCGAATATTCGGCTGTTCAGGACTATCTCTTTAGCCTTAAGGCTAAAGGTGCTAAGTATGGTCTAGATAGGATGAGACTCTTTTCAAGTAAGCTGGGTAACCCAGAGAGTTCTTGTCCTTGTATTCATGTAGCAGGCACGAACGGCAAAGGTTCGGTTGCATCTATGCTCGAGAGCATCTTAAGGACAGCAGGATATAAAACAGGTCTATATACGTCTCCTCATTTGGTACGACTAGGAGAACGTGTGCAGGTAAATCGTACGTTACTAAAAGAGGAAGAAATTATTGCTTTCGTAAATGAATTAGCTCCGGTAGCAAAAAAGATTTTCTTAGAAGGCGGATCTGATGATGAACCAAGTTTTTTTGAGTTCATGACCGCTATGGCATTTTTACAATTTCAGCGTAAAAAAACAGATATCAATATTATAGAAGTGGGACTGGGTGGTAAGTTAGACGCTACTAATATTGTTCAGCCTGAAATAAGCGTAATTACATCGATTGGTTTAGATCACTGCGAAGTGCTGGGTGATACGCTAGAAAAAATTGCTGCAGAAAAAGCAGGAATTATAAAGCCAGGTAAGCCAGTAGTTATTGGCCGTATGCCAATTGAGGCAGAAAACGTAATTCGAGTTATCGCAAAGCGGTCAGGCTCTAAACTGATTTCTGTTAGGGAAGTCTACGGGGAGGATATAACCCATTATCCTGTAACTCGGTTAGCAGGTGACTATCAGCGCTGGAATGCTGCAACGGCCACATTGGTGTGTCAGCTTTTAGACTCACGCTGGAAGATAACACAACCAATCATCCAAGAAGGGCTTGATCATGTTGATTGGTCAGGTCGTTGGGAAAAAATAACCTTAGCAGGTAGACCGCTTATCTTGGATGCATCGCATAATCCTGAAGGAGCCTCTGTTTTAGAAAGTAATCTTTCAGAACTCATGACGCATGTTAAGCAGTCCCCTGTGATTGTTACAGGTTCGTTAGGGCTAGCTCGTGCGTCTGCTCTTCTCACTACTGTAAGCCGTTATGCAAAGGATATTTATCTCGTTGTTCCAAATCAAAGTAGGGCATGTACCTATGAACAACTCGAGGCATTGATACCGCCCTCGTTTAAAGGGAAAATCTATCGTTCTACCGTAGAAGCTCTTTTTCCAGATCCTAAAACATGCACCGCTGGTAAGCCTGAGGACCTCGTCATTGTTACAGGTTCTATCTACTTACTCGGTGAGGTTATGGCTCGTATCCAACCTGAACGTGGTCAACAGGAGGGCCGTCTACAGGATTTTTAACTAATTAATTAGCAATCGAAGCAATTTTTGTTTGCGGTTCCCTGTAGGAATGACTCTTTGATGTTTCGCAACAGATGCTTCGGGCTTCGGTTGCACCGCTACTCATACAATGTCCCTGCATCCTTTCACAAGTCGTCTCATAGCTGATGTTGGTATTTCCTTCGGTGACGAAGGTAAGGGCCGCTTAATACCTGAAGTAACTGAAGAGTTAAGAGGTACACCAGCACAGGTATCCGTTGTTCTTAAAGTGAACGGTGGTGCAAATTCAGGACACACTGCTGGTGGCATTAAGCTTAACTTACTTCCTGCGGGTGTTGTTGAAAAAGATGTTAAGTATTTAGCTATTGGAAGTGGCGTTGTAGCTGATCCACGTAAGATATGGTGGGAAACATTACCTTTAGAGAAAAAAGGACATGCAATTTTAAGCCGTCTGGTCGTTGATGAACGCACGCTCGTCTCTGATGTATGTCACCGTTTACTCGATTTGGCTTGGGAAGATTACCGGGTTAAATGCTTAAATGAAGAGCCTCGCGGTTCAACCGGTCGTGGTATTACGCCTGCTTACTTAGATGAAGTAGGTCAGTGGCAAATTACGTACGCAGATTTTCTTGGTGGCGCAAATTACTTTGCGCGTAAATTAACGCAACGAGCAGAGCGTGCTATTCGCACGATTCAGCACGTTTGCCAAGTCAGTGAAGAAACGTGGAAGAGTTTTTTCACTAAATTAACGGAAGCAGAACTTCGTGCTAATGCAGAAGCAATTGAGCTCGGCATTCTGAAAAACGAGGATGTTGATTTCCTACAGTTTATGGGCGAGAAGCCTTTCACGCTTAATATCCCTCGTATCGTAGAAGTTTATTGGAACGCAGGAAAATCATTATCGAAAAATATTGGTGAAGTACGTGAGCTTATTCTTAAGGAGATGCTTGCAGGTCACACCATTATTGGAGAATTCGGTCAGGCATATTGGTTAGATAAACGTCATGGTTATTCACCCAATGTTACTGCTTCTCATACCTATACACCTGAAATTTTTGAAAGTGCAGGCATTCCTGTGCAGCGTGTACACACCTTTGGTGTAGCAAAAGCATATGATACCAAAGTTGGAACACACACCTTCATCACAGAGATGGATGGCAGTCATCCGCTCGCTATCAAACTAAAACAAATTGAGTTTGGAACGAGCACAGGACGCCAACGCATGGTAGGTTGGTATGATGCGATTGAAAAGGGTGATGCGCTTCGTTACGGAGGTTTCCAAGATTTAATGATTAATAAACTCGATGCACTGACTTATTCAGGTGCATGGAATGGTGAATTACTTATCTGTACGGCATATCAGGATAGCGCTGGCAAACTCTACAAACATGTACCGCGCAATGAAGTTATTCGTAAATCATTAAAGCCTGTTTACACGGCTTATCCTGGTTGGAGTGAGGATATTTCCGGTGCACGTAAATTTGCTGATCTTCCCGTAGCTGCGAGACGCTATGTTGCAGCTATGGTTAAATCATTACTCGAAGTTGCGTATGCAGATCAAACGTGGCCAAAGGATTTACCTAACCTGCGTTATTTAGGGGTTGGACCACTTCCTTCTCAGATTATTAAGGATGTTCCACCAACCTTAGAGTTAATCAAACTCGCATAAAAAAACCCGGCTGTAAAAGCCGGGTTTTTTGTTAATACGTTTTAGCTTATTTAGACTGAGGTAGTGTGATTTCTCTTACCCAAATATTACGATAAGCGACACGGTCTCCATGGTCTTGGAGCTGAATTGGTAATTTTGCTGCGTGTGCTTTGTACTTTGGATAACCGCGATATTCGGTTGGTCCTTTGAGAACGACATCGTATTGAATGAGTACGCCGTTATGTAACACGGTTTCACGAGCTGGACTTATGAGTGAGCCATCTGATGCAAAACGAGGAGCAATGAAGATTACATCATAGGTTTGCCATACTTCGGGTGGACGGCATGCATTTACGAGCGGAGGATGTTGCTTGTAGATAGAGCCAGCCTGACCGTTTACGTAAGTAGTATTGTTATATGAATCTAGTACTTGGAGTTCATATAAGCCCATCATGAATATACCACTGTTTCCTCGTGCTTGACCTTTTTTATCTCCGATTGGTTTTGGTTCACGAAATTCGATATGTAACTGCATATCGCCAAAAGCAGCTTTTGTTTTCATGTAGCCTGATTTTGGAATAACTGTCAGAGCCTTATCTACAATTTCCCAACCTTTAGAACCTGCTTTAACAGGTTCCCATGCGTTAAGATTGGTTCCGTCGAATAATACGACAGCGTCTGAAGGAGCTTGGCCTTCATTCGCTGTAATGATTGGAGGAACGGGCGAGTAGTATTCTGTTTCTTCAGCTTTAGGTAAGTTAGGATCTTCTGCAGCCAAGAGTGCTACAGGAGTTCCTAGAATAGCTAAGCTAAGTAGGTATTTTAGTTTTGGGATCATAAGAATATATTTTAAGACAAAGGGGATGGGGTTGTTGTCCAAAGCGACTTGGGGCTATTTAAGTCTTGGATAATTCCACTAATATTAGTCTGTGTTTGGCAAACAGATTGAATTTTTTCCTTATCTAAAATCATCCAAGCCGTAGAAAGAGCATCTGCTTGGGCTGCTGTTTTTGCGATTGCCCACGTCCTTCTATTCGCGTCGACGTTATCTTGGGAAAGTGGATTTATAATATGATTGCCCTTAACGGTAGTTCCAGAGCTTCCAAGTGCATTATGTTTTAAGTGGACGTAGCTACCCGTTACGGAGCCACCTATTCCTATTTTCCATCCTTCAGGTTCTGGACCACCTAAAGCGAGTAGACTACTGCCGCCGCTCACTAAGAGTGCTTGATCAATATCCCAGGCTTTTAATTCTTCTGCAGCAAGATCCAGACTATAACCTTTACCGAAAGCACCTAGGTCTAAACTCACAGGGCCATTTTCAACTGCGACGTGATAGGATGATTCATCCATGAGAAGCTGACCACGGTTTTGCGTGTAAACGCCGAGTGCTGGATCGAATGCTCCTAAGGTCATTGCTTGATAGGTTAAGCATAATTTAAGGCATTCAAATACACGGGGACTTACCTGGAGTACTTTTCCAGGAGTAAGATTACTGATGAGGGAAATTTCGCTCGTAGGTAAGTAGCGACTTAATTCAGATTCGGTTTTGTCAATTATGCCCCACAGTGCTTGGGCTGCCTGCTTTGCGTAACTAGCATCTTGAGTTACTAGACGTACTTCGAAATACGTGGCCATCGCATCGTGACGAAAAATATGGATAGGATTAGCCACGGTGAGCGTCTTCGGGTGTAAATAAGACAAGTAACATATCTTGTCTTTGGCCGATAAATTCCTGTGTCCACGTTTTACCTAATTTTTGCGCAATGCGTGGAGCTTCTTCTAAAGAAGAATAACGGCATTTTGATTTAGATGATCAGGTAGTTCAGTGAAGTAGCCTACATGATTAAATTGGCGTAGGTACCAAGGTAATGGCCAATAGTCTTTACTTACGACTGCGATAATAAAAGGAGAAGTTGTTTGGTTTAAGCTAGCTACATAGTCCAAGCGTTTCGATAAGCGCTCGAGATCGGGTGAAGTCCCTGAATAGCAAAAAGGATTTTGAGAATCATTTTGGTAGCGAAAACACAACCGGTCAGTCTGTCTTATAAGGAGAAAGAGGGTGAGTAATGTGACCGAGCGTTGAAGAATAGGATTAGGTTTGTTTTCAGGAAAATTCCATATGCTCGCCATGCCATACCCTGCAACCACCACGGCAGGTAAAAGAAATTCTAACATAAGCCACGGTGTTTTATATGGGGTAAGACTATAAATGGTAAGAATGAGTAATCCGTAGATAACAAGAAATTGTATGAGAAAAGCGGTGCTGTTTGGTAAAAAACTTCGAACGGCTCCGACTACTCCAAATAAAAGCACTATCCAGCCAAAAAAGGGGAATGATAATTCCGTAGGTTTTATTAACCAGGTTATGTAAGTAAACCACGGCTTCTCATGACCTGATCCTGCGGCTCTGTGAGTTAAAAGAGGAAGTGATTTAAAAAAATCATAAAACCCGGATGGGTTTTGTCCCATTGAAGAATAGCCAAGCAGAGTAACTATACTGATAACAAGGATGACGAGACTGATCGAAAAACGAACACGTTTTTCATCAACTAAAGCTGATTTTAAATTCATCAAGGCCGTACGAGTAGATTTTATTTTTACTAAAATAAAATACGATAGACCTAGGCATAGAAATGAAATCAGAGCTGATTCTTTTGTGCATATCGCTAGTCCTGCACTGAGACCTACGAGCAGTGCCCATCGTAAATGACCTGTAAGCCAGAACCGACTTAATGAACCTATAAGAAGGAGTGTAGAAAAAATGAGAATCGGTTCATGCAGGCCGTATCTCCCATAAAAAACGAAGGGAGCTCCAAGTGCTAACAGGAGCGCTGACGCCATGGTTGCTCCTGTTATAAATTCGGGGAGTAGTCCTAAAATTAAAACGGTTGCTGCTACAGTAAAAACAGAACTTAGCCGCAATGTGGCAGAGTCCATCTGGCTTAAGGATTTAACGCCGTGAAATTTAAACACGTAGCTCTCAAGCCAAGATAGCGAAGGGCCATGACGATCATGTGGATCGTATTGATAGGTCCCGTTTTCGAGTCGCTCTGCGGTGATGACAGCATTGACTGCTTCATCTGTATGAACAGGTCTTTGATCAAGACCTGCTCTATAAAACAAAGCTACAGCAAGAGCTATACAGCTAAGCCATAGCCAAACTCTAGCATCAGGAAGAAGATTTACCGTAGACTTCAACTTCGATGTAGTGGTTCATTTCGTTTGAGCTGTTACCACGGCTATACAAACGAACATAACGGCCCTTAACACCTTTAGCTTCAATTAAACGACCTTCATACGTTTCGATGTAGAGGTGATCTTGACCTGCACCAAGACCTAGCTCGTTACCGGTATCGCTGTTGTAGATCGTTTTAACATCTTTTGAAAATGTTGGATCATCCGAAATTTGTACAACGACATCAAAGTAGACGCGTGCTTGTGAATGATAATGCCATAATGCAACGGCATAAATTGTACCTGATTTTTGAAGATCGATTTGAACCCACTGCTTGCCTTGGCCTAATTCAACAAAGTTTCCTTCATCGCCACTTTTTTCACCGTCGGTTACTAAGGTTAAATCACCAAGTACGGGATCTTTATCGCTAGAGGTAACTGGCTTATTGAGAGCTAGGTTTACCGTGCCTTGAGGAACTAAGATATCAGCTCTACGACCTGAATGCGGTGCTTCTAGGTTAGGCAACTTGAGTGGTACAGGTGTTCCTGCGAGCATAGGCTTAGGAAGAACGACCTTTAAAGGAACGAGGTCTTCAGCACGTGCTACACCGATTAAGGATAAGCCACATGCAAGCGTTAAGCAGGGAAGTGTTAATGAAGAAACTTTAGTTAACAGTGAGTTCATATTTTTAAATCTTCAGCAGTAATTTCTATCTTCTTTCCGGTGAGAACAGCTTCGCAAGCTTTGAAGATTGCGATTTCACTTTGGAATGCTTCATCAGCAGGGCAGTTAAGCTTTGCTTTACCACGTATGGCGTTGAAGAAGTTTTCTAAATGAGGTTGGTGAGCTGGCTTGTTAAGAATAACAGGTAGATCAAAGGTAGCGAGTGCAGCAGTTTCACGTGCATCGACAACCGCATCAGCGCTTGGGTCAGGCGCAGGAGCGGCTTGGGCTTTTAATAGCTTACGTCTGATCCAAGGTTCCCAGTCACGGGCATTAGCTTCACGGTAAATTGCCGTGTATTTTGGATTTTCACTCATCTTGAGTGTTCCTTCAATGCCCATGAATTGTTCAAAATAACCACCAGCACTGGTTGTCGTTTGAACTTGGTAAAAAGCACGTGCTACACCTTGAGATGTGTTGTATTTGTACACAACCATCGCGTTATCGAACCACTCGTGATTTTTATAATAATCACTACCACCGTCTGCGGTCACTGAAACAGGAGGACCGCCAAAGAACCAATTAAAGATATCGATTTGGTGTGCACCTAAATCAGAAAGAGGGCCTCCGCCGAATTTCTTAAACCATCTCCAATTACGAAATTCATGCATGTTGCTAAAGCCATATTTTTCTAATGTGGCTTGTGGAATAGCAGCACGGTTTGGCCAACCGAGATCTTCACTCACAGCGCGGTTCCATTGACCGTTTGCTGTAGTAATCTTGCCGAGTAAATTAGCCTCACCTAATAGACGGTTTTTAGCGACCAAGTAACGAGGATTGCTACGGCGTTGGTGACCGATTTGGAGTAAGCGTCCCGTTTCGTTCATGGCCCTAACCATGGACTTAGCACCTTCGATGGTATTGGACATCATCTTTTCGCAGTAAACGTCTTTGCCCGCTTTCATGGCAGCAATCGAAATAGGTGCGTGCCAGAAGTCAGGGGTAGCTACGATAACCGCTTGAATATCTTTTTCGTTCGCAAGCATCTCATCGTAGTCGCGGTAACTTTTTACCGTTTGGCCAAATTTTTTGAGATACTTTTCTCCGTACTGTCTATTGTAATCCCAGATATCGCAGATCGCGACAAACTTAACTCCTGGAATTTTGAGTACGTCATCGAGAAGTACGCGACCTTGAGCACCAATACCGACTAAAGCGACATGGAGTACTTCTGAAGGAGATACGCTCGCACTTAAAAGTTTTGCAGGACGAGCAAACGCAAGGGCAGCACCTGCTGTTGCAGCGGTTGCAATAAAACTACGCCTATTGAGTTGCTGGTCTGCTTGAGAAGAATCGTGTGTGCTCATTAGCGAGTTAAGGAATAACGGTTGTGTCTGGAAAGAAGAAGTGCGTTAGCAATGAGTACGGCATGAATAGCTAACCATGCGACACCGTCTTCTTGACGAATGAGTAGTAAACCCACCATGAGCATCGTGTATAAAACAGCTGTAAGTACGAGCGATACACGTGTCCAGATACCTAACAGAATTGCTGCGCCCAAAATAACGAGTGCATAACCTAAGCAGGCGTAGAAAGGTGTAGTTAAGAATTGAGGCAATAAAGGCTCATCTAAGAACTTTGTTTTTAATACTTCAGGAATTCCGTGGTAGTGACTAATACCGTAAACTTTCTTGGATACTTCAACAACTGCACCACTGGAATCAGGAACTCCGTTTGCATCAAGCAAAGGTTGTTGGGTTGTGATTTTTTCTGAGAATTTTTCTAGACCTGCTAAAAGCGTGCGTATTCCTATCCAAAGGCGAAGGGTTAAGAATGCCCAAGTTTGGCCGGTTGTATCGTGGGTGTAGTTTTGTGATGAACTCATAGGGTAATAGTCAGTTATTTAAAAATGGGTAATTGGGTTTAATAACGTAATTTTAGTAGCTTAAGATGGCTAGATTTCGTGGTTGGTATACGCATTCAATATATACACAAATTAGATCAAACTAAGACGATTTGAGGGGTATATGGTTACGATGATAGAACAATTGATATTTTAGAAGCAAAAGTGAGTTTTTTAGACATTTTTTTAGCTTTTTAGATATAAAGCTTACGATTGCCAAATATCGGGAGAATAGAACAATGGATGTTTACGTAAATGTCTGCCTTTAAACCACTCCCTCTTGGAAGGACGATACCTAATCGGGTGCATGCAGTTTCCTGCAGTTTGCCTACGATTGAGGCAGTCCGTGGGTATGAAGAAAAGAAGCCTGAAATAACGGCGCATTTAACGTCTGGCTATCCTCGGTTTGTGGTGCACCCGCTTGTTTTACAGCTAACGGCCTACTACTATAAACAGTCTGGATTTGTTGGCCTTAAGCTATGGCTTGTTTCATCTGAAAAGATAGCAAACCGACTAGAAGCTTATCTTAAATCGGCCTCTTCAGTGACACGTTTTCATGCAGACGGGATCTACGGCGTCGCACATAAAGATGACGCAGATACAAATGCTAAAGCCAAAAGCTTTTTGCAGCACATGGGTGGCTTTCTTCCGTCACGCCAGGCTGAGGATCAGTTAGTTAAGCTTGGTTTATTGGCTAAAGCGGCAGAGGAAGAACTCTACCAAGGGGAGAGTGAAACTACTATTAAGCAGTACTTACAGAAAGCACTACCTGGTGCATCCTCTGAAGATTTATTTTTAACGGGCAGTGGGATGAATGCGATTTATTCTGCATTCAAATCGGTCTCAGAAATCCAAGCTAAAAAAGGCAAAACGATTTGGATACAAATCGGTTGGTTGTATTTGGATACAATCGCTATTCTCAAAAAGTTCACCTCAAGTCCTTCGGATTATATTTTTATTTCAAATATTTTTGATTTAGGTGCCCTACAGTATTTACTTGAAAAGCAAGGTGCTAAGATAGCAGGTGTTATTACGGAGATACCCTCTAATCCTTTAGTGCAGACATCAGATGTAAAACTGCTGAGTAGCTTGTGTAAAAAACATGACGTATCGCTTATTTTAGATACTTCGATCGCTTCGTTATTTAGTGTGAACGTATTTTCCTACGCTGATGTGCTTGTAAATAGTTTAACTAAATACACGGCAAGTGAAGGAGATCTCATCGCAGGACTTGCTGCGATTAATCCAAAGTCAAAAGACGCCTCGGAATTACGTAGGTTAATTGGAAACTCGAGAGAAATATTGTACGTGCGGGATATGGCACGTCTTGCTGCACAGATTTTAAATACAGAAGTCGTATTAGCTAAAATTGCGGACAATACGCTACGTGTAGCGCAGTTTTTAGAAAAAGACTCCCGTGTTGATTCCGTTTTTTGGGCTTTAGAACCAAAATCTAAAGACAACTATCTTGCGATTGCTAGAAGTCCTACCTCGGTAGGTAGTATGATAACCTTTAGTGTTAAGGGTTCTCTCGATACTTTTTATGACCGTCTTTCTTTTCCTAAAGGTCCTAGCTTTGGAATGAAAACAACACTCATTTGTCCATTCATGTACTTAGCCCATTATGATATGGTGAATAGTGCTGAAGGACGTAGAGAGTTACTCTCACACGGAATTAATGCTGATATTTTACGTCTGAGTGTTGGATCTGAACCAATCGAAGATATTATTGAAGCCCTTAACTTAGCCTTAGGATAATTTATGTCCGTTAAATCTTGGTTTCCTACCTACATTTACAGTAAGCCACTTCAAGCAGCAGGTTTAGCTAAGCTAAACAAAGAGATTGTTGATGAGTGTCATGCTCTACGAGACTACGATAAAGCAGGGCGTGAATGGTCAAAGAAGAATTATCCAGGTGGCTATACAAGCTATGCTTCTATGAATCAGCTTCAGCATTTCTCATCTACCTTTGCTGAATTAGAAAAAAAGATAACGAAGCATGTGTTAAGTTATAGTAAAGCGCTTGATTTTGATTTGAAGGGGAGAACGGTACGGATGACAGATTTCTGGGTTAATATTATGCCACCTTCGGCGGCGCATTCCCTGCACTTACATCCTTTGGCTTTTATTAGCGGTACCTATTATGTTTCTACTCCTAAGGGCTGTCCTGGATTAAAGTTTGAGGATCCGCGTTTAGATCGTTTCATGGCAGCACCACCGCGTACTGCTAATGCAAAGCGTGAAAATAAACCGCATATAATTTATCCTGCTAAAGCAGGGAATCTCATCTTGTTTGAAAGCTGGTTAAGGCATGAAGTTGCTCAAAACCGAGTTGAAGAAGAGAGAATTAGTGTAAGTTTTAATTACAACTGGAGTTAACGCAGTCGCGATAAAAAGTAGGTTGCTATCACAACCATCCCTGCATTTGGAATCCAAGCAGCGGTTTGTGGATCAACCCACTGCTTCATTGCGAGAGAGCCTCCGATTGTATTGAAAATATAATACAAAATAAATAATCCGATGGCTTTTGATACGCCTACTGCTGGATTTACTCTTACGCCTGCGATTGCAAAAGGGATAGCGATTGCGATCACAATTAAGGGAGCTAAGGTATCAGCAATTAAAGAGTAATACCTAACCGAATAAGGAACGATCTTTGTAGGATTTTTCTCTGCTTCAAAATAATTCATTAACCGTTTCAGTTCAAAAAAAGATAGGTCACGAGGTCTTTGATCGGTCAGTAACATGAGAGTCGGATCTTCGTGATAAGAGGACTCGATTTTAGTCGTGAAAGGATCTGAAGCAGTTTCTTCTTCGGTATCAGGGTTGAATTTTAATTCACGTCCGTTTTCGAAAATCCAACGTGATCTGAGTTTATCGTAAGAAGCCGTAGATGCCACGATGCGTTTAGTTTCACGGCCTTGGGTATTCATCTGAGAAACCGATACACCAAAGGCTTTAGCTGGGGTAGCTTGGCGGTAACGATTGATAAGCCACATGCGGTGGTCTTCTGAATTATCAAAGGCGACACTATAGACTGCACCGACTCTGTCGGGCGGGAGGATTTTAGCCTGCTTTTTATACTGCATTTCGGCGTCCAATTGACGCGACTGCTCAACGGACCAAGGGACAACACTAGAGTTTAACCACCAGACGAGTCCACAGGCTATGATGCCTACAAACCATAGTGGGGCGGTGAGGCGTGCAAATCCAACGCCTGCAGTTCTCATAGCAGTTAACTCGTTGGAGCGGTGCAGTTTAGTTAAGGTAAAAAGAAGTGAAATAAGGAGCGCCAGAGGAAGGACTAGCCCTAAAAAACTAGGCATCGTAATAAAGATATAGCGCATAAAATCGGAGAAATTAGCTCCAATTTCTAGCATGTCTTTAAAGTCGTCGTAGCAAATCTGGATGAACAATAGTCCGCAAACAGCGACAAGGACTAAAAAGAGAATGGATAACCACTCCCGCATAAGATGCCTGTCGAATGTATTCATCTATAGCTAAAGTAGCGGACGTTTAACCTACATTGCAATACTTGGGGTTGGGTTCGGATTCTATACTGAGAAAAATCTGCAACCATTTTTGTAGTGTTTCGTCTTACTGTACTGGAAGCGATTAGTACCCCATTAAAATCGTATGAAAAAAACATCATCATTCTTATCCTTCGTTGGATTAGTACTCAGCTTAGTAGCCATTGTTCCTCAGACGCGTGCTCAAGATGCTAAACCAGCAGCACCTGCTCCTCAAGCCAAGGGCCCAGGTGGAGCACGTCAGATTGAAATGCTCGCTAAGCGCTTAAACTTAACAGACGACCAAAAAACAAAAGTCGCTGCTATTTTAAAAGATCAGATGAGTAAAATGATGGCATTAAGAGATGATGAATCTCTTTCTCAAGACGATCGCCGCACAAAGATGATGGCTATGAGAAAAGATGCTATGACTAAGATCAGAGCGCTTTTAACGCCTGAACAACAAGCGACCTTTGATAAAATACCACCTATGGGTGGTGGTGGCGGTCCTCGCGGTAAGAAAAAGGCAGACGGTGAAGCACCTGCACCAGCAGCTGCTCCAACCACATAAACTTTGTCAGGGTTGGTGTAAGCCGTCTCGGATAGCAGCCCGAGACGGCTTTTTTGTGTCTTAGAGTGAGCAAAGTCCTATACGCCTTATTGGAGGGCATAAATTGGCATAAAGTTTATAAAAGTAGATCACTAATGAAATAATATAACTTTTTATATATTAACGTTTTATCTGTATATAGACGCCGAATACTTTACGTGCCTATAAAAAGACACGAGTCCTTAATCAGTCCTTGTAAGCTGCTAGTGAATGTGAGGGAATTTACCTACACGCGCGTTTCATTTAATCTCTTTTTTCTATGTCACCGATTAATGCTTTCTTACTTAAGAATAATCTTCGTATCGCTACTAACCCCTGCGTTAGTCCTGATTTCTGTTTAGACTGGGATCAGCTCTCTGCAAAAGCGCGTGGTCATGAAGCGGCTAATTTAAAGCATTACGCAACGAGCACATTTCAGACAGCAGAAGGAAGTTGGACACTCTTTGAAGATGTCTCGACTGGTGACTGCGGATGGCTACTTAAAAAGAAACAAGGCGCGTCAGTAAAAACCCTTCAGCAAGGTGTTGCTTTATCAAGCGGAGATGAAATTTATCCAGCTAGCTTTGTAAATTTAATCGCACTTAAGAATTTAATTCAGGCTTTCGACTCTTCCTCTACGATATTTCCAACAGCAGGTGCTGATTTAGGAAAACGTACGCTTGGTATTGGAGCTCGGTTTACCACGCTTCACTGGATTGGTGTAGAGTGGGCGATGGCGCACTTAAATTTAGGAGTCACAGCTAATCAGAATTCGATTCCTCGTGAATTAGTGTTTGATGTAAATACGATGTTAGAGGGTCGCTTAGACAGCGTACCTTTCCCTTTCATTGGAACGAATGTTCCAGAGGGACACCAAGGACAAAGTGTTGAAGGCATGAGTCATGGTTGTGTGCTTTCAAAATTAAAAACAGGTTTTCACCGCCGTAAGATTGCGTGGAGTTTCAATGCAGATCACCAGCCGATCGGCGGAAAATTTGATAATCGTGAAGACCAACTCGTCACGGGTTGTTTACTCGCGAGCTATATCACATTCGATTTATCGCCAGAACTCGCTCAAACCCAAGTTCCTAGTGACGCTGCAGGTTGGGTTGCAACGCATGTTCCAGCAGAAATATTAAATGTAGTGAGAGCACGCGTTGCTTCTGTAGGGCTTGTTTTAAATGAAGCAGAATTTACACGTCTTGTCGCTTATGTATGGCCATCCATGCAGAAGATGAAGCAGCGTGATACGAAGTACCGCGCAGCACGTGAAAAAGCATTCACAACACAAGTTGGTCGCGACTACTTAAGAGAATTATCGATTGATGAGCTACCTGGTTTAACAACACAGGAAACAACGGCAGTCATGTTAGCCCTCTGTGAAGCGCTAGGTATGAAGATACACTTTGTTGCTCCAGCGTTTGGTTTCCAAAAGAACATGCCTTATCCTGATAATGCAGCGCTCAAGGTATTAATTGAAAAGCAGTGGGCTGTGTGCTCGAAGTTTGATGCAAGTATTGGTTTTCACTCGGGCTCAGGAAAGTCCGCAGAAAATTACAATGTCATGGGACAAGTCACAGGACGCCGCTTAGAAATTAAGACCAGTGGTCGTTACACCTATGAGATGGGTAAGGCTTTATTTGCCTCTAAGAATGCTGCTGATCAAGCCCTCTGGAAAGACTGGTATACCTTCACACTTGAATTAGCACTCTTAGGTGCTTTCAGTGCGGATGCTACCGAACAGAAGATGGCGCGTGTATTTATTACAGATGCTTTAGCTAAATCGGGTAAGCCAACAGAAGTATTTGAATCGACCGCAAGCTGCCGTAAGGCTTTAGAAGCGTTAACACCAAGCCCTGAACATATGTTCTGGTTTGAGTATAATTTCCTCTATGTCTTAGCAGGTGGTGGACGTGCAGAGAAAGCCGCTTTAGGTGACCATACCCCAGCAGGCTATGTGCAACGTGCTCGTTTCTATTCCATCAGTGAAGAGGGACGTCTTAACTTTGCCCGTAATGTTGCAAGCTACATTATCTTCTTAGCTGAAACAACCGGTCTAGCAACTAGCCAAGCCTGTGCAAAAGCCAGTGCCTCTTTAGCAGGATACAAGAACTTGTCAGACCTCGTTGGTTCGATTGCAGCTTAAGCTTAGTTTAAGCGTAATTTTCTAAGGCTTTTGCTGGCGTATTAGCCGCGAAAGCCATAAAGTGCATGCTTTAAAACCCATGCCCTTTATTCACGACGATTTCCTGCTTACGACTCCTCAGGCTCGTGAGCTTTATAATAATTTTGCGAAGAACGAACCGATCTTCGATTACCACTGCCACTTATCGCCGCAGTTAATTGAATCTAACCATCAGTTTGCTGATCTTGCAGAACTTTGGCTTGGTGGTGATCATTACAAATGGCGTGCGATGCGCTCAAACGGTGTTAACGAGCGTTTTATTACGGGCAATGCTGCACCAGAAGAAAAATTTAAAGCATGGGCACAGACTGTTCCGCACACGATGCGTAACCCACTGTACCACTGGACGCATTTAGAATTAAAACGTTATTTTGGAGTTGATACACTGCTTACGCCATCAACGGCTGAATCGGTTTGGAAGCAAGCAAACGAGCGTCTTCCAAAGCTTCGCGTGCATGATTTACTTGAGCAGTCAAAAGTCGCTGTCGTTTGTACAACCGACGATCCTGCTGATTCACTCGATACACACGCAAAGATTCAGAAGAGTGGATTGAAGACAAAGGTTTATCCAGCGTTTCGCCCAGACAAAGCTCTCTCCGTAGGAGATCCAGCAGGATTTAATGCCTGGATTGAAAAGTTAGGTGGTACAGCAGGTATGCCAGTAAAGACATTCGACGATTTACTCTCTGCTCTTAAGAAACGTCACGATGCGTTTCATGCAGCTGGTGGCCGTCTTTCTGATCATGGATTAGAAATGGCGCTTTCAGAACCATGCACGCATGCAGAAGCTAAATCCGTATTCGATGCAGCTCGCGCAGGCCGTGTTCCTTCACAGCAAGAACAGATCAAGTACGGTTCATTCCTCATGCTTGAATTTGGTCGCTGGGATGCAGCACGCGGTTGGACAAAACAACTTCACTTAGGTGCATTACGTAATAACAATAAGCGTCTGTTAAAGAGTTTTGGTCCTGATACGGGTTTTGATTCGATCGGGGACTTACCACAGGCTCAAGCGCTCTCGCGTTATTTAGATACCCTTGATTCTACAGATCAGTTACCACGTACAATTATCTACAATTTAAATCCTGCAGATAATTATGTATTTGGAACCATGATTGGTAATTTCCAAGACGGTTCTATCCCTGGAAAACTTCAATACGGCAGCGGTTGGTGGTTCTTAGATCAAAAGGAAGCTATGGAGTGGCAGATCAATGCACTCTCTAACTTAGGCTTATTAAGCCGCTTTGTGGGTATGCTCACAGACTCACGTAGCTTTGTAAGTTTCCCACGTCACGAATATTTCCGCCGTACACTTTGTAACTTACTCGGCGCTGATATTGCTCGCGGTGAACTTCCTGCAGATATGGCCTTTATTGGCGGTATGGTAAAAAATATCTGCTTTGGAAATGCTCGTGATTATTTCCGTTTAGAATTAGCTCCTGAATATTCCAAGTAATATGTCTCAAACAATCGCGTTTGTTGGTACAGGTGTGATGGGTCGCAGTATGGCCTCACACCTCATTAAAGCTGGCAATACGCTTCACGTGTATAATCGCACCAAGGAGAAAGCGAAAGATTTGCTCGATCTTGGTGCAACGTGGCATGACTCAGCAGGATCAGCTGCAGCTGCTGCAGATGTTGTGATTACGATGCTTGGATTTCCTAAGGATGTTGAAGACACCTATTTAGGAAAAGGTGGTATTGTTGAGAGAGCAAAGTCAGGCGCTCTCTTAATTGATATGACAACATCGAGTCCTATTCTTGCTCGTAAGATTGCAACGGCTGCATCCGCTAAAGGGCTCACTGCGTTAGATGCACCTGTTTCAGGTGGAGATATTGGAGCTAAAGAAGCACGTTTAGTCATTATGGTCGGTGGAGAACAAGCAGGCTTTGACCGTGCTAAGCCTTTGTTTGAACTCATGGGTAAAAACATTTCGCTTCTTGGACCTGCTGGTTCAGGACAGCACTGCAAGATGGCTAATCAAATTTCAGTAGCGGTAGGTATGGTCGCTTGGATTGAAGCACTGATCTACGCTAAGAAAGCAGGTTTAGATCCAACGCAAGTTCATGCAAGTATCAGTGGTGGTGCTGCAGGAAGTTGGGCAATGACCAATTTAGCACCGCGTGCATTAGCAGGTAACTTTGCTCCTGGTTTCTACGTGAAGCATATCATTAAAGATATGGGTATAGCGTTAGATTCCGCTAAAGAGATGAAACTCGATTTACCTGGGCTTAGCTTAGCTAAGAAATTGTACGACGATGTTTCCGCACATGGCTGGAGTGAATGTGGTACCCAGGCTCTTTATCAACTCTACACCTCGTTGTAATTTTTAACTCCTATGAAACTTCCCAGCGATTTTAGATCTAAAGCTTTATCAGGTCAGTGGCTTACTGGGACGTTTATTAATTTGGGTTCTTCTGTTACAACTGAGATCGCAGGTAACGCGGGTTTTGATTGGATCTTAATTGATCATGAACATGGTCCTGGTGGACAAGATACACTCTTAGCTCAGTTACAAGCTGCGGCAGCAACACCTGCTGTTGCCGTTGTTCGGATTGCATGGAATGAAACGGTTTCTTTTAAGCGCGTCCTCGATATGGGTGCTCAAGGCGTTATGGTTCCATTCATATCCACGGCTGAAGATGCAAAAAAAGCAGTCTCAGCTATGCGGTATCCACCACGCGGAGTACGCGGTATTGCGAAGATGCAGCGAGCATCAGGCTACGGAGTAGATTTTGAAGAGCACTACTTGCATGCTCACGAAAAATTAGTACTCGTAGCACAAATCGAGTCACCAGAAGCTGTAAATAACGCAGACGAAATTGCTGCAGTTGATGGGATAGATGTTCTCTTTGTTGGCCCAACGGATTTAAGTTACAATATGGGAATTCGTGATCAGCTCGAAAGTCCTGTATTTACCGATGCACTCAAGCGTGTGGTCGCAGCTGCAAAAAAGTCAGGAAAGGCAGCAGGTATTCTTGTTCAAAGTATTGCCTTAGTAGAAAAGTGCAGAGATTTAGGTTTTAGTTTTGTAGCCCTTGGCTCAGACGGTGGTTCTGTGGCAGTGGGTTTACGAAATAATGCACAAGCGCTAAAAGCAGCGAAGAAATAAGCTCAGCTTCTTAGGAAAATTCCTAAGCAATTTTTTATGAAGATCACGGATGTTATTATTACCCCGATCGCGCTCACGGATCCTCCTCTTTTAAATGCAGCAGGCCTGCATGCTCCGTATGCACTGAGAACGGTGATTGAAATCATAACAGACACAGGTCTTGTTGGACTTGCTGAAGTGCCAAGTAGTGCAGCGATTAATTCTGCCCTAGCAGAAGCAAAGCCTTATGTTATCGGTTTAGATCCACTGAATTGGAATGCACTCAAAGCACGACTCTTAGAGCAATTTAAACAAGAAGGCTCAGCTGAGCGTGGCGTTGCTCCTTGGGATGGACGTAAATCAGTTCAAGTGTTTAGCGCCTTTAACGTGGCCTGTTTAGATATTTCAGGTAAGGCCTACAATCAGCCGGTTGCACAACTCCTAGGTGGTATTGTTAGACGTAAAGTACCGTATTCGGCTTATTTATTTTACAAGTATGAAGGAGCGGGTGGTCAGTTAGGATTTGGTACTGATTCCCGTGCTAGCGGATGGGATGAAGCAAGACAGAAGGAAGCGCTAGATCCAGCGGGTATCGTTTCACAAGCTAAGGCGATGGTGAAAGCTTTTGGTTTTAAATCGATTAAACTAAAAGGGGGCGTTTTTCCACCAGACCAAGAGGTTGCTGCAATCAAAGCACTCTATGCTGAATTTGGACCATCGTTTCCTTTAAGATTAGATCCGAACGCACTTTGGAAAGTGGAAACCGGCATTAAGTGGGGTAAAGCTTTGGAAGGCTATTTAGAATACCTTGAAGATCCTGTTAGGACGCAAGAAGGGATGGCGCAGGTAAGGAAGGAAGTAAAAATTCCTCTCGCGACAAATATGTGCACCACGTCCTTTGATGATTTACCAGGTAGTGTACGCACCCATTCAGAAGATGTTATTTTAACCGATCATCATTTCTGGGGAGGACTAAATGCCTCTATGGAGCTCGCCTCCTTTTGCCGAATCTTTGGACGCGGCGTCTCGATGCATTCTAATAATCACGCAGGAATTTCTTTAGCTGCGATGACTCACTTAGGTGCCGCTATGCCTAATTTGAGTTATGCTTTAGATACGCATTATCCGTGGCAAAGTGAGGAAATAATCAAAGGCGGCCGAATTAAATTTGAGGAAGGCTCCGTTGTTTTACCGGAAGGTCCAGGATTGGGTGTTGAGCTAGACCGAGAGGCTTTGGCTAAAGCACACCAAAACTTTTTAGCCTGCGGTCTTAAGGAGCGTAACGACGAAATCGAAATGCAGAAAAAAGTTCCAGGCTGGAAATTTAGCCAAACGCGCTGGTAATTTAAGGCTTTGGTAGAAATTCTGTCGTAACGGAATCTTCTACCTTAACCGAATCTTTTTTCAAAATACCAAGCTCAGTGAGTTGAGCTATTTGTGTTTTGTAGCGCTCTGGATTAAGTGAAATGTAGTCTCCTTTATCATCCTTAGCGAGATGTGCATCAATCATCTGCTGGCGACACCAGGTAAGAAATCCAGGAGTAACGTTAGGATTTTCTTTGAGCATGCGAGCGTGAGCAGGAGCGGGATCTTCTTCAATATAGGTTTTCCATCCCTTATAGGTTGCTCGTAAGAAAGCTTTGAGTTCTGCAGGATGCTCTTTTGCAAATTGCTTATTGGTCATGATGACCGTGTAGGAATCAAAACCTGCATCGGATGCTTTGAAGCTTTTTGTTTTAATACCTTTTTGCTCTAAGTAGTAAGGCTCGGATGTGAAGTAAGCTTGTTGAATAAAATTTTTATCGCCGCGAATCTACCTAAATTAAAGTCCATGGGTAAGACTTTGAATTCGAGACCATATTTTTTTCGTAAAAAAGGAAGAAAAGCCCAAGACGGATTAGACATAATTGTCTTACCGTTAAAATCAGCCCAGGTAGTAATTGGACTTGTGTCATGAACCATGAGAGCAGATGGATCATGTTGAAAGATTGAACCAACACAGAGGATGGGTGCACCAGACTGAATAGCTGTAAGGATATCGCCAGAATCTTCTTGTCCTAGTTGAGCCTGGTTTGTTGCGACTTTGGTAAGAACATACGCATTAGGACCGCCCTGAACGATGGTTACTTTTAAGCCTTCTTGCGCATAATAACCTAAAGCATCAGCGGTGTAGAAAGCTCCATGCTCAGGTTCAGCCACCCAATCGAGTTGAAGCGTGATGGGATACAGCGCTTTTGTTGAAGTAGTAGATTCGTTCTTCTTACATCCGACAATTGCTAGACTGAGTAGTACGAGGAATAATAAACTTTTGCTGCGCATTTGGTATTCAAGTACCGTATAAAAGAGGCTATAAATAGCAAATCAGAGCGTATCTTTTTTGATAAGCGAAGGATGCCAGTTATGCAGGAAGGTCCAGTAGATAAGGTTGATACTTCCAACGAATAGAAAGCCGAGTAAACAGGCGAGGGCACCCGTTGCGTAGAGGGCGGGCGTTTGTAGCTGAGCAAAATAAGAGATCGCCATAAATCCCATACCTGCTGTTCCGTTTTGCGCACTGCCNGTAAGGAAGTCTCCTGTAATGGCTCCGATCGGAGCTAAAGTGGCAGCGATTTTAACACCTGTAAGGAAATGGGGTAGAGCAGAAGGAATACGTAGATAAAAGAGCTCTTGAGCCTTCGTGGCATTAGACATGGTAAAGACTTCGAGCAAATGATGATCAACGGATACAAATCCAAGCGTNGTATTAGCAACGATNGGGAAGAAACAGATCATGAAAGTAACGGCGACAATACTTGGTAGTCCTTGGCCAAGCCATAAGACAAAGATGGGCGCTAGGATGATGACCGGAGTCATCTGAAGAATGAGAATATAGGGATAAAATGATTTTTTAAGGCGGAAGGAAAATGCCATTAAAAAGGATAAAAGAAAGCCACCGATCACAGCACAGATAAACCCTAAGAAAGCGCCTTGGCCTGTAATCCAGGCGGAAGTAAGCAGGGCTTTTCTTTCTGTCCAAGAGGTAATTAAAATTTGATCAGGACGTGGAAGGACAAAGGAAGGAATTTTAAAAGAATAGATAATTAAATACCAGAGTCCTATCAGGCCTGCGCCCGCACCTAAGGGAAGTAAAAATGAATATTTGGATTTCATTTTAAAGCACCTCCCTAAGTTTATGCATCGCCTGGGCTTGGAGTTTTAAAAAAGCATCACTTTCACGAAGTTCAGCGGTACGAGGGTAGTCAAAGGGAACATTAATAATCGTATGGATACGTCCAGGTTTTTGACTAAGAATAACAACGCGCGTTGAAAGAAAAATAGCCTCTGAAACGGAGTGGGTTACGAAAAAGGCTGTGAATGGATCCTGTTGTTTAATCGCGAGTAAGTCTTCGTTTAGTTTGTGACGACTCATTTCATCGAGTGCGCCAAAAGGCTCATCCAGAAGTAATATTTTAGGAGATGTACTTAAAGCGCGTGCGATTGAAACACGCATTTTCATGCCACCCGATAATTGCCAAGGATATTTTTTCTCAGCACCTTCTAAGCCCACTAGTGTTAGCATAGCTTGTGCGCGGCTTCTCTTTTTTTGTTTTTCTTCACCTCTTAGCTCTAGGGGAAGTTCAACATTAGCGAGCGCTCTTCTCCAAGGTAGCAAACTTGCATCTTGAAATACAAAAGCGGTTTCATGGCGTTTCGCCTGAGGTGTTTTTCCTTCAACGCTGAGTGTTCCAGAAGACGGATTTAATAATCCGGCTATTAATCGAAGAAGCGTTGATTTACCGCATCCACTGGGTCCTACAAAGGTGATAAATTCGTTTTTACGCACTACGAGATTAACATTTTCTAGAATGTTAATCTCCTCATTGAATCGCTTGGAAATATTATCTAAGCGAACAAACTCTTCTTCAGAAAAAGACATGCGGTGTGTAGGAAGCTATAAAATGTAAGCTACTCAGTCTACTTTGACTTATGACGATAACAAGTGTGAATACAGCGGACTTTAGGGATAGCGGCTAAGTCCTTGCGTCTAATCTTAGGTATGTAAAACTCACCCCTATGGACGCTATTGAATTAAAATTAAAAGAATTGGGTCATGTATTACCTCCTGCACCTCAGCCTGCAGGGTTTTATGTCCCTTATCGTATCAATGGTAATAATCTCGTTTTATCCGGTGTGATTAGTACTTCGGTTGGTCCTGTAACCCATACGGGCCAGGTAGGAAAAGACCAAACGGTTGAGTCGGGTTATGCAGCAGCACAAGTATGTGCACTGAATACACTCGCAACCATCAAATCAGCGCTCGGTAGCCTCGACCGTGTGAAAGAGTTTATTTTCTTAAGTGGATTTGTGAATGCAGTTTCTGGATTTGATCAGAGCCCACAAGTCATCAATGGCGCGAGTGAACTTTTCGTGAATCTGTATGGGGAACCAGGTAAGCATGCGCGTGCAGCTGTTGCTGTCGCCGGTCTTCCTCGTAATGCAATTGTAGAAATTCAGGTTACTGTACGATTCGAGTAAACTAAGGCTTTTGCAGTAACGAGAGGATATGTGCTAAAGCAGGACTTGCTTGGTCTTTAACAATCACTTGAAGACCAAGAGAGAGCCCAGAGTCTAAGATAACGGGAATTGTGAGAATAGGTCTACCTGCTANACTCCCTGGAGTTGTGAGCTCTAGAATCCGACTTCTGTTTTCGTTTGTTAAATGAGCTTTGGATAAAGCAACAAATGGAGCTGAAGGAAGNATTAAGAAATCGGCTGTCTTAAAATAGTTTTCAAAAAAGAGTTCGATCGCTTCTTTATTTTTTAAGGCGCGTTTAATATCCGTCTTTGTCCAGTTTTCTGCGCGTTTTATACGTTCTAATACCTCNGGTGAGTAGNGCCCTTCGTAGGACTTTAACCAAGGAAGATGAACTTCATACGTTTCCTTACTTTGGATAACGGTGTACGTAGCGGTTGCTTCTTTGAANANTTCNACNGCTTCGTTNNTTAGTTCTTTTNCTGCTACAGGGCAAAGTTTTGACGTGAAACGAGTGAACACATTACTCACAGCCTCATCTAAACTAGGCCATGGAAGATAATAACCTTTTGGTTGTCCTTCTGTACTACTCTTAACTGCGGTAAGGGCAGTTAAGGTTGTCAGCATTTCATTCGCACTAACTGTAAACCATCCTGCGGTATCGAAACTGGTACTTAAGGGAAATGCGTCTGATATCCACGGACTTTTTGGAGCCGTTCTAAAACTAAACAATCCACAAAAGGCAGCGGGTAGTCTGAGAGAACCTGCTGTATCTGTTCCGATCGCAAGTGGTGCTACCTTAGATGCAACCACTAAAGCTGAGCCACTACTTGAGCCACCTGTTGTACGTCCTGAAAAACG
>TBL_comb48_EPIDRAFT_1000436_pt1 | contig 32829 bp, 50 predicted proteins | sample TroBogEpilimnion_37_FD_10681 | JGI IMG/M metagenome (IMG submission 10681) | reverse complement strand
GTAGAGTTTGGGCTTTGAGTAGCCCTGTTTAATTGCCATTGATTGACTTTTTGATTGACTTTTTTATAAAGGCATCCTGAAAAGCAATACCAGCGTGAACTTACTAATTATTGTGGAGAATAACGGAAACTATACTTTTAGAGTAAGCTTGTAGTACATATATAATAATCAATAGTTAACGTATGTCAGGAATGTTATATAAAGTGCTTATTTTTTAAAAATGATTGACATTTTGATTGACTTTTTGAGAAGTTTTTTGGGCATTTATTTGAACGTGAAAAGGCTATAGTTCAAGCATAGCGCAAAGCTGGTCATATTTTCATTAACAGAGTAATTTTCATTATTTGGTGCCATGTTGCCAAATGATAGGCCAGCTTCAATATTAATTCTATACCTGCCTTTACTTATGCCTGCTGTAATGGCTGGGCTAAAAAATGAATTAATAGACTTAGACAATGCTGCATGGTATGACAGATATGCACCAGCATTAAACATTCCAAAGTAGTGTAAATATCCAGCCTTTATTTTCATTAGGCTGTAAGTTGCTTTATCGGTAGCGGCTGTATTTGCATCAAGATAATTGGCATAGTATAAACCTTGATAGCTGATGCCTGCAATAATGCTTCCTTTTCCTATGACTGGCATTTCAGCATTCGCGCCAATAGTATAGCCAGTACAAGACACAGGGTTTGGCAATGCAACGCTATAAGCTGGGAAGCTGTATTTCACGCTATTGGTAGATAAGCCAGCCTCAGCATTCAATTTTATTGTTTGGCTACTGGCAGCAAATGGCAGCAGTAAGAAAAATAAATATTTCATATAGTTAAGTTTAGTAACCTCTAATAATACCTTTCACTTTATACATCCGCAGGATCATCTCTTTAGGCAATGGACTGGGTGGTATAGCTTCATTTCTTGGGACCAGCAAAATATTGTCATTGTTATTTTTGTCAGGGTGCACATACTTGCATGTTTCAAGTCCATTGGTCGCTACTACATAGTAAATGTCACCAAAGACTATAAACCTGTAGTCATTTATTTCTTTGCATACCACATAATCACCGTGTCTTATTTCACTGTGCATGCTGTCGCCAGTTATGATGCTGGCAAAATTACAATCTTTAAATCTTGGGTCTTGTAAATGGTATAGTGGCTGATAGAAATTCATGTCATGATACTGGGCAACAAATGAGGCACTTATTGGAATGTTATATACTGGTAGTCCTTCCCAGTCACTTTCACTTTTGTTAGTTGCTACCTGCTTACCTAACATAATGACCTCTTTAGGTTTTTTGCTGGCTAAGTACAGGCTTATTTCATTTTTTGATTTGCCCTCTAAATTGGTAAATAGTTCGTTTAAAATTAGTAATTCCTTAGTCTTAGGCGCAGCCTTACCAGCTTTCCAATTATAAAGGCTATCCCGTGGAATGCCAGTGTATGCTGACAATGTAGTCATGCTTATTGGTATCGTAGAAAGCTTTTCTTGTATGTTCATACATTATAATTAAAAATACTTATTAGGTCGGATAGGGTTTTCATTGGTAAATGCTTATTGCCTATTGGTAATTACCAATAATTTACTAATCTTTGCAAATACAAAGTAAAACACAAAGCAAAATAACAAAAAAATGCAAGACACATTACAAGTAACAGAAAGGGTGCGAAAAAGTGCAAGACTTAGCCCTGAAATGCACAGTGCATTTAAAAGAAAGGTAAAAGCCTTTGATACAAAAATTGATGCTGCCGAATACTTTGGGTTCAGCACAGTTACACTTGATGCTGTACTGCTTAAAGGCAGAGGCAAACCTTCCACAATAGAAACCATAATTAATAAAGTTAACGCTTAACAATTAATCTAAATGTTAACAGACAGTTTGTACGAGCAACAAATGGCTGCTGAACTAATGAAGATTATGGCTATAAGGCAGCTGGATGAAATTGCTGCAAAAAGAAAATTAGCGAATAAAATACAACTACGACAGCAAGCTATAGCAAAAGCAGAGGCTAAAATAACTGCAAAAATATTAAGCAAAACAACCAAATACAACCGATGATACAAGTAAACAAAGAATTCTACGACAAATGCCAGCTTACAGTAATGGGCTTTAAATACCAGCCTTATACAGGTGCTTATATATGCAGCTGTGAAACTATTGGCACCAGCAGTGAAGTTGAGCCAGCGCACTTAGTTAAGACAGTGCCATTCTATGAAAACCTTTCAACCATTGTGGAACTTTTAATGACCAATAGATGCATGGAGCAAAGTGCAGAATATAGGCAAGTGTTGGCTACCATAATCAACAAAAAAGAGGGCAGGGAATACCTGTGGAGTGAGGCTCAGAACGACTTTAATAATCAAATGGACTACATACTGCACATAAAAAAAGTGACTGCTACGACACAGCCACTTATTTCTTAACAACCGATAAAAATCAGTCATACAACCATGACAAAGATACAGCCTACAAACGAAAATTACAACAGCATTACTGACCTGCTGGAAGCTTCCGACCTGAATAAGTTAGTAGCAACAGATACCTGCTACATATACATTAACAGCATTTATGAAGCTATGCTGAACGAGGACGGCATGACCATAAAACGTGAGGGTATCATAACAGGGCATATTAACCTGTGGCTAACCGAAAACCCCTTTTTGAGTGCTGGGCTGTTTTTAATGGCACTGGGGGTTATTGATGATAATACATTTTCTAACCATAAAACCAATAAAAATGGACACTCAAAACTTGATAGGCATAGCCTTGATAATAGTATGCTTTGTGGTGGCAACACAGGTACCTTTTTTATCAAAACTGCTGGCAAAGACATACTGGCGGTGGGAGGCCAAGCGTAGTGCAAAATATCGTAAAAACATTCTTAACCATACAACCAACAAAAATGAGTGAAACATTAACGGCTTTACCAGCCACACAGACACCAGTGCAACAAGCACTGACAAAGTACAATGACCTTGTAGAAACTATACAGGGTATTGACATTGAGGATGGGCAAAAGATGATTGACAATGCCATTCTAAAGCTTAGAGAAAAATACGGCTCTCTAACCATTGACGGTGTGCTTGACCGTACAGGCTATATCATTGTTGATGCAGCACGCAAACAAATTAAGACCTTACGAGTTAATGTAGAGAAAAAGCGTAAAGAGCTTACCGAGGATGCACTGTCTTACCAGCGAGCAGTAAATAGTGAAGCCAAGCGTATCATTGAGCAGCTTGTACCACTTGAAAGTTACCTGCAATCTAAACAGTATGAAATAGACGCTGAAAAGGAAAGGCTTAGGCAAGAACAAATTAGGATAGAGCAAGAACGCATCGCCAGCCGTGTGAGGCAAGTATTAGAGCATGGTGCAGCATTTAACCCAGCTACAGAAACATACGGCTTAAATAGCGTTTCTATTACTTACACACAGATAAAGGAATTTGACGAGCATCAATTTGCCAGCTTCATAACCAACCTAAAAATTGAGTATGACATTGAGCAAGAGCAAATTCAGCAGGCTAAAATGGCACAGCTGGAAGCTGAGGCCGAAGAAGCACGCATTAAAGCCGAAGAAGCTAAAAGGCAAGAAGCTGAACGCTTAGAGTTTAAAAGGCAACAGGAAGAGCTTAAGGCACAGCAAGCTGAAATTAAGCGCATGAAAGAAGAGCTGCAAGCTCAACAGGAAGCCTTAAAAGCCCAGCAAGCTCCAAAGGTAGAAGTAATACCTGAGCCAGCGCAAACAGCACCAGCTTCTATAAATACAATAAGCAATACTCAGCCAGCAGATTATGTCCCTGCATCTGCTACACCTGAGCTTGTAGATTTCAGTAAGCCATTACCAGCAAAAAATACTACAGCCGAGAACATAGAAGCTGACAAAACTAAGCTCAGGAGCTTATATACCTACCTGAATAATGCGCCAACCTACACAATGAGCACGGGTGCAGGGTTTACATTAATGAGAGAAGTAATGGAGGGCATCAATGATATATGCAATACCATTAAAACCAAAACAAAACAATTTTAATAATATTTCTTAACGCCTAAAAATCAAAAAAAAGAACATGGCTATTATTGCAACAAATGACGTACAAGAACGGTTTTTGATACCTGCTGGAAACTATATAGCACGCTGCTATGGCATGGTAGAAGTCGGTACCGTAAAAGAGAACTTTAAAGGACAGGACAAAATGCAGCGTAAAGTCCGAATATTTTGGGAACTGCCTACTGAGTTAAGAGAATTTAAAGACGGTGAGGGTGAGAAGCCTTGCGGTATAAGTAAGGAATTCACAGTGAGCATGCACGAAAAAGCAAACCTGCGAAAAGTGCTGGAGAGCTGGAGAGGTCAAGGCTTTACTGAGCAAGATGCTAAAGCTTTTGATATTACCAAGTTGCTGGGTGCACCTTGTATGCTGAATATTATACACGAAACTGGCAAGACTGACCCGTCTAAAATTTATGCTGTGATTGCCAGCGTGAGCCGTATGCCTAAGGGTATGCCTGCACCAGCACAGGTGAATAAGACCTTAATATTTGAGTATGACAAGTTTGACCAAGTAGAGTTTGAGAAGCTCCCTGACTGGCTTAAAAACAGCATGAAAACCACGCCTGAATATATTGCCGCTACCAGCAATGGCACTATGCACCTACCTACTAATAATGAAGCAGCGATGGCACAGACAATGGAAGAAGAGTGCCCATTTTAACGAGTAAATAGAAAGCAAAATGAATAAGTGCATAGTAGCCAGCCATGACCCTAAGACCAAACTAATAACAGTAGGTATGGCAGACAAGCGTTTGAACTTACCTAAGTATCAAAAGGTTTGGGTAGATAATGGCTGGCTCTATGGCTTATTAAACGGCAAGAAAATAAACATTATCAGCTATGGCACACATCCTCATGAAATAGTAGAGCACGAGAAGTATAAAATAGTTTTAAAACCTTTAAAATAACCAATAAACTTGAAGAGTTGGTATGAGTATTACACTGGGAGGATCAATAGACAATGACGGCAAGATGCTACTGTTTGACAGAGACAGCCTTGCTAAATGGGTACTTAAGCATCCTAATGAGATTATAACATTTACTATCAAGCTTAAAATGAAGAAGCGCACCTGTAAACAGAATTCATATTACTGGGGTGTGGTAGTTGATATGATTATGCACGCACTGTACCATACTGGCAACTTTCTAACTGAGCAAGAAACCCATGAGTTTTTAAAATCAAAGTTTAATGGCGTAAAAGTTACCCTGCTCAATGGGAACTATGTAGAGCTACCAGCCAGCACTAATGAGCTTGACACTAAAGAGTTTCAAGAGTATATAGGCCGCATCCAGCAATTTGCTGCCGAAGCACTGGGCATTTATATACCTGACCCAAACGAGCAAATATTTATCTAATCTTCTTAACAACCAAAGTCATGATTAACCATAAATACACTAAAAGCGATATTAAATATCTAAAGGATAACTTGCTTACAAATGGCCTTAAAGGATGCGCGGAGCATTTAGGCGTTTCGGTGCCAGCTTTGAAAAAGAAGCTTACCAGCATACGAAAAAATGAGGCAATGCCTGACTTAAGAGTGCTTAATGTAGTCAACTTACCACGCATGCGTGACGGCCTTAAAAAGAAAAATGAGTTTAAGCGGTTCAAAAGCAAGTACACACAAACAGACATAAGGGTAACAGAGCACTTTTCAGCGCTGATTAAAAAGCCCGTAAAGCAAATGCACACCCGTGATGCCATACAGCCACATAAACGTGCTGTATTTATACCTGAATTTAGAATGACGGTATGGGCTGACAATACCAAGACAGATGATGAAGTAAGGAATTTTTGGCATAAGACCCGTAAAGATAATCTTCATCAACTGGTAAAATCATACTGTAATAAATGATAGCTACACATTATAACCTCACTGCCGAGGTCACCATTAGCGGCATTGAGATACGCTTTGACTATAGTGCACGCATTATAGCAGAAATCAAAAACTTACCTCCTGACCAGCGTTTTTGGAATAACATTAAAAAGTGCTGGGTGATTGCTGCCAGTAACTATGCCTTTGCTGATAAGCTGGTAAAGAAGTATGGTGCACCACAGGCAGAAATAAAGAATAATGTAGAACAGGTTTATGAAATACCTCCCATGCCTGAGCTTACAGTGGAGATACCCATAAAACGTAAGTTATACCCATTCCAAGCCCAAGGAGTAGCCTATTGCCTTGAAAAAGAAAAGGTTATTATCGGTGACCAGCCTGGACTTGGAAAGACCAGTCAAGCCATTGCTACCATAGTAGCTAAAGATGCCTTTCCCTGCCTTATTATTTGCCCAGCAAGCTTAAAAATCAACTGGACCCGAGAATGGCATACAGTTGCAGGCATGAAAAGCGTAATACTGCAAAGTGACATTAAAGAAACGTGGCCTTTATTCTATAAGTCGGGCATGGCTAAGGTCTTTATAGTAAACTATGAAAGCCTTAAAAAATACTTTGTTAAGCAGATAAACAATGAAAAAGGTAAACCTATCAAGCTGGCAGATATAGTATTTAAAGAAAATGTAAACCTTTTTAAAAGCGTAATAATTGACGAGATACATAGATGCAAAGATGCTGGTGCCCAGTGGTCTAAGTTTACGAGAGGCTTAACCCGTGAAAAAAGCATAATTCTTGGCCTTACTGGGACACCATTGGTGAATGTACCTAAAGACCTTGTCAGCCAGTTGGGTATCATAGGGAGGCTGCAAGAGTTCGGTGGGCATAAATACTTTATGGATAGATATTGTGGTGGCAGTGCTGGTAGAGGTGCTACAGACCTTAAATACTTGAATTATAAATTAAATACTACCTGCTTTTACCAACGCAAGAAAAAGGATGTGCTGCATGAGCTACCTGACAAAGTCAGGCAGATAGTTTATTGTAATATTTCTAACCGCAGGGAATATAATGACGCACTCAATAACCTTGCTGCCTACCTTAAAGAGTACAAACAGAAAACTGACAAGGAAATACAAAAGAGCCTTAGAGGTGAAATTATGGTGCTCATTGGAGTATGCAAGGACATCAGTGCACGAGGTAAAATGGAAGAAGTACAGGAGCAAATTGATGAAGTCATTGACGCTGGAGAGAAGATAGTAGTTTTTATACATCAAAAAGTAATTGCAGCCAGTTTGAGGGCATATTACCCACATGCCGTAACTGTAACAGGTGGAGATAGTGGAGAGGAAAGACAGGCCAATATTGACAAGTTTCAAAATGACCCTAACTGCAAGTTAATTATATGTAGCATCAAAGCCGCTGGCGTGGGTATTACCTTGACTGCTGCCAGCAGGGTGCTATTTGTTGAGCTTCCATGGCACGCTGCTGATGTGGAGCAATGCGAGGATAGGTGCCATAGGATAGGTCAAAAAGATAGTGTGCAGTGTACCTATGTACTGGGTAAGGATACTATAGACGAGCAAATATATGAGATCATAGAGAGAAAAAGAGCCATTGCCAGCACGGTAACAGGTACAGAAGATGAAACAAATACTGAAATCATTGACAAGCTTGCTGATAGCTTATTTAGTGTAAAATAATCTATAGTGAATAAATTTATTTAATACAAAGTGTAGTAAATAAATATCAGAGCTGTAACTTAAACATTGAAGTCCAAGAAATGGAACAAAAGCAAAGCATACAAACATACCTTAACTTTTTGCGTAAAATACGTTCACAGTGCAAATTAAGCACTACTGAGCAGGCTTTATACATGGAGCTTGTATGTATTGCTGCTGGGCAGAAATGGCCTGCCATTTTACAGTGCTCTAACAAAGTGCTATGTGATGCGCTGGGATTGAATGTAAAAACCTTGCAAAAATCGAGGGAAATTTTAGTGCAAAATGACCTTATAAAATTTGGTGTTGCAAATAGTAAAAAAAGCCATAGTATTTATGAATTATTAGTGGTAAAAAATACCATGAATAATAACACATTCATGGTAAAAAATACCACGAATAATAACACATTCATGGTAAAAAATACCACGAATAGTCAAGTTGACACCATATTATATAATAATACTAAAGTATTATCTAATAATAATAATGCTGGCGCATTATTGGGTTCTAAAAAATCAAAATTAAAATCTTCAAAAAAAACTGGTGAAAAAATTGCCGAAAAAACTACCATAAAATCGGTAGAAAATAATGACCAAAACGGAGGCAAAATATTCACTGATGCAATAGCTACTTATGACAATTTTATTAAAACTATTTCAGGGCATGGTGCAAAAATTGACGGAGCACAGGGTAAAGCCTTGAAAAGCATACTGGCATACTTACGCACCCAAGTAAGAGCAAAAACGCCTGATATGACCCTTGAAATTGAAAATGATAAGCTTCTGCATGCTTGGGACTATGTGCTGAAATCATACAGCAAATGGTCAAGCTGGCAGCAAAGTCGTACAACGCTTGTAAACATCAATTCGGAGTTACAAAACATCTTAACAGCCATAAAGCAACAATCAAATGGAAACAGCATTAGCACTAAAACAGGAGCACCAGCTTCAAAGATGGGAACAAGGGGCGGCACGCTTGCTGACCTTGAAGCACTTAAATCAGGTGGAAGCACAGCTAATAACCAACCAGTTAAATTCACAGACATTACAGTCTTACAGTAATGCTGACATACAGGACCAGCTAATAAGCATATTTCAAGAAATAAAGATGCTTACTGGTGCTATACTTCACTCAGGTGAAGACCTGCTACTGCAAGTAAAAGTGCTTAGCAAGTTCATAATGAGCCACCCACAGTTTACAGGATTGACCACAAATGAAATAAGGCATGCCTTTTACCTGAACTGTCAAGGCGAGTATGACCATGTGTATAGGCATTACAACAAAGAGCTTAATGCTGAATTCATTGGCGATGTGCTGCTGGCATACTTAAAGTACAAGAACATAGTTCAAAAACGAATTATTGGCACCGTCAAGGCGATAATAGACCCCAGCGAGGGTAAACCTATTGTTATGCCTACTGAGCAAGAAATTAGGGACTGCATACAGCAAGACTATGAAATTTTAAAAAAGGGTACCATTGACTTGATATTTTTTGCTTGGAGTAAGTATAAACTGCTCAGGAGATACAGGGTAGTAAGCATACAAAGCCGTGAGTATTGGTGGAAGCTTTACTACTATGCCATGGAGCAAAGGGAAATGTATGGCAGAAGACCATTATCAAGGCTGGATGAATGGGAAAGAGAAAAGGTGGTTGAGGTAGCAAAAATATATAAGGCTTACCGTGATCATGGGCACATACCTTTTACTGAGCACCTGACAATAGTAAACTTGATACGGAAAAACCTGTACTTAACATTCCTAAAGGAAATGGCAGCACAGGGTATTAATGACATATTTAATGAAATACTATTTTATGAGGAGTAGTTATTTACGCTTTGAGTATGTGCTTCCAAACGGTACAGCTATTGAACGCACTTACAACCTTGAAAACTGNGCTGAGGTTTGCCAGTTGCCTGTACTTGAAGAAAGGCATCAAGCAAAAAAGCAAATGCTGGATGAAGCTGTAAAAGTTTTCATGCAAGACATTGACCCAAACATTCCAAAGTCCATGCTGGGCATAAAATTTAACGGTAAGGCATTTGTAAGCATAATGAGCCAAGAGGTGCCTGATAAGCCTGTGATAGCACCAGCGGCTAAAAAATTGCGTGTGCATGTAATTAGTGGCAGCGATAGTGAAAGAATTACCAGTTTGACCACTGAGCTTGAAAAGACAAATGAGAAGCTAAAAAAGTTCAAAGCCTATTGCCGTGAACTGGGTAAGCAAAATGAAAACTTAATCAACAAACTTAAAAAAACAGAAGTCAATGGCTAATGGATATGAGAAATACTTAACTATGGAAGATAGGCTCCAGCGAAGCGTAATAACCTATATCAAGGTGAAATACCCTAAAGCTACCTACATACATAGTCCTAATGAGGGTAAGCGCACCACGTTTGAAAGGTATAAAGCTAAAGTCCTGGGCACCCGTAGCGGTGTCCCTGACCTGCAAATCTTATTGAACGGTAAGACCTTATTCTTGGAGCTTAAGACAGAAAGCGGCAAGCTGAGCCCAAACCAAAAAGCTTATTTAGAGGAATTAAAGAATAATGGCTTTGTGGCAGAAGTAGGCTGGGGGTTTGATGATGCAGCTATGAAAATTGATAACTTTTTTAAAAACTAAAAACTGTCCCCTCAAACAAAGGCATTCTAAACTTAAAAATACAGTAGCATGAAAACCGAACAAGAGATACAAAAATTAGCAAAGTCGTTATTTCCACATGATGCGGAAGTTAGATTATGGTACAAAATGGCATACACCCAAGCCCAAGACGATATGCAAGCTGAGATAGCGGCTAAGGATGCGGAGATAGAGAAACTTAAAGCTGAACTGCAAGCAGTTAAGGATGATGCTATTGGTTTTGTAGAGCGGTTAGAAGATGAGAATTATTATCGTGCAATAGGAGATGAATTTTACCCAATTTCAGGACTTTATCAAGATTATAAACAATCTAAAACACAAACCAAATAAAACCTTTCGGTAACAGGTGAACCGATTTTATAAATATGAGTCAAGATACATTAACAAATCAAGAAGGAGCTGCTAAGAATTTAAGTTTCGGACAAAAAGCGGTAGGATTAACCTTTAATCCGAGTAACGATGATGCAGTAGCTAATTGCAAACAAGGTCATGCAAACCTAATTGACCAAATGAATGATTTGCGAAATTCAAGCCAAAGTTCAGAACAAAAGCGATTAGCATCTATTGCTATTACTGAATTGCAAGGAGCACAAATGTGGTGCGTTAAGGCACTCACTTGGAAAGATTAATAACCCTGCATGGTGCATTGCCCATCTTCGATTGGTGGGCAGGGTGCGAATTAAAAACAACTGACAATGGCTAACACGATAGAAGTAACGGATTGCGGTGATTGCTTTTTTGCTGAAACAATTTTAAGTGATAGAGGTATTTATCATAAATGTTTTGCCAAATTTAAGTTATCAAAACCTTACATAAGTATTGATTTGGAAAGGCTTAATCAAAACTGCCCACTCAAACAATCATCAATCACAATCACGCTAAAAACTAAAGAAAATGGAGAATAAATTGGAGTTTAGAAAGGACGCAAAAAGCCACGTTATATGGGTTGAAATTGGGTATATTTTAAAAGGCTCGCTTGAATTAGTACCCGATTCTAAGGGGTGGCTATTAACTTGGTCTTTTGAAAATCTAACAGCATCCGAACTACGCCAAATAGCAGACAAGTTGGATGAATTGAACGGGGTTAAAGATATTGTTTATTCTGAAATAATAAAACAACATATTGAATTTACTTCAAAAACATTTACCAATGGAACTTCTTATGGTGCATTACTTCATCTAAAACGTGAAATTGAAGAAGTAATGGAAGAGTCTGACAAAAATAAATTAGCGGTTGAATTTGCTGATTGTTTAGGTTGCTTAATAGATAGTGCTAATAGGGCAGGTGTTACACCTGATATTCTTTTTAAAGCCTTTTATGATAAGTTACAACTCAATAAATCAAGACAATGGCAAGATAATGGCGATGGGTCTTATTCACATATTAAACACTAAAAAACTTAACAATGGATTTAGTAACTAATAAATTCACAGTATTTACTACTGCAAATATAGATACTAAGGAAACTTATGTAAAATGGAATAAAGGCCTTAGGATGACGATAATTAAAAACGATGTGACTATTGTTTTAAATGAAGATGAAATACAAGAACTAATGGCCTCAATTCCTAAATCTATTGGTGGTAAATACAACTAAAAAAACTTAACAATGAGTGAAAATATCGATAATAAAATAGTAAAAGTATATTGGTGCGCTTGTGGCAATTCAATTCAAACCGTAGCGACTATTGATATGTTTAACAAACAAAGTAACATATACGATAGAAAAACTGTAATGGAATTTAACGAAGCTATAAAATGGGGTAGAAAGGTTGAAGAAATAACACTTGCAGAATATCGGCAAAAGCCTTTTATGGATTGTAAATGTTTTAAATAACAAACAACTTACAAGAACACTTAACCTACTTAAAATCTTTGTTATGATAACAATATCGCCAAAATATAATTTAAAAAACTATCAATCTTTTTTGTCGCATTGGAAAGGGTTAGGTATGATATTTCATAGAATGAAAGGTTTTAGCATACACTACTTTTATAGGACTAATTATGATACTGTTTTTATTATAGAAATAGGTAAGTACAATACTAAAAGTAAGCACATAAGATATAATTACAAACGCAAACAAAATAAACGACCTAAACAATAATTCCAAACCGCCCGAAATCGGGGCAATTAAAATGATAAACTATGTTTAAAAAGAAATACACAAAATGGATGCCATTGGGTAATTACCAATATTCAGGTGCAGATTATATAGTATTCGCAAGGAAAAATACTTTAAATGGACTAATGCAATTTAAGGTAGTCAAATTACAAGCATGGCGATATATATCAAATACTATACTGCCATACACATTAATTGATGTTCAAAAGGCATGGAACGAATTAATTAACCAATAAAACATAAACTATGCACAAAGAAATTGATAAGGACATAATCGTCAAGAGCGAGGAATTGTACAACAATTATTTAGCACCTATTGAATTAGATGTACATGGGGCTAAAGAAATTATAGATTTTAACGAACTGCCTAAAAGAGCCTACCAACAAGGCGCAATGGATGAACGCTATGCCGACCAGTGGATAAGTAGGGACGTTAGATTACCTACTATAAAAGATACAAATAAGAAATTAGGCTATGTGGTGCTTGTAACGGATGGTAAAGGAGTATGGGCTGTATGCCACTATAAACATGCAAATATGTGGCATTTTTGGACACGCATACCTAAGCTACCAGTGAATAAACCATAACCAGCAGCAATTTTACCACATTTCCCACCAGTGGCTATTTTTATGATAGTCAATATTTTGTAAATGCAAAGGCAAAAGCGAACAATTAAATAAAGATATTTTAACGTGAAATGTCTAATTTGCCCTAAATTGCATTACACAATACCATAATGCCAAAAGAGACATATCAATTTACGGATAAAGGGCTGGTGCTTGCAATACTTAAAATGGCAATGCAAAACAATGCCATGCTCAAATCTGTAATAAACTCCCAAGCAGTGATTATCCTTAAGCTCATTGAGCTGCAAGGTGGTGAGCAAGTCACGGATAGTCTTAGGGATAGAATGACAGAGGAATGGAGAACATTATTAACCAAGTATGCAAACCTACAGGAAGACAATAGTCTTAAAGAAGCCTATGAGTTTGCTGTAGAAAATGATGCTAACCTTGACTTTGACTTAGGCATTCCTAAAGAAGATTAACATGCAAGACACTAAAAAGAATTCAAAACTTGTAGCCCAGCGTTATTTACAGGCTGTAGAATATATCCTTAAGCATGAAATAAATGGCATATTCAGTAAGCAAGCAATAGCAGAGCAACTGGGTGAGTATTATCAAAACTTCTATAAGATGCAGTCAGGAGATAGGTACCCGACACTGGAAAGCATTTACCATTTGCATGATAAATTTAATGTTTCATTGAGCTGGCTATTTACAGGTAGCGGCACCATGTTTACAAAGGAAGTGGTAAAAGATAGTCAGCTGGGCAGAATAGAAAAAATGCTTCGTGATCTCACTAAAGACAAAAAATAGTTACCCTTTTAATTCATTGTAGATATTATTCAATTCAGCTAAGCACCTCTCAGGAATTTTAATCTTACGGTCTAAGGCATCATTTTTGCCATTGACGGCACGGTGAAGCGTACCGATGTCAACAGCACACCTCCGTGATATTTCTTTAAAATTTAGCAGGTTTTCATTTGATTTGAGCCAACTGGCTGCCTGCTTAGTGTCTTTGAGTTTCATTGAGGTAAATTTATAAAAGTTTTTGATAATCTAAATAGGGGGTACGGCATTTACCAGTGATGCAGCCAGTGAAACTTTTTGGCTCAAGTAAGGAAAAATTAAATAATTCTTCCCATATCAGCATAGCTATAGTACCCATTGTCACTTGTCATTATCATGTGGTCCAGCAGGGTAATGTCAAGCAAAGCCATAGCATCTTTTATTTTTCTTGTGGCTGCATCGTCGGCAGAGCTTGGTGTGCAGTTTCCGCTTGGGTGGTTATGTGCAACCACTATCTTTGTGCATCCAGCGGCATTCAGCGCCACTGTAGCAATGACCCTAATATCAACTAAGGTTTGGGTAACACAGCCCTTAGAAACCTTGTAATATCCAATAACAGTATTACGCTGGTTCAAGCAGAGCAGTATAAATTCTTCCACCCAGTCAATTTGATTGACGTCAAATAAGCTCTTTACTACTGTAGCCATTTCAGCTGAATTGGTTATTCGGCTAACTTCATTACGGATGCCTGTCTTGTATTTAACGGCTATTTCAATTTCAGGTACTCTCATTGTCGTAGATTGGTTTTTTTTGTTTTTTTTATTATAATGTAAAGGTAAGTATCTGATAATTGTAAACCAAAATAAATTGGTTTAAAAAATGCAAAAACCCCTGAAAGCATTGCTCACAGCGGAAACTATTTTTAAAGTTTTTTTTGATTAACTGTATCAAATAGATACATTATATCTTTTTAAGATACACATACTTTTGCCAGTATATTCTTTGCTGAATAAATGGCATTACCTGTATGCTTTCTTTGCCAGCATCCATAAAAAGGGCTCCAGTGAAAGCCGCTACTTTTTAGCTCTTGCCTAATATGGTCAGCTGGCTTGCCGTCAAAAAATAATTGGAGCCTGTCTATTTCAAAATTGGTGACCACCTTAACACCGTTTATTACCACTTCTGCAGGAGCACCCTTTTCTTCCTGTTGAGCCTTAAGCTGTTCTTTTTGCTCCAGCTCTTTCACTCTTTGCTCAACCCTTTTAATATTAGCAAGGTTATTTTGAAGCTTGTAAGGTGGTATGCCTAAATATCCCATACTGTCAGGTTTTAAAACTTGGTCAATCGTTTCTAACTGTAAGCCAAGCTCCCTGAGCATTTGTGATTTACCCTCAAATGGTGTTTTCTTGCGGATAATAGCATTGATAGACTTGTATAGCTCTTGGGCTTTCTTAAGGTCTGCCAGCTTTTTGACTTGTATAGCCAGCTCACCACCTGCCTCAGCGACAGCGGCTTTCCTTGTACTCCTTTCAAATGCTTTCAGCATGCGTTCACGCCAAGCTTGAAAGTCATTGTACTTATTTTCTTCCCAGCGATTAAACTTCTTAGCCCTGTCAATCGGGAAGCGTGCTGGTCCAGTTATCATGCTTGATATGCACCTGCTTTTTGAGCTTAGCCAGCTGGATAAATGCTGCCTGTACTTCTGTATGTACTTGTCACGGTAATGTGATGGCACGCTGGCAAGGTCAGCAGATAGCTGGCTTTCAAATTGAGCAATGGTGCTTTCTGCACGCTTTTCAGGGCTAAAGCTGGTGCCTAAATGTGCACGGTAGGCACTTTCTTTTAAATCGGTTAAATGTGGCATTGTCGTAGATTGGTTTTTATGTGTTAACTAATATATTTATCAAGTGTTATAGGAGTTTGTTTAGCACCCAGCATCATTGTATGGTTATGCTTTAATTCAAGTTCAAGCACTCTTTTAAATAATTCTGGGTTATGTACAGCAGCAATTCTTAAATCATGTTTGCTTGACATTATGCAAAAACAGCAGCTAAGTCTTGTCATGCCTAAGCTATAAGCATAATGAGGCTGCTGACCAGCATTTTTAATTGTTTGCCAAACTTCTTCAAGAAGCATATCATGTATCGGCAACCATACATACCATTCACGGCCTGCCTTTGAATTTGTAGTGTCATACTTAAGCACAGGCTTTTTAGACCTTGCTGGGCTTTCCTGTGCCCTAAGACCCCAGCAACTTACCACTTTAGTAAAGCTATTAGCTTTCATGTAGTGTCTAATAAGTTTGTCAAGTGGGTTTCTTTTAAGGTCACTGGTGCATTGCCTATACTTAGAGCTTGGGAACATGCCTCTATGCTCTACCATATCAAAAAAAGTCTTTTCAGCTTGGCAGTAATGAACTGGTATATTTTGTGCAGTAGCTTCAATGTGGGTTTGTACGCCTTCCCATTCAACCTCAGGCAATACAGCATGTGCAATGATTAGTTGATTAGCTGGTATAATTTTAGCTAATAATGCTGTCATGGCTTGGCTATCCTTGCCACCTGAGCTGTTTATAACAAAAAGTGCACCGTCTTCAATTAGCTGGGTTATTTGTGCAGGTATATTCATTTTTAGAATTTATTTAGATTTTACCTTGTTTGTTTGTGTGTGTTTTTTATTATGCTGTAAAAGTAAAGTGCTGATAATTATAAACCAAACAAATTTGGTTTACAAAGTTGCAAAATGGCTGAATTCCTTACTGAGTGCAACAGGTATTTTTAAAAATATATAATCAAATAGAGCTAATTAGTATCAAATTGATACATTAACTTTGTTTAGCACTAAAGTGGACAATATGCCTAAAGCAAAACCAACCGCAGACACAGTATCATTAAGCACCCTTAAGCTCAACCCTAACAATCCACGCATCATAAAAGACCACCGTTTTAGAGCTTTATGCAAAAGCCTCAGTGAGTTTAGCAAGGGTATGGAGCTAAAGCCTATCATAGTGGATGATACCAATATGATACTGGCTGGCAATATGCGTTATCGTGCCCTGCAAGAATTAGGCCATAAAGAAGTGCCTGCCAGCTGGGTAAGGAAAGCTGACCAGCTTACTGATATAGAGAAAAAGCGTTTTGTGCTTATAGATAACGAGGCATTTGGTGAAACTGACTTTGAGATACTGGCTAATGAATGGGACTTGGAGCTGGCAACAGACTGGGGTATCAGCATTCCTGGCTTTGGTGGCACACTGGAAGAGCACGCAGAAAGGCAAGAAAGAGTGAACAATGAAATACTACAGTATAACATTGTCTTTAATGACCAAAGCGAATATGAACGCTTTATTGCATGGGTACGCAAGCTGAAAAATGCTACCAGCGACCCTGATGCCACAATTTCACAGTTAATACTTGAAGCCATTGGAGAATAAAGAGCTTGATATAGTGGATGATAGCCGTGTAAAACGGTATATTGACATTGATGTGTACACTGCTGCCAAGAAGCGCATAAACTATATCATTGACACCTTTGACCGTGTGTTCGTAAGCTTCTCAGGTGGCAAAGACAGCCTTGCAGTGCTTAAGCTGGTAGAGGAAGTATATGAGGAAAGAGGCATTAAAAAGCCTATTGATGTCATATTTAGGGATGAAGAAGTGATACAGGATGATGTTATAGACTTTGTATGTAGTTTCCGCGACAACCCGAAATACAACCTGAGATACTATGCTGTGAGGCAAAAAAGCGTCAAGTATATACTGGGTGAGGTGCTGCCATATATCCAATGGGACAATGATAGGCCACATATCAGGCCTAAACCTGACTTTGCATTGACTGACCCCAAGGATAGGCTGCATGACCAAAATAGCATGGACGGCTTTCTGTTTGAAAACATAAAGGGCAAAATAGCCTTTCTTATGGGCATCAGGGCAGACGAGAGCCTTATAAGGCTTAGGAGCTGCATCAACCGTAAAACAGACAACTATATAACCAAGAGCACTGCTGATATTGCCAATATTCGCATTTGCAAACCTATATATGACTGGACAGAGGATGATATATTTATTTACTTCTATAGGAATAACATAAAATATTGTGTCAGCTATGACATACAGAGCTTAGCTGGCAAAGCATTAAGAGTAGCGACACCACTGGTAGCTGAAAGCGCAAAGCAATTTGATGTACTTAAGCGTATGTACCCGAAGTTCTATGAGCAAATAATAGCCATATTCCCTGAGATGCTTCTGCAAGAACGCTACTATAAGGAAATTGACAAAGGCAGCAAAATGGATAAGTACCCACACAGCTTTGCTGGAGTTAAGCAGTATATAGCAGATACCAACCCTGACGCTGCCAGCCGTGCCAAGTTTACCAAGTATGTTGACAATGCGATGAAAATAAGGCTACAGAAAGTAAGGGGTGGCAGCACTAATCTTGGTGGTTATCCGATACTGCATGTATTTAAACATATTATCAGTGGCAATAAGTCAATGATACAACCCAAACTAAAACCAAGCAAAGCAGACTTAGAGTATGAAGGACTATAATGGGTTTTCAGGTGACTACCGTCAAAAGGTATATAACCAACAAAAGAGCTTAGGCCTTATGCTGGAAATAGCCAAGCAGCCATGTGATATATGCGGCATTCATGCGCCTAATATGATGGGGCATACGGAAGATTACGACAATGTCTATGACCTTAGGCCTGTATGCGTGGAGTGCCACATGAAGCTGCATGCACGCTTTTCCCGTGCTGGCGCATGGATAAACCACCTTAAGCAAGTGGCGGCAGGCTACAGGTGCAGACCATGGACAAGCGTATGGGACTATTTTGGCAACCAGCAAGACAATAGATACCCTGAGTATGCCAATATAGACCCAGCAACGCTGGGTGATAAATGGTACCACAAACTTTTAATGACAAAAATAAACCTCAACCATGAGTAAACGCTTCAATGATGAAAGCTACCTTATAGACTGGAGAGATGCAGGCGCATATCCTGAAATCCACAATGATATTTGCACGCTTATACTTAACAATTCTAATGGCAGGTTTTTAGACCTTGGATGCTGCACAGGGCTTATAGGTCAGCGCCTACTTAGCTCAGGGCTTTACGCCTTTGGTATTGAGGGCAGCCGTAGGAATATTGGCACAGGTAAAATGTACGGCATAAAGCTTGAAATGGTGCAGTTGTCTATTACCACCGTTCAGCACATAGACCTAATTTTTGACCATTGCCAGCTCCGTGGAATAAATAGTATAGTGGCGAGGAGGGTCTTTGTGGAGCTGTTTAGCCATAACCTTGCCATGATGCGATACTTTGCCATGAAAGCATGGGTGAGTGGCATTGAAGAGATTTACATACAGGGTAGGCAGGTGACCAGCCAATCCAGCAACCCGTTAAACTGTGTTGAAAAGGAATGCACACAGCTTAGTGATTATTATAAAGTCAAATTGATTAGTGGTGAATGTGCCATTATGATTAAAAAAACAGCAGATGAAATCAACAGTATTCACCAACGAGCCGATAAGTAATATCATTTGGAAGGCTACCAGTGAGCTGGTGGCTAATGACTACAATCCAAACGTAGTATTTACGCCTGAAATGAACTTGCTCAAGCTCAGCCTTATGCTCAATGGCTGGATACAGCCTATACTCATTACCCAGCATAATGTCATTATTGACGGCTTCCATAGGTTTACGCTTTCAAGCCGTGACAAGGACATTATTGCTAAATATGGTGGTATGGTGCCCTGTGCAGTTCTAACGCTTACAGAGGCAGAAAGGATGCTGTTAACGGTGCGTATCAATCGTGCTAAAGGTAGCCATATAGCCATAAAGATGCATGAGCTGGTGACAAAGGTGCATTTAGAGCATGGCATGACCATTCCTGAGATAGCCAAGCAGATAGGTGGCACAAAGGCAGAAGTTGAGCTGTTGCTTAAAGAAAACGTATTTAAAGCCCTTGACATAGAGAATAAGCAATACTCAAAAGCTTGGGTACCAAAATAACTACCAATGCCTTACAACCCTAAAAGCAAAAAGAACCTTATATACAAAAAGAAAGGTGATAAGCCTAACCCTAATGTAGGTAGGAAGCCGAAGCTGCCTGCCATAGAAGAGGTATTGGCTAAGGTTCTAAGTCAAGAAAAAAACGGTGTAAGCGTATTTGAGGGTATTGTAATAGCTATGACCAACAAAGCATTGAAAGGTGATGTGCAAGCTGTGAGGTGGTTGACAGATAGAGGCTATGGCTTGCCCTCACAGAAGCATGAGCTTACTGGTGCTAACGGTCAACCGATACAGTCCGAAATGAAGCTGTCTATTAACTTAATAACCAGTGATAAGCCGCTGGCTAATAGTGAGGATGAAGTAGATATAACCAAATGAATGAAGTAGCCAATTATTTTGATGTCAGCCCTGTTTTCCATGCTAACTATACCAGCACGGCAAAAGTCAATGTCAATCAAGGAGGCACCAGCTCAGGCAAGACCTACAGCATTATGCAGGTGCTATTGCTTATAGCTATCAATGACAAAGGCTGCATTATTACTGTAGCTGGTCAAGACTTACCCAACCTTAAAAAAGGCTCAATAAGGGATATGCAGAATATTAGGCAGCGCAATCCATGGCTGGCCTTTTATATCAAAAACTATAATAAAACTGAAAACATACTGGAGTTCTACAATGGCAGCATTATAGAGTTCAACAGCTATGACAATGAGCAAGATGCCCGTAATGGTAAACGTGACTACCTTTTTATCAATGAGGCTAACGGTGTGCCCTATATGGTTTACTGGCAGCTAAAGATAAGGACACGCAAAAAGGTCTTTCTTGACTACAACCCCAGCGCAGCATTTTGGGTACATGAGAAAGTCATAGGCCAGTCCGATACTATGCTATTCATTAGTGATCATAGGCACAACCCATTTATAGAACAAGCTCTACATGATGAAATAGAGGGCATAGAGGACAGGGAGCTATGGAAAGTCTATGCGCGAGGCATAACAGGGCAGATTAAAGGCTTGATATACCCGACTATAAACCTATGCGACTATATACCCAGCCATGTACAGACGGTGTACGGTCTTGACTTTGGTTTCAATCATAAAATGGCAATGGTAGAGTGTGGCAAATGGGAAAACAGGGCATTCTTTAATGAGCTTATTTACCAGTCGGAAATGACCATAAGCCACCTTATCCAGCAGATGCGTGAGCTGGGCATAGGCAGGCAACCCATTTACTGTGACAGTGCCCGACCTGATGCCATAGAAGATTTAAAAGCCGCTGGCTATAATGCACTCATGGCCGATAAGGATGTAAAGAATGGCATAGACTTCCTTAAAAGGCACCAAATTTACTATACCAAGTCCAGTGCAGGCCTGAGAAAGGAAGCAGGCAGCTACAAGTGGAAAGAAACGGTAATGAATGGCATTACTCAAACGCTTGACGAGCCAGTAAAGGTAATGGATGATATTATGGATGCTAAGCGGTATGGCTTTTATACCCATTTCAGGAAAGACAGGACAATTAGGGTCTTTGGCAGCAGAAGCAGCCTGCTGGATGAACTATAACGTAGAAAACCCCTATGTATGAATTATAGGGGTGTGAATTTTGTTTTTCGTTATTTCAAAGACCTTCACCCACTACATAAAAGAAAGTCCACTTTGCTACAGGCAGGGCTTCGCTGTAAAAGTATTATTTTATTGAATTAATACACAATGTATTTTTTTAAGCTAATTTTACAACAGCCAAAATGGACATATTCAATATGGAACTTGAACAGCAGCATGAAGTTTTAAGGCAATCAATAAAGGAGCTTAAGGCTTCTATGCAGCAAACAGCGCAAACGCTGGCACCACTACCTGAATTAGCAACCCGTTCAAATAATGTATTCCGAGCGCTGATTAATGGCCTGTTGAATATGCTGGGTGAGCCGCTTATGGATGAAGACAATAACCAAGTGGAGCAAATTGTGATTAAGCCCATAGAAAAGCTTAGTGGCATAACATTTAAGCATAATCAATTTGAAGCTTCACAGCCTATAAGTACGGGTGTGCAAGTTGAAAAGCAAATGGACTTATCAACGCTTAAAACTGAAGTTGACGAGGCATTGAAAACTTTTGCCCAACGCCAGCCCAAAGAGCTTAAAGATAGCCTGCCTGATATAGTTATTAGAGGCGTAGCTAAGAAAGCTGGCATGAAGAATGTCAGCGAAACCAACCCTGAGAGAATTACCCACTTATACATTAAGCAAATTCAAGACCGTATGCAGCAAAAGCAAGATGCTAAGCTGGCAGAGGCATTAGAAGAAAATAAACTGTAATAAATGCTATTTACGTTTGAAGGAAATACTTACAACTATCCCAGCACACTGGCAGAAATGTCATTGAGGCAGCGTATAGATTTCCAGCAGACCTATGGCGCTGAACTTGAAGCTAAGCGTATAGAAATAGCCGAAATGCCTGACGGTGACTTAAAGGAGAATGAACTGGAGTACTGGGGAGTGCTGCTGGCAGTAAAAACATTCAGCTTTCTTACTGGCATACCATTTGAAAAGGCATCAAAGGAAATAAGCCTATATGACATCATGGATATTTACTATGACCACATGGCTACCTTATTTGCTGAGCCTACTGGCAAGCCAAAAAATGAATTTACTTGGAACGGTGTCTTGTGGGAGCTATGCAACCCTATCATGACACATGACAACAAAATAACATTTAATGAATTTTTGCTGGGTAAGGAAGTAATGCGTCAAATGCTGGCACTGGGTAAGGGCAAATGGGATGCCATGCCTTACTTATGCGCTATCTATTTGAGGCCTAAAGGAGAGCAGTTTGAAGAGGCAAAAGTAAATGAGAGGCTGGAGATGATGCTTGACTTGCCTATGGATATAGCCTTACAGGTAGGTTTTTTTTTGACCAGTTTAATGACAGTTTACAGCAAAGCTTTTCAGTCTTTCAGGACAGCGGCAACAGCACCAGCGGCTTGAATAGCAAAGAGCACTTTGACAAATGGGGGTGGATAAGCTTTTTAAGCTTCATAGCGGAAAGCAAAGTATTTGACAGGTACAACGGCAAGAATAGCATAGACAACGCAAAGGAAGCAAACCTGTACCAAGTGTTGATATATGCCAGTGAGAAAAAGGACAATGAAACAATGATTGCAAACTATTATAAAAGCCTCAATAAGTGAAGTTAAAAGTTGATATAAAAAGCGCGACAAAAGGCCTTAGGCTGTATGGTGCCAAAGGTGAGCCAGTAAAAGTGATACGGGACTGTGGAGAGGTTTTGCTGGTAGAGGGCAAGCGTGAAAGATTTGCTGTACATAAAACCGAAGTTGAAATATGAAAAAAACAGGCATTATCGGTGCTGCTGTAGCTGGCCTTATGGCACTGGCAGGCACTCAGGCAGTAACTAATACGGCTCCAGCTAACGAGGACGGCATTAGGGCGCAAACGCAAAGAGCTGGCACCAATGCCAGCAGCGGTCAGCAGACACCAGCCCAAAAGCTGCCAAGTGCTGAACGTGGCATAAATATTAAGTGCCTGCCAATGGGTTATATAGAGCCATATTTTACACATAAAGGCATGACACCAAAAGAATGGGGTCAATACCTTTCACATTCAGGCCGTGACAAGCGCAATAATTACCGTAATAAAATGCACGCTAAAAGACAGTGGGCATGAATATGTTACGTTCATTGTCAATGTTTGCGGTCATGGCTGCTATTACAAGCAATAGATTTTATATGCCAGAAGGAGGCAGTTATGCTGTAAGGTCAGTACAACGTGCTGGATATTATCATGTAGGCAATAATCAAAAGAAACGTAGAAAGCTTATAGCTTCTAATCAACACTTACTAAGGTCAAAAAGATTTTCTAAACATTCCATAAAATAACCAACAAATGAAAAAGCCATTTAACCCACAGCAAGAGCATCAAGAACAGCTTACAGAAGCATTGTTTAGCATTAATTTCCCTACAAAGCATATCCCTACAGACTTTAAAGAATGGCTGCACCAAGCCTTACGCAAAGAAAGTCACCATACTTTACAATGCAAATGGGAAACCTTTAAAAAGCTCCTTAACTGGGCATCAAGCACCAGCAATGAAATTACGCTGTACGATATGAGCTTTGCTATCAATGCCGTGGACTGCAAAACATTGGAGCAAATGAATACAGGCCAGCATGCCTACATTGATATGATGGATGAAGTAGATGCCATGCAAGAAGAATGGAATAAAATTGCCGACCCTATAAAGCTGGCTGTACAGCAAAGAATACAAAAGCTGGTAGAAGCTGAGCAGGCAAGAATGGCAGCACAGGCCAAGCTACTTGGCGGCAAAGGTGGTCAAAACGGTAAAAGAAATATAAACTTCCCTGTAGGCCAAAGCTAATAAAATTGAAAATATTTATATCCATATTGTCACTTGCAGCATACCTGCTACTTATCAAGATAAGCATTTTGGTATTTAGCTGTGTGCTGCTTGTTGACGGGTGGCAAGCATATAGAAAAACCCGTAGCCATGAATGAATTAAACCTATATAAGCTCATACAGGATATTGTAAACGGCTCTTATGTAATGGAAGGCCGCTTTGTCGTTTTAAACGGTAAGGGTAAGGACCTCAATGCTGATAACTTTAGCAATATAGTCTATGATGCGCTGGGTGGCATGACCAGTGAACGCAAATTTCCACTGGTAGCGTTATTCCCACCAGTTAACTTCCCTGACTATATACATAACTGGAACCATTACCCTTTGCGTATGTTCTTTTTGACTACCGTTTTCAACACTGGTGACGGTGACATTAAGGAGATAAACCCTGATGCACGAATTAGTGACCATACAAAAGAGCAATGCTGGGCAGATATGGAAAGATGCGCCAATGACTTTAGGCGTATGTTTAATATCGCTACCATGCAGCCAGCATTTTTAAATAAGATACGGGAAAAGCAGCCTGCTGGAAACCGTATAAGCAGGTTCACGAATGTGGGCAATGCTGACCTTGCAGGCGTAGAGCTCAGCTTTGGCGTAGAGCTTGCCATGGACTGCAATGTTACTGATTATGATACAACGGTCACTATACCTGCACCTACTGTCAATCCTCACCCTCAACATAAGCAATAAACCCCCTTTATAAACAATGATATATCAATCAAAAAAGAACCCCGACACACTGGTTAATGTTATCCAGTTCAATGGTGAACGAGCAATGCTCCGCGACTTCCTTGGCAGCTCTATTGACTGCCGTTTTACACAAGGAGAGGAAGGAAAGCTACTTATTGTAGTTGACGACCAAGAAACACTTATACAGGAAAATGACTATGTAGTAGTTTCTAATAACTCCTTTGCCATTTTTTCACCAGCGCAATTTGCTGAGGAATTTCAAAGCCCACAGAAAGCACAAGAGCCTTCAAAGGAAGAAGAAAAGCCTCAGGAAGCACCTGATGAAAGCACTGTTATTGATTCGGTAGAACCTGCCCATGAACAGGAAGCACATGTTGAGCAGCCTGTAAGTACACCAGTAGAAGAAGAAGCCACTGAGCAGCCTGATAAGGCCAAAGAAGCACTGAAATTTGCAACAGCTCTTACTGTATTGCTTAATGGTAATGGCAATGCTAATATCAAGCGTAAAGGAAAGGACTGGGAGCTGGGCATGAATAAACGTGAAAACGGTGAGCCAATTATACTGGCTATAGAGGGTGGCTTCCAGCTGGAAATAACAGCATTGCAAACAGAAGATATACTGGCAGAAGACTGGTTAATCATTCAAAACAACTAATCAATGCCATACGGCATAAGAATATCAGGCAGCGACACCACTAACGTAGATTATGCACGTTTGGGATTGCTGCCTGATTATTTATTAAAAAGACAGCTGCAACCTATGACACTACTGCATATAGCCAAAAGAATACCTGCTGAGATAAGGGCGCAACGCTTACTCATACCCAGCGACCCGATTAAAAATGCTATCCCTGTAGCTGCAAACCCGTCAATGCAGTTGCTTTTTGCTATATGGTATGAGTATATAGAGCCTAATGGTGGTGATAATGATATAAACTGTGGCTTATGTTGCCAGCGCATAATTACCCAGTTCAAAGAACTTAAGCCTTATTTAGAGCACTTGAATATCACCAATAACCTACTTAACCAGCTATGACCGAAGAAACATTTTTATCAGCGCTGCAAAAAGGTGCCGAGATCATAAATAGTAACATTAAAGACCAAATTGTCAAGCAAGGGCACCACCTTACAGGAGCCTTAGAGGATAGCTTGACCAACAAGGATGCTACCAGTGACCCTAACAATGTCATTTTAGAAGGCTTGGCACTATACTATAGTGTATTTGTTGATAAAGGTGTCCCTGCTGACAGGATACCTTTTAGCGGTTCGCATGGTTCGGGTGGTACAAGTGCCTACATTCAAGGTTTGAAACGCTTTGCCATGCTTAGGTTTAATGTTGACGAAACGGAAGGTCTTAAAATAGCCTTTATGATAGCCAACAAACATAAAAAAGAGGGGATGCCCACAGCTAACAGTTACCAGTTTAGCAGCACGGGTGAGAGATTGAACTTTATAGAGATAGCCAAGACAGCGGCAACCCCTGAGGCAGATAAAGCCGTTTTAGATGCCATAGATACAATTATTGATTATAACTACCATTTAACACCCAGCGAAACAGTTTAGCCATGTCCATTAATATAACTTCTACAGATGTCATAAGCCCGTCATTACTGGTGGCTTACAGGCCGATACCTATAAGAGCCGTACCTACAGTGCCCTATACACCTGTTTATTTTGATGTGTACTTCAATGGCACTTTCTATAAAACGCTTACCCAGTATTTCCCTGTAGATATTGGAGCAATGGCTTATGTGTGTGATATACAGGATGCGTGTCAAGAATATTTGAGGTCAACTTTACCAACGGTAAAAGTGCCTCTTACTGCTCATGCCCTTATTCGTGATACTACAGGTATCGCCAGCGTGCAGGTAAAAGTAAGAGGTGCAACCTATAGCGGTGGCTTCTTGGTACCTGATACGGTAATACCTATTCAGGCCACAGTTACCACAGCAGCAGTCAGCGGTAGTGGTTTATTTGCCAATACTTTCACGGTGGTTAATGCTACACTACAGCATTTAGACTATCAAGACTACAGCACCCATTTAGAGAATTGGAGCATGCGTTCTAATGGGACATACCCGTCTTATACTTTGTCACACAGACCGAAAAAAAGCTATATTGAACGCAGCAATTTGATAAGTGCCAATTATGAAAGTGGCTGGCTGCCTGTCTATCTTGCTGCTGGCATATTCACAGAGCTTGGAGGCACAGACACCAGCACGACCTTTAAATTAATACTCCAGGGAGCAGACGGCACGAGATACACCCTATTTGATAACGGAGATACCATTTATGATAATAGCATCTATTATGTGCCTTTCGGCATGAAGCAGCTTAGCCAATTCAGCCCGTTTAGTACCATACCAATAAGCAACCTGTCAAAATACACTGTAATTATCTCAGCCGTAGTCAATGACACCCTGAGGCATTTAAGCACCTACCAAGATATTTATATCTCACCGACCATACTCCAGCAGACACAATTCCCATACGGTAAAAGAGTATGGTTTTTGAATAGGCTGGGCGTATATGAGCAAGTAAGCTTCGGTACCTATGATGAAACATTTACCACCACATCAAGCGCAAAGGAAACACCATACATAAGCAGTGCTATGTCTGTGGCTAAGTCCTACAGGACTAAAGGCCGATTAAATGCGCGAAGCAATGAAACTGGAGAAATAAGCGGTGTCTTTAGTGAGGATGAAGTAGAATGGCTTAAGGAGCTTATGGAAAGCACTCAAACCTTTATTGAGTGGAAAGGCACCCAAGGACAAAATGATGATATTGTACCTATCAATATTGCAGACAGTGAAATTACCAGCGTGCAGTATGAGGGTAAATTCCAGTACAATATCAAAATTAAGTACACAATGGCAAATGAGCACTTTATAGTAAGAAGTTAAAATAACACCAATGCCCATAAATAAATTCTTAGAGATATACCATAACGAGTACCTGCTGGAGATTACAGACAGCCAAGCCAGCGATGTTGCTATATCTTACACACTTGAAGACCCCGAGAACTTTGAGCAAAAAGGCAGTTCTTCCTCATTTGCTATTCAGGTACCTTGCTCAGTAAATAATGATATGGCATTTAACACATTCCACAATCCTAATGTCATTGACATGAGCACTGGAAGTGTCTATGATGATATGGTGCCGTGTCAAATAAAGGCTAACGGTGTGACTATGTTTATAGGCAATAGCTGTATAGTCAGCGCAACGCACACTAATAAGCCTGAGAATTACACTTTAGATGCTTGGGGTGGCAATGCACACTGGCTGCTTCAAATGCAGAATATAACGCTTTGGGATTGCATGAATACGGCAACACACACCTTTGATGTCACTACCGTACAAAACAGCTGGTCTAATTTTGACACAGATGAGTATAATGACTATGTATATGCTCCAGTTAGGTACAGGCAACCATTCGGAAATAATGGAGGCAGCTTGACGGCAACGCTGGTAGCTGACAGTGCTGTTACTATCTATGACCTTAAACCCAGCTTAAGCATATTTTGGATAATATATAGAGGCTTTAGGCTTATGGGTTATGAGCTTACCAGCACGTTTATGACCAGCAGGTACTTTAGGCGAATGGTAATGCCATGGACTTGGGGTGACTTCTTTGACGTAAAAAGCACCTTATTGACGGTATTGCAATTTAAAGCTACTGGCTTCCCACCGATATATCCACCAAGCACCTTTCACGGCTCCAGCCTCTCAGACCCTACATGGTTTAATTCGGGTCCCGACCAAACTATGCTTTCAGCTGCCAGCGACACCAGCCATATTGATTTTGTGGTGGCTTCTTTCCCATTTAGCAGTATGTCAGGCACGGGTGGGCATTATAATATCGGTGATGTTTCTGTACCATACGGCTATGATAATAGTAATAGTTATTCTTTTGATGAAGTTTCAGGTATTGCAACTTGGACAATGAACGTACCCAGTGACTTGCAGGCAAGGGTAGGCACCATAAAAGCCTCTTTTCAGTTTAGCCTTATTGCCCGTGTAAGCTCTTCAAGTGGTAGCACCTGTAAGCTTATACTTGAATATAGCCTCAATGGAGGCAGCTGGACACCATGCGACTTTAACAGCAGCAGTGGAATATTGCTGCAAAATACTGGTGCTGGCAGTAGTGGTGACCAGTTTACGCCACAGGTAGCAAACTTCCTTTCTCCTAACATTGTAAATGGTGATGTGCTTAGGTTTAGATTAGTGGCTTCCATGGATCCATTTTGTGCAGTGCATATATGGGAGAGCATTTATGTCAATAGTACGTTTGGCATGGCCTTTGACACATGGAACTTAAACCAGTCAAAATTTGAGCTTACTGGCTTTTACATAGGTCTTGGCAGTACAGTAAATATGCAGTATTATGATAAGTTTAGAAGCTATACTTTCCTAGACCTGCTTCGTGGCCTTATAGACACATTTAACCTTAGTGTACAGACAGACAACTTTTCCAATAAGATATATATTGAGCCTACTTATAGCTATGACCTACCTAATGAAACCAGCACACCTGACCACAGGGATGGGTATTTTCAGGAGAGCACCTTTCTTGACTACAACAATAAAATTGACCTTACAAAGGAAAGTGAGCTTCAACTGTATAGTGATGTAGAGAGGCAATTTGACTTCATGATGAAGTCCGACAGCGCAGACGGTGGCTTAAATATTTACGCTGGTAGGTACAAAGGCTTATACATCAATAATGGAAGCTTGAATTACAGCGGACAGGGCATAAGCAATAACAGAGCGAGTGCTGTAGCTGGCATGTCAAGGTATTTATTCCCAAGCCGTTTCCAGCAAGGGACCAAGACCTACAATAACCGTTTCTTTGCGCCTTGTATGCACTACAAGGCTACACAATGGCAGTCTATTACTGGCAGTGCTCCACAGCTCATTTGCATAATACCTGAGAACGTAAGCAATAGCTCCGCTGCTGATATTAGCCAATCATTTGAGCCTAAAATAGCCTACTATAAAGGCCTTACCAACGTAGATACAGACGGTAAGTTCTTTTGGGCTGCTGACCCTGCAACGCTTGACGGTGACCCATTGAGCCATTATATACCTCTTATGTTTTCGGTGAACTATGGCGTAGGTGGTGAAAACGACCCTGTAGTTACCTATTGTGACCAAAATATAAACGGCAATTTTGTCAATGGCCTGATGCGTACCTTTTTTCTTAAGCGGTTATCTACTATGAGGGCAGGCAGACTATATAAGCCGTGGATGCTTTTAAATAACAATGATATTGCCAATCAATTACACCGTGAGGGCATTATTATCAAAGGAGGCATATACTACCTTATAGGCATAGACAAGTATTTCCCTATGCGTGATGATAGCTGCAAAGTGACATTGTGGAAGTATAACCCACCAACTTCAGTAGATGATGCAAATTGCTTTCCAAGCAATAACAGCATCATTACCAACCCTGCCATATTGGATATGTACGACCTTAAATATGCACCTTTATTAATATTTCAAACTGATTTACCTCAACTATAAAGCCTAAGCCATGAGTGATAATGTACAAAAGATATACGAGTTAAAGAGTATCGGTGGTGACCAGTTGGTTAAGACCCTTGACCAAGTAAATACTTTATTCCAGCAGATTAAAGCCAGCAAAGAAGCCTTAAATGGTGCTAAAAGCAGCGGTAATGATAGCAGTGAGTTAGCTACTATGACCAAGCAAATGGCTGACCTTACCAAGCAGCAGACAGAGCTAATTACTTCCTTAAAAGCTGGTGGTAAGGAGATGCAGAATATGGGCAATATAGGTAAGTCCATGACTACAGAGCTTGGTGCCAGTATGGATAAGGTAAAAGGAAGCACTGGGCAGGTAGTCACTGGCTTTGTCCAGTTTCAAAAGGTGCTTTCTAATGTCGCCAATACGACAGAGGAATATAGTGAGGCGCAGCTTATGGCAGCGAGAAGGATTGTAGAGTTAAAAGAAAAGCTTAGTGAGCTGTCAGGCAACTTGGCTTCATTAGATACTACCTATGGTCGTGGTGCTATAAGTGAGGATGAATGGATAGAAAGAAAAGCGGCAATGATAGTAGAGCAAAAGGAGCTTAATGCTGAGCTATCATTAAACAATGCAGTAATGAAAGGTAATATCAACCTTAATACTGCTGAGGCTGGTAGTATAGCAGAAGCCCGTGCTCAGCGCCAAGCCTACAATAAAGAGCTGGTGCAGACCAACGTACTTACTGAGGCTGGCAGAGCAAGACAGCAAGAGCTTATTGCCCTTATTGAGGAAAGGGACAACTTTATAAAAGCTAACAGTGATAAGTATAGCCAGCAGAAAATTAATATCGGTAACTATCCCGACCCAAGCCGTGAGCTAAGCTTAATGATAAGCCAGCTTAAGGGCATGAAACAGGCAGGCCTTGAAACCACTCAGGAATATATTGCCTTGACGGAGCAAGTTAAAAACCTTAAGGCTTCAATGGATGAAGTCAATGCCAGCGTGAAAACAGGCACAGGGCTAAGTGAACGCTTTAGTGGCATACTGGAACGTATGGGCTTAAGGTTTATAGCGAACATGGTAATATTCCAAGCCGCATTCTCATTGATAGAGGCAGTAGGAGATAAAATTAAATATGTTTGGGATAGAGCAAATATAGCAGCGACCACAGCTACAAATATCAATACAAAGGCTGCTGACACCTATGCAGAGCTGGGCATCAAAATGGAAACTTTGCGCGATAGGTTTACTGCTGTAGGTGCCACAATGGAAGATAAAAAAGAAGTGGTGGAAGAGCTTAACAGTACGTTTGGCGATATGATAGAGAAAGTTGACGGTGTCAATGGTGCAGAGAAGTTTTTTAGGGATAAGTCGGCAGCATTCATACAGGCAGTACAGCTCAGGGCGACAGCTATGGGTGCACTGGCAGTTATGCAAGATGCCTATAAGAAAAAGACAGAGACAGTTGCCAGCGGTGGTAAGAACAAAATGGGCTGGTTTGATTATTTGGTAGGTGGCATCCGTGAGGCAGTTAGTGACTACAACTTAGATGCAATAGGCAATAATTACGTTAAAGAGGCTATTGAGGATGAAAAAAAGATACGGGACATTGCCCTTAATGACCTTATAGAAGCTCAGCGCAAAGCGGCAGAAATTGATAAGCAATACGGCCTGAGCACTGACCAAATGGGAGGTAGCAAAAAAGACAAGGCTAAGCATGAGCAAGACCTTACAAATAAGATATTACAGGAATTAAAAAAGCGTGTTCAGTTTATTGCTGATGCCAGCGTAGAGGAAATTGAGCAAGATAATATCAAGTACCAGCACATATTTGACCGTGAGGAAAAGAGCTATGATGAAAGGCTTGCTGCCTATGCTAAATACGCAGAGGGTAGAAAGCGCATACTTGAAATACAAAGCAATGCAGAGCTTGACGAGGTGCAGAATAGGCTGGATAAGATAGACCAGTTGAAAAAGAAAAAAGGGCTTACCAATGAAGAAAAGAGCCTCTTAACGGAAGAGGGCACCTTAAGGGCACAGATGCAGTCTGTCATACAGTCTATAGCTACTAAGCAGCTGGCTCTTGGGTATGAGCTTAATCAAGGTGTTATCTCCATTACAAAAAGCTCACTGGAGCAACAAGTTAAAAACATAGATGCACAGCTTACCAATGACCTCATTGCTATACAAGACAAGCTCAATGATAAGCTTATAGAGCTATATGGCAAAAATGGCATTAGTGCAGGCCGCAAAGGAAAGCTGGCTGAGAAAGCTGTAGATGCCAGCGCAAAAGATGAAGCATTTGCCAAAGAGCATGAAATACTTACCGAAATAGCCCAGCTTGAAGTAAACATTGAAACAGCTAAAAATGCTAAGCTCTTAGCACTGGCAGACGAGTATAACAGTAAGCTGCTGGCTAAGAAAAAGGAGCTACAGCAAGAAATGGCTGGCGTTATCGCCTTGAATGCTAAAAAGGAAGAAAAAGACTACAA
>TBL_comb48_EPIDRAFT_1000428_pt1 | contig 33351 bp, 23 predicted proteins | sample TroBogEpilimnion_37_FD_10681 | JGI IMG/M metagenome (IMG submission 10681) | reverse complement strand
CGCGAACTGCCGTCTTGACTGGGCCCAGGCGTTCTTCTTCGGCACGCAGAGCTGCCACGCTGGCCTGATGCCGGGCATGCTCTGCTGCGGACCGTTCCTGCCAGTCGCGCAGCTCTTTCTGCACGGAGTCCAGTTCGGACTGCACCCGCGCCTTCTCCTGTTCAAGCCGGGCGGCTGCCTCTTGAAGTTCGGTCTGCTGGCCCTCCGAGAGTGCTGCTGCAGGCGGCTTGGCCTGCCTGCTGCCTTTGTGCCGTTTACGGGTGGCAATTTTGTCAGCTTTGACCGGCTGGTTGAAGGTCAAAGCCTGGGTTTCATCGCCTGCTGGCGCAGCCGTGGTGGTGTCGTTGGTTGCGTGATCGGCGAGGTCAAGAACAGCGGTTAGCGGACCAAACGCCAACTTGTCGCCATGATTGAGGGTTTGACTGCGCACCCGCTCACCATTGACGAAGGTGCCCGCGGTGGAGTTGGAATCAAAAAGTTGGATGCTGCCATCGGCATTGCGCACCAGTTCGGCGTGATGTTTTGAGACACGCTCGTCATCGACGACCACATCGTTGTCCTCCCAGCGTCCGATGGTCATGTGCTCCGCCAGCGGGACCAGGATTTCCTGGCCGTTGTCGAGTACAAAAGTGAGTTGTGCCATGGTTGCTGGTGAGATCGAGACTGCGGAAGATAAGAAACAAACTCGATTTCGAGCGTTGAATCAATCTTGCATTTGTTTCGATGCCGCAATCATGTCCGGCCATGCATTCTGAAGCCGAAGCCCACCTCTCCAAGCGCTGCCCAGTCATGCGCCGGCTGATCAAAAACCATGGTCCGTGCCTGCTGGTGCCGCACAAGCGCTCACCGTACGAAGCATTGGTCAGCGCGGTGGCGCACCAGCAACTGCATGCGAACGCGGCGGAGGCCATCCTGCGCCGCTTCAAGGCCCTGTTTCCCCAAACACGCTTCCCGCGGCCCGAGCAGGTGATGGAGGCCACGGATGAAGCCCTGCGTGGCTGCGGCTTTTCCACGGGCAAGATGCTCGCCATTCGTGACATCGCCGCCAAGACGCTGAGCGGGCAGATTCCCAAGCGCGCGGCGGCGCTGAAACTTGATGACGAGGAATTGATCGAACGGCTCGTCGCGGTACGCGGGGTGGGCCGCTGGACGGTGGAGATGCTGCTGATCTTCACCCTCGGCAGGCCAGATGTGTTTCCCAGCGATGACTACGGTGTGCGTAACGGCTGGCGCGTGGCCAAAAAGCTCGATGAGATGCCGAAGCCGAAGGAATTTAGAGCTCTGGCTGAACGCTGGCAGCCGCACCGGACCCTGGCGGCGTGGTATCTCTGGCGCGCGGCGGATGCGGCGAAGCTGTGAACTCCACCGATGGAGGGGAGAAACGTGTCATTGCTAATCGCCCTATCGGCGGCTAAGGAGGTCGGACATGTCTTTCAAAGCTCTCGGCCTCGACCCGAACATCCTCACTGCCATCGAAGAAGCCGGTTACACGGAGCCCACCCCCATTCAAGCTGCGGCGATTCCGGTGGTGATCGCGGGTGGAGATGTCATCGGCATCGCACAGACCGGTACTGGCAAGACGGCAGCCTTTACCCTGCCGATCCTGACCCGCCTGACAGCGAATCCCGTTCCTCAGGGGCAGCGCCGCCGTACGCGTGTGCTCGTGCTGGCGCCCACACGTGAACTCGTGGCGCAGATTGAGGAGAACGTGATGGCCTACGCTAGGCATCTGCCGCTGAAGATCGCCAAAATTTACGGTGGTGTCGGCGAAAAGCCGCAGAAGGACGCGCTGCGTGCCGGGAGTGACATCGTCATCGCCTGCCCAGGGCGTTTGCTCGATTTGATGGAGCAGCGCTGCGCGGATTTCTCCCAGCTCGAATACCTCGTGCTCGATGAAGCCGACCGCATGCTCGACATGGGCTTCCTGCCGGACATCCGCCGTGTCATCAATCAACTGCCGAAGAAGCGGCAGACGCTGATGTTCTCCGCCACGCTCTCGAAGGAGATCGAAACCCTGACGCATGAGTTTCAACGTGCGCCGAAAATCGTGCAGATCGGCAAGCGCGCGAATCCGGCGGAGACGGTGACCCAGCTAGTCTATGAGGTGCACAAGCATCTGAAGATGTCGCTGCTCTCGCATCTGCTGAAGGATGAAAAGATGCAGATGGTGCTGGTGTTCAGCCGCACGAAGCATGGCGCAGACAAGATCGCCAAAAAGCTCGAATCAACCGGGGTGAAGTGCGCGACGCTGCATGCCAACCGCTCGCAAAACCAGCGCCTGCGCGCGCTGGATGATTTCAAGACCGGCACGGTACGCGTGCTCGTGGCCACGGACATTGCCGCGCGTGGCATTGATGTGGATGGCATTTCGCACGTGGTGAATTTCGACTTCCCGCACATCGTGGAAGATTATGTCCACCGCATTGGACGCACGGGCCGTGCGCAGGCCATTGGGGATGCGATCAGCTTCGTCTCTCCTGATGAACTGCCCGATGTGCGCAAGCTGGAGCGCTTTATCAATCGCGGACTCGTCCGCAAAAAAGCCGAAGGCTTCGATTACAACGCCGCACCCCAGCCGTTCATCGATGAACGGCCCGAGCGCCGTGAACAGCGCTCATCGCAACCCCGCCGTCCGCAGGGCGGTGGTGGTCGCCCAGGTGGCGGCGGTGGGCAAGGTGGAGGCCGTCCCGGTGGTTTCGGAGGTCGCCCAAGCGGCCAAGGTGGTGGACGCCCGGGCGGCCAAAGCGGAGGCGGACGTCAGGGTGGCGAGCGCCGTCTGGCATCGGGCGCAGGGCCGCGGCCACAAGCTCAGGCCCCACAACAAGACACCTCGCCTGCTGGCGCACGGGGGCTGTGGAAGCGGCTGACGGGGAGGTAAGATCTATTTAGCAAACCACCCCTTTGCCAGCGGACTGGTGGCAAAGAACTCCAGCAGTTGTTTCGCGACTTTTTCGCGGCCGCTGTTGCTGGGGTGGGTGCCGTCTGCGCCGAAGTCGTCCTTGGCGTATTTGAGGTCGTCGAATTTGCGGCCTTTTTCGCCTTCGGCCCAGAGGTAGGGGCCCCAGAGGAGGAGGGGTGATTTCGAGAGGGCGAGTGATTCGTCGCCGTTCATCTGCTGCTGAATGAGATGACGCACTGCGAAGGCGCCCTCATACGCATAGGGTTCAGGATTGAGGCCGGAGGTGGCGTAGCCAGCGTAGATGCGGCTGGCGAGGTAGGCGATGCGGAGATTTGGGAAGCGCTCTTTGAGAAGGTGCAGGACTTTGATAGTGTCGGCTTCGAGCGTGGCAAGATGCTCGGTCTTGGAGCCAGAGGGGCCGGCATTGGCGAGCTTGACCCAGGCCACCTGCACCTGCTGCGGGCTGACTTCGGCGGCTTTCAGGCGGTTCATGGCTTCAGGCCACGGGCGGCCTTCTGGCTGCGCCCAGGCGGCCATGGTTTGGCCACCCTGCGCGCAATCGACGATGGTGAGTTTGTTGGACTTGCGCGCGTCTTTGTCGGCGATGCCTTTGAAGAAGGAGAACTCCTGCGTGGCGTTCGACATGCTGATGGAAACCAGCGCGATCTTGCCGCTGTCGGAGGGTTTGCCCTCGGCATCGAGCGGTTTGATCTGGGCGAGCGCGGCATCGGCGGACTTTTTCAGAGCTTCAGGCGGTTCATTGCTGCCTTTGCCGTAGAGGCCGCCGTCTTCGCCTTCATACGAGTCTTCGGCGGTCATGTCTGTGAGGGGCTTGAGAGAATCAGGAGCTTTGCGCTGATTCGCCGGGCGGCCACCACCGCCGCGATTACCGCCACGGCTGCGGACTTCTTTGGCGTGGTCGAGATACTTCTGATCGGCCTCGCTGAGCTTCTCACCGCCTTGCTCGCGGCGGAAAAGATCCTGCGCTTTCTGCCAGTCGATGCCATCGGTAGCCGCGCCTGTGCTAGGGCTGGAGGCAGGCGGCTGCCCGCCATTGCGCTTCGCAAAGGCTGCGCGTGCTTTCGCGAGGTAGCCTTTTTCGTCCTCGGTGAGCTTTTCGCCTGCGTTGTCGCGCTGATGTAGTTTTTGTGCCTTTTCCCAGTCGATGCCGTCTTGGCCCTGCGGCGGCAAATCTCCACTTTCGCCGTTTTTTTGCATCTGTGCGTCGTGGGCGGCGCGTGCCTTTTCAAGATAGGCGTTTTCATCTGGCGTGAGTGTGGTGCCGCCCTGGCGTTTTTCGAAAAGCTGGCGGGCCTTGTCGAAATCGACGGGCGCGTCGGCGGACTGACTGCGCAGGGTTGCAGCGCTGAAGAGGGAGACCAGGGCAAGAAGGAGTGTTGGCTTCATGGTGGCGGATTTGAACACCGGAGGGGCGATTTGGATTCGGCAAAAAGCTTTTCGCCTTGTATTGCGCCCGACAACTTGTCAGCCTGACTAGCTTCAAGCCATGTCCGATCCCAACAGTACCCGCCGCGTCGTCATCGCCAGCTTCATCGGCACCACCATCGAGTGGTACGACTTTTTTCTCTATGGGACCGCGTCGGCTTTGGTCTTCAACAAGCTGTTCTTCCCGAACTTCGACCCGCTTGCTGGGACGATGGCCGCTTTCGCGACCTACGCAGTCGGTTTCTTTGCTAGACCAGTCGGAGGCATCGTCTTCGGCCATTTCGGCGACAAGATCGGCCGGAAATCCATGCTGGTGACCACGCTCATGCTCATGGGGGTGGCGACGGTGCTGATCGGCCTGCTGCCGACGTATGCGCAAGTCGGAGTCTGGGCTCCCATATTGCTGGTGCTGCTGCGTTTCATCCAGGGCTTTGGTGTCGGCGGTGAGTGGGGTGGTGCGGTGCTCATGGCTGTGGAGCATGGGGCCGCGGGCAAGAGGGGCTATTATGCGAGCTGGGTGCAGGCCGGCGTGCCGGTAGGATTGCTGCTGGCGAATGCCGTCTTCATGATTGTGTCTTCCATGAACGAGGCTGCTTTTCTTTCCTGGGGCTGGCGGGTGCCGTTTTTGCTGGGCGTGCTTCTGCTTGGTGTCGGCATGTTCATTCGGCTGAAGATCATTGAGAGCCCGATCTTCACCGAGGCCAAAGCGCAGGATGCAGGTCCGAAGGTGCCGATTTTTGCCGTGCTGCGCGACCACCCGCGCAATGTGCTGCTGGCCATGGGGGCACGCTTTGCGGAAAACGCCTTCTTCTACATCTTCACCGTGCTTGTGCTCAGCTATGGATCGCAGCAGCTCGGCATGTCCAAGGCTACGCTGCTCAATGCGGTGCTCATCGGCTCCGCGGTGCAATTGGTCGCCATTCCGTGCTTCGGGGCGCTCTCGGATCACATTGGCAGGCGGCCGGTGTACCTCGGTGGGGCGTTCTTTCTACTGCTCTTCGCGTTTCCGTTTTTCTGGATGATCGAGACCCGGCAGGTGGGGCTCGTCATTGCTGCGGTCGTCATCGGACTCATCGGGCACGCGGCGATGTATGGCCCGCAGGCCGCCTTCTTTTCCGAGTTGTTTGGCACGCGGGTGCGATACAGCGGGGCGTCGCTGGGGTATCAGCTTGCTTCACCTCTGGCAGGGGGCATGGCCCCGCTCATCGCCACCGCTTTGCTGGATCAAACCGGTGGCAAACCGTGGTTGGTGGCAGTGTATCTTATTGTCATGGCCGTCATCACACTGGTCGCCGTCTGGTTGGCAGAGGAGACGAACAAAAAGGCGCTGTGAGCCGGCATGGGCGTCCAATTTGGCCCAAAAAGTGTCTGTCGGGGTCTTACGAACCAGTTGCACAGCGTCCTGTTTCGTCTCCCTTGCGAGTCCTACCATGAACGACGCTTTCCCTGACATTCCTAAAATTCAGTACGAAGGACCCAAGAGCCGCAACCCGCTCTCCTTCAAACATTACAATCCTGACGAAATCGTCGGTGGCAAAACGATGCGCTCGCAGATGCGTTTCGCGGTCGCCTACTGGCACGCGATGCGCAATTCGCTGTCCGATCCTTTCGGTGGCGGCACCGCCCAGCGCCCCTGGGATGACGGCAGCAACTCCGTCGCCAATGCGCAGCGCCGCGTGTGGGCCTGCTTTGAGTTCATGGACAAGCTCGGCGTGGACTACTACTGCTGGCATGACCGTGACGTCGCACCTGAACTTGCCACGCTGGCAGAGAGCAATGCCGCCTTTGACGCAGTCGCTGACGAACTCGAAAAAGCACAGAAGCAGACTGGCAAGAAACTGCTCTGGGGTACGGCCTGCCTCTTCTCCCATGCTCGCTACTGCCAGGGTGCCTCCACCAGCCCGAACGCTGGTGTCTTTGCCTATGCCGCCGCTCAGGTGAAGAAAGCCATGGACGTCACTCATCGCCTCGGCGGTGAAGGTTACACCTTCTGGGGTGGCCGTGAAGGCTACGCCACCCTTTGGAACACTGATATGAAGCGTGAGGTCAATCACCTCGCCCGCCTGCTGCACATGGCTGTGGATTACAAGAAGAAGATCGGTTTCACCGGCCAGTTCTACATCGAGCCCAAGCCCCGTGAGCCCTCCACGCATCAGTACGATTCTGACGCCGCCGCGTGCTTGAACTTCCTGCGCGAGCACAACCTGCTGGAGCACTTCAAGCTGAACCTTGAAACGAACCACGCCACGCTCGCGGGTCACACCATGCGTCATGAGATGCAGGTGGCGATCGCCGCGAATGCGCTGGGTTCTATTGACGCGAACACTGGCGACACCCTCATCGGCTGGGACACCGACCAGTTCCCGACCAACATCTACCTCACCACTGAGATCATGCTGGAAGTGCTCAAGATGGGCGGCCTGACCACCGGTGGCCTCAACTTCGACGCCAAGTGCCGTCGCGAATCCTTCGAACCCGTCGATCTCTTCCACGCCCACATCGGCGGCATGGACGCCTTCGCCCGCGGCCTCAAGATCGCCCACGCGATGATTGAAGACGGCCGTCTCGACGCCTTCATCAAGCAGCGCTACAGCACCTATGACTCCGGCATCGGCGCGAAGATCGAGAAGGGCGAAGTCGGCTTCGCCGAACTCGAAGCCCACATCCTCGCCAATGGTGAGCCTCTGCTCGGCAGCGGTCGTCAGGAGATGCTCGAAAACCTGGTGAACGACTACCTGTAAACCGGGATTAATGCGTTGATTCAATTCGTGAGGCGGTCGGCAACGACCGCCTCATTCGTTTTCTGGATGAGGAGCTGTGTGTTGCGAATGAACGTGATTTGCAGCAAGCATCGACATGGCCGATGCGATGTGGAATCATGATGAACAGACGACGAAGTGGGCTGATGCGCTCGCAGCATTGAGCGGCGCTGAATTCATGGAGTATCTGCGTGCCTGCCGCTGGTTTGGAGGAAAGGCGCAATCGCTGCGCGGGGTGCAGGTGATTGAGGCGCTTTCTTTGGGAGATGTCGGAAAACTGATTTTGCTTCAGGTGAATTACCTTGAAGCTCCTGCTGAGACTTATCTTTTACCGCTGCAACTGGCTGCAGAAGATGGTGGCTTGGTTGATGCGCTGGAGGATGAGGAGTTTCGTGCGGTCTTGCTGAAGATGATTGTTGATGAACAGCGTCTCTGTTGCGATTCGGGTGAACTGGCGGGGATCTGCGGTGCTGAGTTCAAGGATCAGGCTAAGGAGATGGTGCAGCCGCTGCCTTCGCGCGTACTGAAGGTGGAGCAGAGCAACTCATCCATCCTTTACGACGACCAGTTTTTTCTCAAACTCTACCGCCGGCCGGAGCGCGGTGAGAATCCAGAGGCTGAACTGCTGCGCCACCTCGGCAGTGGAAAGAAGTTTGCGAATGTGCCTGGCTACTGCGGAGTCATTGAATACAGGGCGAAAGATGCTGAGCCGCATGTGCTGGCGCTGCTGGTGACGAATGTTCCGTGTGAAGGCACCGCCTGGACTTCCACTCTCAGGGCACTGGCTCAATCACAGGATGGGGACATTGGCGGCAGCAATCTCGATCATGCGCGGCGGTTGGGAGAGATATCCGCGCAAATGCATCTATCGTTGGCTGCGGAGACGGCAGACGGAGATTTTGCGGCCGAAGCATTCACTGCGGAATATCGGGATTCGCTTTGCCAATCCATGGAGAAAGCCACGCGGCGCATGATGCAGCTTCTGGAGCAGAAGCTGGGTGCGTTGAATGATGAAGCTGCCGGGTTGCTGCTGCGTGAGCAGGAGATCCTGCGACGTCATGCGGCCCTGATGGAGCACCCGATCAACGCCAAGCGCATTCGTATTCATGGGGACTATCATCTGGGGCAGGTGCTCGATACCGGAGGCGACTTCATCATCATTGATTTTGAAGGGGAGCCCGGCAGGCCGTTAAATGAACGCCGCATCAAGCACTCGCCGTTGCGTGATGTCGCGGGGATGCTGCGTTCATTTGATTACGCTGCTCACACCGCTCTCGCACAGCGAACTGAACGGGCCGAAGCATGGGTGGAGGGTGTCAGCGGTGCTTTCATGGGCGCTTACTTAGCCACGGCAAAGGGTGCCTCCTTCCTGCCGGAAAATGAGCAGGAGCTGCGCATGTTGCTCGACGTCTGCCTGCTGGAGAAGGCGGTGTACGAAGTGTGCTATGAACTGAACAATCGTCCCGACTGGGTGAGCATTCCTTTGCGTGGGATCACGCGCATTCTGGATCGGAGCGCGGGACGATAGGGTCAGTTCTTTTTCTCCTCGTCCTTCTTTTCTTCCTTCTCCGGCTTGGTGAGTTCACGCATCGGATTGGCCGGTTTGTCATCCTTGTAGAGCTGGAATTTGCTTTTCACGGGACGGCGCGGCCAGAAGTTGTTTTCGACGTCAGTGTCCACGAGTTCCTGGCGGGGATCGAAGGTGACGGACTTCAGCTCTTTTTTGGTGAAGAGAAGTTTGGCGGCTTTCTCGGTGTTGAAGCGCCAGATCTCAGCGGGGAGTTTGAGTTCCTCGCTGCTGCCGTCGGTGTATTCGACTTTCAAGATCACCGGGGTGACGAGGCCGCCGACGTTGCTGAATTCGATGAGGTAGAAGTTGTGCTTGGTTTGAAGCAGCTCGGGGTTGATCTTCTCTTCCTTGAGTTCCTTGATGAGGGATTCGAACTTCTTCTTTTCACTCGGCAGCACGGTGGCCTTGTCATAGCTGTCATAGAAGTCCTTCAGTTCGGGATAGCGGTCGATGCGCTTGGAAAGCGAGTAGTTGCGTTCGCGGGTGAGGGTTTTAGGCAGCTCTTCCTCCTCCTTTTTCTTCTTGGGCTTTTCGATGGCGGGATCGCGTGAGTCGAGCTGGAGCCACTTCACTTCATCAATGGAGACATCGACATGATCAGTGCTGTAGAACCATCCGCGCCAGAACCAGTCAAGATCGACGCCGCTGGCCTCCTCAATGGTGCGGAAGAAATCGGAAGGAGTGGGGCGCTTGAACATCCAGCGCCTAGCATAAGTCTTGAACGCGTGATCAAAGGCCTCGCGGCCGAGGATGTGTTCGCGCAGGATGTTCAGCGCCACGGTGGGCTGGCCGTAGGCATTGGGGCCGAGATCGGCGATGGATTCGGAGTTGGTCATCACGGGCACGCGATCCTTCAGGCGCATGTAGTCCGTCATGCCGCGTTCGTTGCGGCGGTGTTTCCAGTCGTTTTCCCATTCTTCTTCGGTGAGGAATTCGACAAAGGAGTTCAGGCCTTCGTCCATCCAAGTCCACTGGCGTTCATCGCTGTTCACGATCATGGGGAAGTAATTGTGCCCGACTTCATGGATCACCACGCCGATGAGGCCATACTTGGTCTTTTCAGCATAGGTGCCGTCTTTTTCAGGGCGCGGGCCATTGAAGCAGATCATCGGGTACTCCATGCCGCCGATGGGACCATTGACCGACCACGCGACTGGATAGGGATACTCGAAGGTGTAGCGTGAATAGACCTGGATGGTGTGCGCGATGGCGTGCGTCGAATACTTGTCCCACAGCGGCATGCCTTCCTTGGGGTAGAGCGACATGGCCATCACCGGCTTGCCGTTCACGTTGGCACCTTCAACAGCCATCGCATCCCAGACAAACTTGCGTGACGAAGCAAAGGCGAAATCACGCACGTTGTCAGCCTGGAAGATCCAGGTCTTCTTGCCCTTGGGTTTGCCCTTTTCTGCGGCTTTGGCCTCGTCCGGTGTGACGATGAACAGAGGTTTCTTTTTCTCGCTCTCGGCCTGCTTCAGGCGGTCGCGCTGAGTTTTCGTCAAGACGGCGTCTGAATTTTGCAAGGTGCCCGTGGCTGCTACGACATGATCATCCGGCACAGTGAGACGCACGGTGTAGTTGCCGAATTCGAGCGTGAACTCGCCAGTGCCGAGGAACTGCTTGTTGATCCAGCCCGCATAGTCGGTGTAGGCGGCCATGCGCGGAAACCACTGCGCGATGGTGTAGATCGTGTTGCCGTCCTCCTTAAAGAATTCGTAGCCCGTGCGCGCATTGATGCGTTCGCAGTCGTTGATCGGGTAGCTCCAAGCGATCTTGAAGACGAAGTCGGCTCCGCCAGCCAGGGGTTCGTTCAGATCGAGCCGCAGCATGGTTTTCACCACCGCATGCGGCAGTTCGCCGCCTTTCGCATCGGTGAGCTTGGTGATCTTCATCTCGCCGTCGTAGTCTTCGTAGGCCAGCAGGCGGTCGAGCGCGGAGTAGGTGATCTTGGCGGGATCAATGCCGCGCTTCGTATTCGGAACCGCGCGTGAGTCTGCAGTGTGCGAAAGGAAATTTTGATCAAGCTGCACCCAGAGGTAGGTCAGGGGATCTGGGGAGGCGTTGTGATAGGTCACCGTGGCCTCGCCTGTGATCGTTCGCTTCACGTCATCCAACTCGACGCTGATGTCGTAGTCAGCGCGGTTTTGCCAGTAGGCTGTGCCGGGTGCGCCGGAGGCGTTGCGTTGCGGTGAAGGCGTCGGGATGGTGGGATCGAGCTGCTGAAACTTGCCGACTGGTGCGCCGGATTCAGCAGCGGCGAGGGACAGGGCGGCGAAAAAGACAGGAATGAACTGTTTCATGAGAAGGGCGATTCTCCAAATGTCGGAGCCAAAGGCAAGCGCATCCTGCTCACCTGATCTTGCGAGGCGTGGTGAGTTTCTTCCTCTTGCCTTCGTTTCCTCCTTCTGATTGCATCAAGCCATGAACCCACCCGCAGACTCTCTTTCCCGCCGTGACGCCCTCAAAGCCACCATCGCCTCCGTGGGCCTAAGCGCCCTGGCGTTTGAACCCGTCCGTGCGACCCCAGCCGCCGCACCCGATGCACGACGCGGAGCGGTGAAGAAGTACAAGATGCTGAAGTCGATCAACCAGTGGGCCTTTCCATATCCAGAGCGCATGACGCTGCGTGAGTGCATGCAACTGGCGAAAGACGCGGGATTTGACGGCATCGAGCTGAACTACGATCTAGACAATGATCTGTCGCCGAAGCACGGCACGGCGGACTATGTGAAGATCCGCAAGATGGCGGACGAAATTGGCATTCAGATCAGCGGGCTCTGTTCGTTCCTGTTTTGGCCCTATCCGCTGACGAGCAATGATCCCGCAAAGCGTGCGCAGGGCATGGAACTGGCCGGAAAAATCGCCCAGTGTGCGCACGATTTGGGAGTCGAGAATGTGCTCGTCGTACCGGGTGCGGTGCACATTCCATGGCGCACGGACCATGAGCCTGTGGCGAACGATGTCTGCGACCAACGTGCCCGCGAGGCCGTGGGCCAGCTTGCCAAGCAGGCGGAGCAACTGAAGGTCTGCCTCAACATCGAAAACATCTTCTTCAACGGTTACTTGATGACGCCCATGGAGATGAACGCCTTTGTGGACAGCTTTGGCAGCGAGCATGTGCGTGTGCATTTTGACACCGGAAACATCAGCATGTTTCAGTTCCCCGAACATTGGGCCAAGGTGCTGGGCAAGCGCACAAAGAATGTACACCTGAAGGAGTTCACCAAAAAGGGCACCGACTTCAGTCTCGAAACCTTCCGTCCGCTGCTCGATGGCACCACGAACTGGCCTGCGGTTACGGATGCACTTGCTGACACCGGTTATGAAGGCTTCCTGACCTTTGAATACTTCCATCCTTATCCTCATTACCCGGAGGCGCTGATCTACCAGACCTCGGATTCGCTGGATCGCATCCTGGGCCGTAAAGCATGAGCTGGGAAACGATCATGCTGCTCTTTTTCGCCGGGCTGAGCGCCGGATTCATTGATGCCATTGCGGGTGGCGGCGGTTTGATCTCCGTGCCTGCCTTGCTGTGGGCCGGATTGCCGCCGCAGATGGCGCTGGGGACGAACAAGATGCAGTCCACCTGGGGCACGCTGATGGCGGTGCGGAAGTATGCCAAGGCGGGACTCGTCTCGTGGCCGCAGGTGCGGCTCACGGTTCTGATCACCTTTGTCTCCGCCATGTCGGGTGCCTGGGTGGTGATGTCGATCAGCAACGCGGTGCTGAAAATGATCGTGCCGTGGATGCTGCTATGCATTGCGGTGTATGTGCTGCTCAGTCCCAGTCTGGGAAAAACAGCCGCGAAGGCGCGGTTGCGGATGGGGGCCTTTGCGTGTCTCGCGGGCAGTGTGCTGGGATTTTATGATGGCTTCTTTGGTCCTGGGGCAGGTGCCTTTTGGACGCTGGCTAGCGTTTCCTTGCTGGGACTGGAGCTGACACGCGCGACCGCTTTCACGAAAGTGGTGAACCTTGCCAGCAACATGGCCTCGCTGATTATTTTCGTCGTTGGCGGGAGAGTAAATTATGAAATTGCCGCCGTGATGATCGCCGGACAGCTTATTGGTGGGAGGCTTGGTGCTGGGATGGCAATTCGCCACGGGGCACCGTTCATCCGCATCATTTTCATTGGTGTGGTGTTCGCGATGGTGGCGAAATTGTTGTGGGATCAGTTCGTGTAATCGCGCACAATTCATTGAATCCACCTAAAAGTGCAGGGCGTATTTGCCTGACACTCTCCCATGCCTATGATCGCCGCTCCCATGTCAACCGTCCAAACCACTGCCCAAGGGCGTCAGTTCCCCAAATTCGATCTTTCACGTCTGCTCGGCACCGTGTTCAAGCCCACGTTCGGCCGCAAGATCTGCATCCTCATCGACCTGCCGGATCTCGCTGAAGCCAAAGATTACGCGTTCTTGAAAAATCCGGCACGAGCCATTCAGCAGCGGGCCCATGAGCACTTTCATCTGGGGCTGAAGAATGGCGTGGCTGAAGAACTCGCCCTGAGAGGCGGCGAAATGTTTGCCTACACTCAGACCACCGGCAGTAACCTCGATCTGCCTGATCTCTGTGTAGACATGAGCGGCAAGGAGCTGAGCTTGGAGAAGGACGTCTACCCGCATTACGACATTATTCTCTGCATCTCGACCTTCTCCGCCACAGCGCCGCTGACGGCGTTTGCGAAGCAGTATGGCTTCCGTGGAGCGACCCTGCATGGCGTGAATGATGTCATCCTGAATTCCGGTCTCGCGGTCGATTACGAAGTCGTCAGCATTGATGCCGAAAAACTGCGCAAGGCGATGACTCGTGCTGATGCCGTGGAAATTGATTTCACCGTGGAGAACGGACCCGACATGACGGTGCGTCTCGAACTGAGCCAGCAGGAAGCGCAGAAGAGCCACGGCCTTTGCCAGGGTGATGCGCCTGACATCGCGAATCTGCCGGCGGGTGAGGTTTACTTCGTGCCCACCGGTGCAGAAGGCACCTTCCCGCTGAAATACGAGGACGGCACGCTGGGCAAGCTCACCGTTACTGGCGGCTGCATCATCAAGGCCGAACTCATCGCTGGTAATCAGAGCACGATTGATGCGCACAACGCCAAACTTACTGACGATCCCATGACGGGTGTTCTTGGTGAACTTGGGTTTGGCACGCAGGTACTGCCCGTTTCTGGTGCGGACATCCAGGACGAAAAAGTGCTCGGNACCTGTCATTTAGCGACCGGGCGAGACGATCATCTCGGTGGACACATCACGCCTGCGCAGTTCAAGCGTCATCAAAACGCCACGCACGACGACATTCTCTTCGCGCCACACAAGACGCCGAACTTCGACATCAAGCAGACGCGCATGTTCCGAGATGGAGTGGTCACGGTCTTGAATGAGCACTTCCAACCGTCGAAGTATTTGTTGGAAGCTCTGGCCGCCGAATAAACTGATTGATGAACATCTACGAAACCCGTCGCCTGCTCGACGAATACCTGCTTTTCCATTACGGCCAGCCTACGGAGGTGCTGCCATGGGAAAGCGGGCCGCGTGAGGCGCTGGGTTTTCCAGTGCGCACAGTGATGGAGCTGATCGATCTTCCGCGCACGCCTTGTGAGGCGGTGGCGCTGGATCTTGGCTGTGCGGTGGGGCGCTCAAGTTTTGAGCTCGCCAATTTTGGCGTCAGTGTGCTCGGCATTGATTACTCGCAGAGTTTTGTCGATGCGGCGGCGGTGCTGGCCCGTGAGGGCAGCATGAGCTACGAGCGCGTGGATGAAGGCAGCGCAAAGACGGCGCTGGTGGCACACGTGCCGGAAAACCTGCGGAGGGATCGCGTGCGCTTCGAGCAAGGCGATGCGATGAACCTGCGCAGCGATCTAGGAGATTACGACATCGTGCACGCCGCGAACTTGCTGTGCCGACTGACCGATCCGCTGAAGCTGATCGAGCGCCTGCCAGAGCTCGTGCGTCCCGGTGGGCAATTGTTGCTGACGACACCTTGTACCTGGCTGGAAGAATTCACCCCGCGAGGAAACTGGCCGCAGGGTTCGACGCGTGAGTGGCTCACGTCCCTGCTGGAGCCGCACTTTGATTTGTCCAAGACCTGCGACATGCCGTTCCTGATCCGCGAGCACGCGCGGAAATATCAGTGGAGCGTGGCGCTGGGGATGCGCTGGAGACGGAAAGTCGAGGCGGTGTAAGTTTGTGCGATTGATTCTCTCCGGCGTTTACGTCTAGGCTGGGTGATCATGAAAAACGCGTTGTTATTTGCCTCCCTCCTTGTCGCCTCTGTGCAGGCGCAGACTCCGAATTTTAAAGAGCAGCAAATTGATGACGCTGTGGGCATAGGCTACGGGCTGGCCGTGGCGGATGTGAACGGGGATAAGCGCACAGATATTCTGCTGGCGGACAGCAATGTGATCGTCTGGTATGAGAACCCGACGTGGAAGAAGCACATCATCGCTGAAAAACTGACGGAGAAGGATCATGTGTGCATCGCGGCGCGTGACATCAATGGAGATGGCAAGTGCGAGATCGCCGTGGGGGCGGAGTGGAATCCGGCGGACACCGTGGGCAGCGGTGCGGTGTTTTATTTGATCCCGCCGGCGGATCGTACGCAGAAGTGGGAGCCGGTGAAACTGACGCATGAACCCACGACGCACCGCATGAAGTGGGTGCGCAACAGGGCTGGACGATTTGACCTCGTGGTGGTACCGCTGCATGGCCGTGGCAATGACAAAAACGCCGAGGGCGCAGGTGTGCGTGTGCTGGCCTACCATATGCCGGAGGATCCGCACAAGGAGTGGAACACCACGCTGGTGCAGGGGACGATGCACAAGACGCACAATCTCGACATCATTCCCGCGCCTGGCACGGAGGCTGAAAGTCTGCTGCTGTGCGGGCGCGAAGGCGTGGTGCGGCTGGATCAAACTGACAACGGCTGGAAGGAACACTGGATCTCGCAGCATCCGAAAGACTCCACCGAATTGCTCGGCGCAGGCGAAGTACGCTACGGGGCCTTTGCGGGTGGCCAGCCGTATGTCACGACCGTTGAACCCATGCATGGGGACAAACTGGTTCTTTATACACCAAAGCCGGAAGGTCCGAAAAATGGCACATGGGAGCGCAAGGTGCTCAGCGATCAGCTTGTCGATGGTCATGCCATCGCCACGCACGATCTGCTAGGTCTGAACAACCGCCAGATCGTCGTCGGCTGGCGTGCACAGCAGAAGATAGGCAAGGTGGCGGTGAAGCTGTTTTGGACCACGAAAGAGGACGGCAATGGCTGGCAAGAAGCCTTTATAGACGATGGTGGGATGGCCTGTGAAGATGCGGTTTGTGCCGATCTTGATGGGGACCGCGATTTGGAGATTATCGCCGCAGGCCGTCGTAGTAAGAATATCAAGATTTACTGGAATCAGCGAAACCAGTGAAATGTAAAACTTGAATTTGGCTCTAGCTGTTCTGTTGCATAGGCGCGGTCTGTGCTCCTAGAATCACCACTGCTATGAGAGCCACACGTCTTTTCATTTCTGCCGCTGGAGCATTGCTCTTGTGCCAGTGTTCCATGCCGGTATTTCCTCTGTTCTCTTCGCGCACGGAAATGGTTCGTCGTTCCATGACGATCATGCCGCCGTTTGCCTCTCAGCCGATCATGTATGTGTGGAATGGCAGCAGCAAGCCGGGTCCACTGAGCGTTAACATCGACCTCAGCGAGCAAAAGGCTTATCTCTTTAAAGGCGGTCAAAATGTCGGCTGGACCTATGTGGCCTCTGGACGCAGCGGCTTCGCTTCTCCCACAGGCACATTCCGCATCATGGAAAAGATCGTGGACAAGCGCTCGAACCGCTACGGCATGATTGTGGACCGCAATGGCGATGTGGTGAACAGCAACGCCACCGCAGGTGTGTCTCGTGTTCCCCCCGGTGGTCATTTCGTGGGAGCCAAGATGCCCTACTGGATGCGTATCACCGGCTATGGAGTTGGCATGCACGCAGGGGCGATACCCAATCCCGGTTCTCCGGCTTCGCATGGCTGCATCCGCTTGCCGAGCGACATGGCGGAAACGATCTTCCAGCATGCTCCGGTGGGTACGCGCGTGACGATCATGCAGTAAAGGAGCCGAGCCGTTTACGACTGTAAACCATCATCAACTCAGCCTCTCACCGCTTCGGCCAAAATCTCCTCAAAGCGTCCGAGCCATGCCAGTGTGCTGGTCTCTCGCAACAGCCACTGACGTCCGGCGCTGCCGATGATTTGACGTGCCGTTTCAGGCGTGGCTTCCATCGCCAGGACATCTCGGACGATGCCCTGAACATCCCCCGGCTCATGCTGCAACCCGGTGACGCCATGCTGCACGATCTCACACAAACCACCTGATTTCGCAGCGAGCACCGGTTTGCGATAATCATACGCCTCATAGACCACCAGGCCCAGAGGTTCCCACCACGTGGATGGTATGATCACTGCGCGGCAGCGGCGCAGCGCTTCGCGTTTCGTTTCACCGCCAATGTGTCCAAGCTGGCCGATGTAGGGATTGGTGCGCAGCCGCTGCTGCACCACTGTACTTAATGGACCTTCACCGGCGATGTGCAGCAGCGGGGTGTTTTTGCCAAGCTGCTGGTGCAGCTCATCCCAGGCATCCAGCAGCGGGATGAGGCCCTTGGTTTCTGCCAAGCGACCAATGAAAAGATAGTAACCTGCATCTTCGACGACAGGTGGCTGGGGCATTGCATCCCAGGCATGGCGCAGGGTATGCACGCGCGCTTCGGGCAATGCCCCAGCGGCGACTAATTTTTGCCGCATGAAGTCTGAGACGGCGATCCAGGCCTTCACACTCTTCAGCCAGCCGCTGCGGTGCAGTGCCTTCAGCATCAGCGCGAAGAGGGCGCTCTTCACGATGGAGTCCTGCCAGGCACCAGCGCTTACTTCCTTCCAGTAGCTGCCATACAGGGCATCCGGCATTAGCTTGCCCTTCACCTGAAGCGTGCCGCCGACGGAGAAGGGCCGGAAATTATGCAGAAACTGCACGACAGGCAGTCGGCGTTGCGCTGCTGCATGATAGAGGGCAGGAGAGCCGACAGGGTGAACATTGTGAAACACCGCAGCGCCCGCGCCGCTTTTATCCAGTGCGGTGGTGAAACGCTGGCGTGCGTCAGGGTTGTAAAACAAGCGCTGCGCCTGCTTCAATCTGGAAGGGGCGCTTTCACCGGTCCACTCGGCGCTGTCAAACTGGCACCACGTCATGTCATGACAGGTCGCAAGATCTGCGTGGATCTTGTCCGCGATCAATTCCTCACCACCTCTAAAGAGGTAGCGGTTGAAGACATGCAGCAGAGCGCGGGGTGAATGGGGGGGGGCGGGAACCATCGAAAGTCGGGAGCACAGAAACCAGCGCCGCCGGTTTGCCAAGCAGGACGTGGGCCATGCGGCTGATTCTCGCATGAATTGCAGTGCAGTCTTGCCTAATTTCCCACTGCGTGATATTCACAGCTACCATGAAGCCCGCCAACCGCAGTCTCTTCATTGCGGCAACTTTCGTCGCGCTCAGTGCTTTTGCGCAGGACGCAGCTTTGCGACCGTGGAAAGACACACAAGGCCGAATCATTCAGGCCACCTTCATCAGCGCCACCGCCGACAGTGTCACTCTGAGGATGGCGGATGGTAAAGAGCACCAACTCCCGCTCGCCCGCTTGTGCGCTGAGGATCAGTCCTTTGTGAAGAGTCAGGTAGGAGCCGCCAGGCCTGCTCCTGCCACCGCTCAAGGGACCACGCCTGTGGTGACCGCCCCCTCTTTGAGCCGTGTTCCCATCGAGAAACGCACCTGGCCTGAGAACGTCGTGGTGCCGACAAAGTCCATTGAGATTCAGGTGATTGAGGAGAGTCCCGCGACGCGCAAGTGTGTGTACCGCTCTGAAGGCTTTGAATTCACTTCGCAGGCCAAACTAGCTGGCAGTGTGATGAAGGAGGTGGCGCGGACCTTTGAAGCCACCAAGACCCTGGTAGCCTCGTTACCTTGGGGGATTGTTTGCCAGCCGCCGGAGGGCTTCGAGCGCTACCAAGCTGCGCTGTATGAGACGAAGAATGATTACTTTGCCGCCGGTGGCCCGAAAAACTCCGGGGGTGTGTACATGAGTGGGGACAAAATCTTCCGCGTACCGTTTGAGAGCATCGGCCTCAAGCCGCTCGGCAAATCGTACGCCAAGGACGACAATTACGATGGGGGCACCTTGATCCATGAGATCACCCATCAGGTGATGGACGCCTACCTCACCTTTTTGCCCGTGTGGGTGATCGAGGGCACGGCTGAATACACCGAGATGCTGCCCTACAACGCCGGAAAGTTCCGGGCTGATGCGCACCAGAAAGGCATGAAAGACCACATTCAGGACATGCTGAAGCGTGGGTATTCCATCGAGATCGGCAATTTGGAGGAGCATCTTAAAATGAACCGTGGCACCTGGTCTGGCATCGCCAACACCACCAATCGAAAGATGGGGGAGCTCTACTTCCGTTCCGTTCTCGCTGTGTATTTCTTCTGCCATCTGGATGGCGACAAAAAAGGCACGCGTTTCATCAAGTTCATGGAAGCCGTCTATAGCGAGACCGAGGCCCTGCGTAGCTTCTTCAAAGACCCCCGAGTCAAACGACTCGAGGGTGGCCGCTTCAGCTACCCCAACGACTTTCCGCCCCCGGACATGAAGTCTGAAACCGCTCCCTTCAAACATCTGGATCTGCTCCTCGATGGACGAAGTTATTCACAAATCGCGCAGGAAATGACCGAGGCCTACAAGAGCATGGGCGTCAAAATCTTCGTCGATTGAGCCGCTGAGCATAAAAACGACTCACAAACCCCTCTCCAGGGTGGCTATTTCACGTCTTTTCCACCCCTGCGTTTGACGCACCGCATCGACTGTGCAAGATGCCGCGCTTTCCGGCCCCGCGATGCCGTAGCACTGGCCTGCCAGCCGGTGGTTCCTTCGCCCTGAAAGCGCCCAGATCATACGCTTTCTCCCTCCCAACCCGCCGCACTCGTCGTCCACACCCGGATTTCGTCATTTTTCCTCCCCATGCCCAAAGACACCACCATCCATCGCATCCTCGTCATCGGTTCCGGCCCCATTGTCATCGGCCAAGGGTGTGAATTTGACTACTCCGGCGTCCAGGCCTGCAAAGCCCTGCGCGAAGAAGGCTATGAAGTGGTGCTCATCAACTCCAATCCGGCCACCATCATGACCGATCCGGAGTTCGCCTTCCGCACTTACATCGAGCCCATCACGCCGGAGATGGTGGAGAAGATCATCATCAAGGAAAAGCCTGATGTGCTGCTGCCCACGCTGGGTGGCCAGACCGCGCTGAACTGCGCCATGTCCCTGCACCGTGCGGGCACCTTGGAGAAGCATGGTGTGCGCATGATCGGTGCGAAGCCGGACGCAATTGAAAAGGGCGAAGACCGCCTGCTGTTCAAGAATGCCATGCTCAAGATCGGGCTCGACCTGCCGCAGTCCGGCGTGGCCCACACGATTGAGGAAGCCCGCGTGATTGCCGAGCAGATCGGTACCATGCCGCTCATCATTCGCCCCGCCTACACCCTGGGCGGCACCGGCGGCGGCATCGCCTACAACAAGGAAGAATTTGAAACCATCACCGCCAGCGGTCTTGATCTCTCGCCCGTGACGGAAGTGCTCATCGAGGAGTCGCTGCTCGGCTGGAAGGAATTTGAAATGGAGGTCATGCGCGACAAGGCGGACAACTGCGTGATCATCTGCTCCATCGAGAACCTCGATCCCATGGGCGTGCATACAGGTGACTCGATCACCGTGGCTCCGATCCAGACACTCACGGATCGCGAGTATCAGATCATGCGCGACTTCTCCTTCGCCTGCATCCGCGAGATCGGCGTGGAGACGGGGGGCTCCAACATCCAGTTTGCCGTGCATCCCGACACGGGCCGCATGATCGTCATCGAGATGAATCCGCGCGTGAGCCGCAGCTCGGCGCTCGCGTCCAAGGCCACCGGCTTCCCCATCGCCAAGATCGCCGCCAAGCTCGCCGTGGGCTACACGCTGGATGAACTGAAGAACGACATCACCCGCGAAACGCCTGCCAGCTTTGAGCCGTCCATCGACTACGTGGTGACCAAGTTGCCGCGCTTCACCTTTGAAAAATTCCCCGGTGCCAACGAGACGCTGACCACACAGATGAAGTCTGTGGGCGAGGCCATGGCTATCGGCCGCACGTTCAAGGAGTCCCTGCAAAAGGCCCTGCGCAGTCTGGAGATCAAACGCTTCGGCCTCATCGGCGATGGTGCCGACAAGGAAGTCGATGACGAGACGCTGACCTCGAAGCTCACGGTGCCAAATGCCGAACGCATTTTCTTCCTCGGCCAGGCTTTTGCCAAAGGCTGGAGCGTGGACCGCGTGTTTGAGCTGACGAAGATTGACCGGTGGTTCCTGAGGCAGATTGAACAGATTGTGCAGGAAGATCTGCTCATCCCCAGCCAGTCTGCCGAGGCTTTGATCAGCCAGATTCCCGAAGCTGAACGCACCGAAGAAAAGAAGGCCGAAGTGATGGTTGCTGCCATGCGCAAATGGAAGCGCATGGGCTTCTCTGACAAGCAGATCGCACATGCGTTTGGCACGACGGAGAAATGCATCCGTGATGGCCGAATTAAATATGGCGTCATTCCCACCTACCGCCTCGTGGACACCTGCGCGGCGGAGTTTGAGGCCTACACGCCCTACTACTACAGCACCTACGGCATCGAAGACGAAGTGCGGGACAATGACCGCAAGAAAGTCATGATCCTGGGAGGCGGCCCGAACCGCATTGGGCAGGGCATTGAGTTCGACTACTGCTGCGTGCATGCGTCCTTCGCCCTGCGCGAGCTCGGTTATGAGACCATCATGGTGAACTCGAATCCCGAGACCGTTTCCACTGACTACGACACAAGTGACAAGCTCTACTTTGAGCCGCTCACGCTCGAGGACGTGCTGAACATCTACGAGCGCGAAAACCGCCACGATCAGGTGCTCGGTGTCATCGTGCAGTTCGGCGGCCAGACCCCGCTGAACCTTGCCAAGGGACTCGAAGAAAACGGCGTCCGCATCATCGGCACCTCGCCGAAGAACATCGAGCTCGCGGAAGACCGCAAGATGTTCGCCAAACTGCTCGACGATCTTGGTTTGCTCCAGGCTCCCAGCGGCACCGCCACCTCGCTGGAGGAGGCTCTGGCCATCACCGCGAAGATCGGCTACCCCAGCCTCGTGCGCCCCAGCTTCGTGCTCGGCGGTCGCGCCATGCAGATCGTCTATAGCGATGCTGAACTGACCCACTACATGAAGAACGCCGTCGAGGCCACGCCCGACCGCCCCGTGCTGGTGGACCGCTTCCTCGAAGACGCCACCGAAGTGGATGTGGACTGCATCAGCGACGGCGAGACCACCGTCATCGGCGCCATCATGGAGCACATCGAAGAGGCTGGCATTCATTCCGGCGACAGCGCCTGCGTCATCCCTCCCTTCAGCCTCAGCAAAGAGATTCAGGACCGCATCCGCGATGCTGCGAAGAAACTCGCCAAAGCCCTCGGCGTGCGCGGCCTCATGAACATGCAGCTCGCCGTGAAGGGAGATGACTTGTATGTCATCGAAGTCAATCCGCGTGCCTCACGCACCGCGCCTTTCGTCAGCAAGGCCATCGGCGTGCCGTTGCCAAAGCTCGCCGCCAAGATCATGGCGGGCATGACCCTCAAGGAACTCGGCTTCACCGAGGAAGTGATTCCGAAGCATCACAGCGTCAAGGAAGCCGTCTTCCCCTTCAGCAAGTTCGCGGGTGTGGACATCATCCTCGGCCCGGAAATGAAGAGCACCGGTGAGGTCATGGGCATCGACTACGACCTCGGCATGGCTTTCGCCAAGAGCCAGATGGCCGCTGGCGGCACACTGCCCACAAAGGGCAATGTCTTCATCAGCGTCAAGGAAACCGACCGCCCCAACGTGGTGCGCATCGCCAAAGGCTACGCCGACCTCGGCTTCACTCTCTACGCCACCAGCGGCACCGGCGGCGTCATCAAGGATGCCGGCATCGCCGTGAGCATCCTACCCAAACTCGCCAGCGGCCAGCGCCCGAACGTCATCGACTTGATGAAGAACAAGGACATGGCCCTCGTTATCAACACCCCGAGCGGCAAAAATCCGCGTGAGGATGAGATCAAGATTCGCACGGCCTCGATGCAGAACCGCATTCCGATCATGACCACGCTGCGTGGTGCCGATGCGGCGCTGCGGGCGATCAAGTCATTGCAGGGGACCGAGGTGCAAGTGCGGGCGCTGCAGGAGTATCATAAATAATCCTGCCGGGTCTGATTTGTTTGCTCTTCTAAGCGCGGACGAAAGTCCGCGCTTTTTCGTTTCTGGTCAGCACTGCCATTTTGAGGTATGAAACTCCGATGAACGACCATTCCCTGCCAACCCTCCGTAACCAGCTCCTCAGCCTGCACAAGCTGCTCATGGACGCCGAACGTGCTGTGTATGAGAAAGAAGGGAATGTCATTCAGTCGCCGATGCAGTTTCTGCAACTGCTCATGGAGAGCGAGCGCTTTGCGTGGCTGCGGCAGCTTTCGCAACTGGTGGTGATGATGGATGAGGCAATGGAGGAGAAGCCGCCGATCACGAAGGAGCGGATGGATGCGCTGGTGAGTGAAGCGCGGCATTTGCTCATGAACTCGGAGGAGCCGGGGAGTTTTGCGGTGCGTTATGCCGAGGTCAGGGAGTGCGAGGCGACGGTGGCTGCGGCCCATGCCGAGATCGCGAAGAGTTTTGAATAGCCTGACTTCGTGATGCGCGGTGGCTGAGGGGAGCGCGGTCACTCCTGACCGCATCATTATCCACGCGGCTTCGCCGCCATTTTAAGGAGGCGGACAGGAGTGTCCGCGCTCCGCTCCCTTCGGTTGCTTTGCTTACGCCAGCGCTTCTTTGCAATATTGGACGCACTTGGCCACTTCGGCCACAGCGGTGGAGCCTTCGGGGATTTTGTATTCCAGCTCGATCTCGGCGGGGAAGGTCCACTTTTCCTTTTTCATGAGCTGCAGCACTTCCTTGATCGGGGTCTGGCCCTGGCCCCAGGGCACGTTGCCGCCGTCGGCAGTGCGGTCTTTGAGGTGCAAATTCGTGATGCGATCGTGGTATTTCTCCAGCACGGGGATGGGGGACTTGCCTTTGGTGCCGGCGACGTAGTGGCCGATGTCGACGTTCAACCCGATGTACTGGCCGAGTTCCAGGATGGAGTCGAACTTGTCCATCTCCGGCAGGTTGTTGGTGTGGTTGTGAAACCCGACCCAGATCTTGTGCTTGTCCGCAAACGGGGCGACGCGGGCGGCGAGGATGGCATTGCGCTCGGTGGTCACGCCAGTGCAGCCCAGCGCCTTGGCCACGAGGAAGTTGAACTCGATTTCCTCATCTGACTGGCCGAAGCCCATCTTATGGATGTGGATGTTCACACCTGCGTCGTTGTACATTTTCCGCATTTCAGCGCACTTGGCGAGTTGCTGCTCACGCTCGGCGTCGGTGATCTTGCCGCCTTTGAGGCCTGCGTAGAGCTGGGTAGGTCCGCCCATGAGCTCGGTCTCGCTGAGGCCGTCATCGAGCAGCGCCTTGAGCGTCTCTTCGGCTGTTTTCGCCATGTCGCGGTAGCTGTAGGTGATGCAGCCGATGCGCACACCGTTGAAGATGGAGTTGGGCTTGTCGGTGGCAGAAGCTCGACGCGGAAGAGTGAGGCCAGCGGCGGCTGCGACGGCAGTGCCAAGAAAATGACGGCGGGAAAGCGGGTTGGATGTCATGGGGAGAAACGAAGGGTGGTTGAGTGATTTAGTTGTTACCGCTTTTTTTGCCATATTCGCGTCGTGAAGTCACGACAAAGTCTGGTGCCATAGAATGAAGCGGAGAGGAGTCTCCGCGCTCCCGCCTATGAAGTAGAGAAGAGTCTCCGCGCTCCCTTCTTGCCGCGTTCGCTTCCCCGGTTTAACGAACGAGCATGACCCTCACCCTCCCCAAGTGGTTCGATCTTCACACGCATTTCCGCCAAGGTCGCGCAATGGCTTCCTATGTCCAGGCGCATCTGGACATGGGCTGTGCTGGGGCGTTGGCGATGCCGAACACGCAGCCGCCGGTGTCGCGGATCTCTGGAGCGGCGCAAAGCGATGGCTGGTCGATTGAGAGTTACTCAGCGGAGTTGCGGGCGGTGGGGGCGGATGGTTTTGAGCAGCTCATCGTACCACTCTACCTTACAAGACAGACGACGGCGGCGATGATTCATGGGGGGGCAGCCTCGGGACTGCTGCGGGCCTGCAAGTACTACCCGCCGCACGGGACAACGAATGCAGAGCATGGCATGCCGATGGATGACCTGATCGGCGGCGAGGTGCTGCGGGCAATGGAGGAGCACGGCATTGTGCTTTGCATTCATGGCGAGCAGCATGCACTGAGCGGGCCGGACTACATCGACGCGCAGCAGAATGCGGAGACGCGGTTTTACACGGAGCGCATGCCGCGCCTGCTGGCGGCACATCCCAAGCTGCGGATTGTGTGCGAACACATCACCACGCGCACTGCGGCGGAGTTTGTGGCGCGGGCGCCGGAACATGTGGGTGCGACGATTACGCCGCAGCACCTGCTCTACACGCTCGGGCATCTGATTCAGGGACTGAAATACCACCTGTACTGCCTGCCAATTGTGAAGTTTCAGGATGATCGCGCGGCCTTGCGATACGCAGTGACGACGGCGGGGCAGAAGAAGTACTTTGCGGGCACGGACAGCGCGCCACACACGACCAAAGCGACGGCCTGCGGCTGCGCGGCAGGTTGCTTCACCGGCGGCTGTGCGCCGCAGCTTTATGCGATGGCGTTTGAGGAAGCGGGTGTGGATCTCGGCAAGGCGGATGGGCTGGCGCTATTTGAGCGTTTTCTGTCTCTCAATGGGCCGGTGTTTTATGGGTTTCCGGTGTCGGAGCAGCAGTTCCAGATGGAGAAGGCGGCGCAGTCCATGACGCTGCTACAGACGCCTGCGGGGCCGGTGACGCCACTGCCGGTGGGGATGGGAATGGAGCTGACATGGCGCATTTCCAAGTGAGTGAATAGGAGTCCATCATTGGACAAGGCTTAGCTCACGCGCAGGAGGTGTGGCTGGGCTCTTTGCAGTCGCACAACTTCAAACGTCTGCCCACCGAGACGAACCGTGCAGCGGCTCACCCAGCTTTTACGCCAAAGAAACGACGCCAACTCAAGGCGAAGCCGGTGTAAACGAGGACGAGTCCGGCGATGCACGCGAGGAGGCCGAGGAACTGGCCCCAGTTGCCGAAGAATTCGCCGGTGTGGCCGATGCGGACGAGGGAGCGGGCGCGGAGGGAGCCTTCGTTGCTGCTCCAGCCGCGTTCTTCGATGATCTGGCCGCTGCGGGTGTCGAGCTTGATGTCCAGAGCGCGGGTAAACTGACGCTGGGTGCCGAATTTGACGCCGACTGGGATGATGCCGTCTTTGTTGGGCGTGCCCATACTATTTTGAAGCTGGATGGAACGCCAGCCGGGGTAGTGCTGCTGGACGCGATGCATCCAGCCAGGCCATTCGGCGGGGGATGGTTCAGCTTGTGCAGCGAGTTTGGTGGGGGCTTTTCCGGGGCCCATGACCTGAGAGCCGCCGAAGCTGCGCCACCATTGATCGACGGGGCCAAATGACATGTCGATGCCTGTGAGGCAGATGAAGAAGAGGGGGATGAGGAACCAGAATCCGAGGGCGTTGTGCCAGTTCCAGTCGCGTGCCTTGCCTTTGACATCGAGGCGGATGGCGACGGAGTTGCGCAAGGCTTTCCAGCGCCACTGGCGGGGCCACCAGAGCCAGAGGCCGGAGAGGATGATGAAGGCGAAGGCGGCGTTTGAGATGGCGATGAGCCAGAGGCCGATGGGGCCGCTGGTGAGGTCGGTGTGGAGATTTGTCACCCAGCGCATGAATGCGCGGAGGCTGACGGCACCGGTGCCGAGGACTTCGCCCGTGTAACCGTTGATGAGTGTGGCGCTTCGGTTTTTGCTGATCAGTCGAACGGGCATGCCTGGGTCGGAAAACCATTCTGCGTACTGCAGCGAGGCCGCTGTTTCCCGGCCCGCCTTGGTGAGGAGGGCCTGTGGGGAGAGGGGTTCAGCGGTGGGAGATGGAGGTTGGGCGCGGGAGTCGCGTTCGGCGAAGTCGATGATCTGGAGTTCGAAGGCGAGGATGGCACCGGTGAGGCAGAGGAGGCCGACGAAGACGCCGATGATGAGGCCAACGATGAGGTGGGACCAGAAGAGGATTTTGCGGAACATGACGGGAGGGGCGGCCGAGAGGACGGAAAGGAAGCGACGTGAAAAAGATCAATAAACACGACGAAGCCTATGAAGTTTTGCCGGTTAACGGCATTTCAGTTCTTCAACTGCTCCAACTTCAAATTATCAATGAAGAAGGCGGTTTTGGTGGTGCCAAGGGCGCTGAAGAGGAGGTAGCCGGCGTTGGTCCAGGCGGGTTTGCACTTCAGGTCGGGGTAGGAGTGTTGGGTGCCGTCCTGGCGGGTGATGTCGAGGGACCATTTGCCCGAGGCGGTGGTGGCGGTGAGGGAGACGCGGAACCATTCGCCGGCGGGGATGCTTACCAATTGGACTTTGCCGTCGGTGCTGGCGGCGAGCTGGCCTTTCTGCCAGCGAAGGTAAGGGCCGTTGCCGAAGTCGGCGTTTTTGCCGCGGATCTCGAAGAACCAATCGGCGCCGGGCTGGGCCATGACATCGAACTCGACGTGGAAGGTGCCGGCGGTATCCCAGGTGCTGGGGTAGATGTCGAGGACGGGGTTGTAGTTTTTACTGAGACCGGGGGCGTCCTGCACTTTGAGGCTGCGCTTGGAGCCGGGGGTGAAGGGGGAGGAGGTTTCGTCAGTGACGGCGATGGATTCGCCTTTGTTTTCGTGGGTGTATTTGGCACCGCGAATGCCGAGGGTGCCGAGGCCGGCGTGTTCGAAGTCTTGATTGATTTTGTATGCGGGGGCGGGCCAGGGTTTGGCGTCGGTGTCCCAGGTGGGGTAGTCGTGGCCTTGGGCGGCGAGGGTGCGCCATGCGGTGTCGGTTTTGCGCACGCCAGCGAGGGTGAGGTCCCAGGGCTTGAAGCCGATTTTTTCGGCGGGGGAGTTGGGCTTGAGACGGAAGTCGCGTTTGGCGATGTCTTCAAAGAGGGGATCGGCAAAGAGGCTGTCTTTGTCGCGGCCCATCTTGCGCCACTCTTCCCAGGTGAAGTGGGTTTTGGTGAGGGTGGCGGGGACTTTGCCGTCGGTGGGCCAGTAGAGGTTTTTGCGGAAGACGAGGCTGTCTTTGGGATCGCCGCGCTCGGGTTTGTCGAAGAACTTCCAGTTCCATTCGCCGCCGTCGAGGAGGGGCGATGCGGGGTCCCAGACGACGATGTTGTTCATGTAGCGGAAGCGCAGGCGGGCTTCGTTGCGGGAGGCCTGGATCTGGGCGGTGTGGCCGAAGGCGAAGATGTTATTCCGCACGGTGTTGAAGTAGCCGTAGTGCTGATGGAAACCGGCATTCCAGGTGTCATGGACGAGGTTGTTTTCCATGAGGGTGTCGGCGCTGCCTTCGTCATTGTAGAGGCCCCAGCCGCCGTAGCGATGGCTGGCGACGTGGTGGACGTGATTGCCACGGATGATGGTGCCGGGCGAGGTGCCGAGGCCGTAGTAGCCGCCCATGTCGCTGAGGTAAGCCCAACCGAGATGGTGGATGTGATTGTTTTCTACCAGGGTCTCACGGGAGGCGGTGTCGCCATAGCCCCAGTTCCATCCGGCGCTGATGCCGGTGTAGTAGAGGTCTGCGATGTCGCAATGGCGGACGGCGCAGTGCTGGGTGTGGGTGAAGACGACGCCGCAGGCGCTGGGGTGGAGGCGGCCGCCGTGGTGGATGATGCAGTCGTCGATGATGATGCGATGATTGACGCGATCATCGGCAGGGCGTGCGGTTTCGCCGACGTAGACACCGCCGCCGCCGAGGTCATGCAGGTGGCAGTGGCTGACGGTGGAGTCAGAGCAGCCGTTTTTGAACCAGAGGGCGTGGAGGCCGGTGTGGGCGATGTCGCAATTGATGAACATGATGCTAGTGCTGTCTTCGAGTTCGATGCTGCCCTGAGTGGTTGCTGCGGCCTGCGTGTCGTGCAGACCGTCGGCGGGATAGAGGTGATTGCTGTATTGAAACGAGAGGCCTTCGAAGCTGACATCGTGTGCGCCTTTGATGGAGAGGAATTTATCGACGACGGGGGCGATGACTTCGGCCTTGGTCATATCTTCGCCGGGGAGGGGCATGTAGAGGACTTCGCCTTTGGCTTGATCGAGGAACCACTCGCCGGGGGCGTCGAGAGCGGCGCGGAAGTTTTCGACCCACCAGCGTTGGTCGGGTTCGAACTCGACAAAGGGATAGCGGGAACGGCCTTTGATGCGGATGGCGAGGACTTCGTCGTTGAGGTCTTTGATGCGGCACTGACCGACGGCCCAGGCGTGGGTGACGGTGAGGAGGACGTTGTCGCGCTCTGGGAGTGGGATGGATTTGAGGACGTCGTACTGCTCCTGCGCGATGGAGAAGGCGTGGAAGTTCATGTTCTCCTTGAGGTCGGGGAACACGCCTGCGCCGACGGCTTCGGTGATGTGGTAGTAGCCTTTGTTGGGCGAGCGGGCAAGGGTGGCGCGGCGGCCGTTGATCCAGAGCTGCTCGAACTTCCAGGTCTTGTCGGGAAGGGTGGCTTTCCAGAGGCCGGTCTCGGTTTTTTGCCAGCCAGTGATGGGTTTGCCGGCGGAGAAGGTGACGTTTTCGCCGCTCAATGCGCGGATCCAGTGTACTTGGGAGTCGTCCGGGCCGAGGGTGAGGGGCTCGGTGAGGGGGTAGTTGCCGGGGTAGACGATGATGCGTGCGGGCTTAGGGAGGGTGCGGGCGGCGTCACGGGCGGCCTGGGGTGTTTTGATGGGGCCGGTGGGGGCGAGTTCGATGTCTACAGGGAGGGGGGGCTGGATGTCTGCGGCGAATGAGAGCGAGGCCGCGGAGAGGGAAAGGGCGAGGATGCGGGAGAGCATGGGGAGAGGCAGGTTGGGGCAGACCATGCATGGGCGGGCGGTCTCTTCCAGACAACTCTTTGGCACAGGCCCTCTGCCATGCTCTAAATTGTGCGTCTCTGTGCTGAAGATGCGGTCAAGGATGGCATCTTTCATTCTGATGCTGAGATGGAGTGAGCAGGTGCTGGTGATTTTACTCGCTATACGAGCGCGAATCTGCAACAGTCCGCCGCTTTTTCATGTCTCAGGAATCCACATCTCAGCATCAACCCCCGTTTGACGTTCCCAGCGTCGAGGAGATGGCTGCGTTGCTGCCGCAGTATGCGTTTGAAAATCTGGCGGCGTTTGGCGGCATGGGGGCGGTGTACAAGGGGCGGCAGGTGAGCCTAGACCGGCCAGTGGCGATCAAAATATTGCCTCCAGAATTTGGGCAGCAGGAGGACTTCGCTGAACGATTCAAATCCGAGGCGCGAGCTATGGCGAAGCTCAACCACACGCACATTGTGGGGGTGTATGACTTTGGTATCACCAAGGAAGGGCATCTGTACCTGGTGATGGAATGGGTGGAGGGGCAGACTCTGCACACGCTCATTCAAAAAGGCAGCATTCCGGTGCGCAAGGCCGCGAATCTGGCCATGCAGCTCTGTGAGGCGCTGGCCTTTGCGCATCATCACAAAATCCTGCACCGCGACATTAAGCCGGGCAACATCATGATCAGCGAGGATGATCAGGTGAAGGTGGCGGACTTTGGTCTAGCACGACCGATCACGTGTGAGGCGGAGGAAAATCCCTTTGGCACGCCAGATTATGCGGCCCCGGAAATTCTTGGCAAGGGGGCGGTGGACCAGCGGGCGGACATCTTTGCCGCAGGTGTGGTGCTGTACGAAATGCTGACGGGGAGGGTGCCACAGCAGCCGCGCCGCTCGGTCAAAGAGTTTGCGCCGCTGTCTGCGCGCTGGGATGAGTTGATCGACAAGGCCACACATGCTGATCCAGCCAAGCGCTTTCAGGATGTGGCCGAGTTTCGGGCGCATATTGCCAAGCTGATCAACGAGGGGGCGCAAGCCGCGAACGTTGTGGTGGTGGCCGAAGATGCGCCCAAGGCCAAAACCACCCTCAAGCCGCTGCATCTGGTGTTGATTGGCGCGGCGGTGATTGCCATCGGCGTCATTCTCAGCGGGATGTTCAAAGCCGCGCCGGTAGCGGAGGCACCGCCGAAGCAGGTCACTGACTCTGTCTCTCCCAAGGCTGACAAAGTTGAACCCAAGCCTGAGAAGACGGAAGAGCCAGAGCCAGCCAAAAAGGCGGAGCCGGTCGTGGTGATGCCCGCCGTGGAACCCCAAGTGAAAAAAGAGGAACCTTCGCCGCCGGTCAAAAACATGACCGCCGTGGTTCCAACACCTGCACCACCACCTGCGATGCCGCTGCCTGTGGTCACGCCACCGGTAGTGCCGGTGAAACCAACGGCAGCGGAAACACTGCTGGAGACGATTCAGCAGCTTGAAGAACGTGACCCTGAACTGGTGCAGATGATCAAAGATTTCGGTGCTGAATGGTCAACCAATCTGGAGATAGGAGTGGAGTCGGAAATGCAGGAACTGGCTGACAAATACATCCCGGCACTGCAACGCAGCCTGAGTGGTGTGGTGCTGCAGCAGCGTGATTTTGTGCTCAGCGAAATCTCGCATGTGGCGAATCATGAGCCGTTGACCGAACCCGACCTGCTCTGGCCGGCGGTGCTCAAGACTCTGCGCAAAGCCTACGAGGCACAGCGAGGGACGATTCAAGCCCAGGCGGATATGGCTGCGCAGAAAATGCGTGCGGCGCAGTGCGAACTGGTGTTGAAAAAAGCCCAAGAGCGTGCGGCAGCAGGCAAAGAGGAGGCCGCCAAGCGTGCGGAAGCTGTGGCGGGGGAACTGGCGAAACTCAAGACAGCCCCATCGCTGAAGGCTTTGCAACAAAACGTGGCCAACACGGCAGGCATGGCTGCGGACCGCAGCCGCTGAGATCTCATTACGAGGTGAACTGCTAAGATTTTTTTCTCGCGGCAGAAGGTATGGGCAGGTATTGCTGTGGATGCCCGAAGAAACCACTCCCAAAGAGCAGCCCTCATTTGATGTCCCGAGCATTGAGGCGATGAACGCCTACCTGCCGCAGTTTCGGTTTGAGAAATTGGCGGCATGCGGCGGCATGGGGGCGGTGTACAAGGCCTACCAGGAGAGCCTTGATCGCAGAGTGGCGGTCAAAATTTTGCCGCCAGAATTTGGGGCTGAGAAGGAATTCACCGACCGTTTCAAGGTCGAGGCACGGGCGATGGCGAAGCTCAACCACACCAATATTGTGGGTGTGTATGACTTTGGCATCACAGGCGGGGGACATCTTTATCTGGTCATGGAATGGATCGAAGGGCGGTCACTGCACGATCTGATTCACAAAGGGAGTCTTTCACTGCGGAAGGCAACGAACCTGGCGATGCAACTGTGCGAGGCGCTGACCTTCGCGCATGAGCACCAGATCATTCATCGCGACATCAAGCCTGGGAACATCATGGTCAATGACGCTGATCATGTGAAGGTGGCTGACTTTGGGCTGGCACGGCCAAACACCGGCGAAGTGGAGGAGGAGAATCCTATGGGCACGCCAGATTATGCCGCGCCGGAGATTTGTGGTGGCAGTGTGGTGGACCACCGGGTGGATATTTTCGCTGTCGGCGTGGTGCTCTATGAGATGCTCACCGGCACGGTGCCGGGGAATCCACGCCGCTCGGTCACGGAGTTTGCCAAAATCCCGGCGCGGTGGGACGAGATCATCAATAAAGCGACGCATCCCGATCCGGAGAAGCGCTACCAGGATGCGGGCGAGTTTCGTGCGCACATCAACATGGCGATGAAGCAGGCGGCGGAGGCGGGAGCACCGGCGGTGGTGGAGAAGCGGAAGCCCGTGGCTCCTAAAAAACCTGCGGCCCAACTGACGCAGAACCAGCAACTTCTGCTGGTCGTGGTGGTGGTCGCTGTCGTGGTCGTGGGATTTCTGGGGCTGATTTTCTGGCCATCGTCCAGGAGTGGCACATCCAGCGGTGTCAGCGCCGAGGCGACGCCGGAGGAAATCTACCAGGTGATGGAAAAGCTCGAGCAAAATGATCCTGAACTGGCCAGGCTCATCAGTTCCTTTGCGCAAGACTGGGTGGCTGCGGGTGCAGATAAAAGCCCAGCCTCGACCGTCGCTGAAAAGCTGCGTGCGGCGCAGAATGCTGCGGTGCAGGCGAAGGCCCAGGACCGGCTGGAGGCGGCACGGCGTGCGGAGATTGTGGCTGCGGAGCTGGCAAAATTGAAGGCCGCACCTTCGATAAAAGCGCTCAAAGAGGCGGCTGCCCGATGATGATTTGGCCAAGGGGATGAGGGTTTACCGGAGTTTGTCTTGCCAAAGCTCCGCGTATTTTGTCTCATTTTGCCGCCATGAAGAAATATATCGCTGAACTAATCGGAACCTTCTTTCTCGTCTATGCCATCGGTCACAATGTGATCGGCGGTAATCCACTCGCTCCCATTGGCATCGGTCTGGCCCTCGCGGTCATGATTTATGCTTGCGGGCATA
>TBL_comb48_EPIDRAFT_1000426_pt1 | contig 33462 bp, 30 predicted proteins | sample TroBogEpilimnion_37_FD_10681 | JGI IMG/M metagenome (IMG submission 10681) | reverse complement strand
GGCATAGTCACCTCATAACCAATGATGACTTGGTTAATATTTAAAAATATAGGTGCGGGGATTAAATGACAGCTCAGAGCTAGAAATTCAGTTGATTGCGTAGTTACTTAAGGTATAAGCGCTTAAGAGAGTAAGGACTTAAATCAAGAGGCTTAGCTCAAGAGCCTGAGCTAAGCCTTAATTCTATTTATGCAGTAGCGAACTCATGGTGAGGATGCTCATACTTTTCCTTCCAGTGAAGGCCAGCGGCAGTATTTTTGAGTGGCTTATATTCACAACCAACCCAACCTTGATAGCCAACTTGATCTAGGAAAGGCAATAGGAAGTCATAGTTAATCTCACCGGTGCCTGGTTCATTGCGGCCAGGGTTATCAGCCAATTGAATATGTCCGATTCTAGAGAGATGCTTTTGGATCGTATTTGCTAGCTCACCCTCCATGCGCTGTGCATGATAGATGTCATATTGCAAATACAGATTATCAGCACCTACCTCATCCATGATTTCAATAGCTTGCTGAGTTCTTGATAAATAGAACCCAGGTATGTCGTAAGTATTAATAGGCTCGATTAAGAGGTTCAGCTTAGCCTTTTTTAATTGCTCTGCTGCGTAACTTAAATTACCTACAAAAGTATCATGGAAAGCTTTAGCATCAACGCCTGCGGGAGCCTTTCCAGCCAAACAATTTACCTGACCAACATTGAGAAATGTCGCGTATTCAATCGCTTTATCTACCCCTGCACGAAACTCTGCTACACGATCGGGGTGGCATGCAATACCCCTCTCGCCAGCATCCCAGTCTCCTGCAGGTAAGTTATGCAAAACCAATTGCAGGGCATAAGTATCTAAACGAGATTTAATTTCTTGCTTTGAAAATCCATAAGGAAATAAAAATTCTACGGCCTTGAAACCACCAACTCGGGCTAGCGCAAAACGATTTAAAAATTCATCCTCAGTAAAGAGCATGCTGAGATTGGCGGAAAAACGAGGCATTGAATACTCCCTTTGAATAATCGATTAAGACTGAAGAACTGCTACAGGCGCATCTTCAATCGATTTCGCTACAGGCTCAAACTCATTGATGCTATCAATTTCGGTTCCCATAGCGATATTTGTAACGCGTTCAAGAATGACCTCAACAACTACTGGCACTCTAAATTCAGCAATCCATGCTTCAGCCTGAGCAATGGCGGAAGCCAATTGATCTTCACGCTCCACTCGGATGGCTTTACAACCAAGCCCTTCAACGACCTTCACGTGATCAACGCCATAACCCTTAACAATGCCAGCGCTTTCTGGAATATTGACGTTATCAAACGCCAACTGTACGCAGTAATCCATCTCAAAGCCACGTTGCGCTTGACGAATCAAACCAAGGTAACTGTTATTCACCAAAATTTGGATGAATGGCAACTTAAATTGCGCGCCAACAGCCAACTCTTCGATCATGAACTGGAAGTCATAGTCGCCTGAAAGGGCCACAATCTTACGAGTTGGATCAGCAGCACGAACACCTAAAGCCGCTGGTACTGTCCAACCCAATGGGCCTGCTTGTCCACAGTTAATCCAATGACGTGGTTTAAATACTTTTAAGAATTGAGCGCCAGCAATTTGCGATAAACCGATAGTGCTAACATAAGTGACATCTTCACCAAATGTTTGCACCATCTCTTGGTACACGCGCTGTGGCTTCATTGGCACTTCATTGAAATTTGTCTTGCGCTGATACTCGATAGAATTTTTTCTACCTAAGCATTCAGCCGCCCACTTCGTTCTGTCTTTTAACTTACCGGCTTTTTTCATCTCAGAAGCGACTTCGATAAACAAAGCTAAAGCAGCTTTTGCATCCGATACGATGCCAAAGTCTGGGGTAAAGATACGACCGATCTGAGTAGGCTCAATATCAACGTGTATAAATTTACGGCCCTTACAGTAAACCTCGGTGGAGCCAGTGTGACGATTCGCCCAACGGTTACCGATACCCAAAACAAAATCACTCGCTAACATCGTAGCGTTGCCATAGCGATGTGAAGTCTGTAAGCCAACCATGCCCGCCATCAATGGATGGCTATCAGGGATGGATCCCCAGCCCATGAGTGTTGGGATAACTGGAATACCAGTAATTTCTGCAAACTGAACTAAAAGGTCTGATGCATCGGAATTAATAACACCGCCACCAGAAACAATTAATGGATGCTCAGATTCATTGAGCATCTCGAGAGCTTTCTCAATCTGCTTGCGAGTTGCTTGTGGTTTATATGCTGGCAATGGCTCATAGGTATCGATATCAAATTCGATTTCTGCCATTTGCACATCGATTGGCAAATCAATTAATACTGGACCTGGACGACCAGAGCGCATTAAATGAAATGCTTGCTGAAATACTCTAGGAACCAGTGCTGGCTCAAGAACAGTTACCGCCATCTTTGTTAGAGGCTTAGCAATCGACGCAATATCCACTGCCTGGAAATCTTCTTTGTGTAATTTGGCACGTGGAGCCTGGCCAGTGATACATAAAATTGGAATGCTATCGGCTTGTGCAGAGTACAAACCAGTAATCATGTCAGTGCCACCAGGGCCTGAGGTACCAATACATACTCCAATGTTTCCTGGAGCAGCACGTGTATAACCTTCTGCCATATGAGAAGCACCTTCTACGTGCCTAGCTAAAACGTGAGCAATTGACTGGCGCTCTCGCATTTGGGCATACAGGGGGTTAATGGCTGCACCTGGTACACCAAATGCCTGGGTAACACCCTCTTTTTCCATCACCAACACTGCTGCCATTGCCGCTTTCATCTTTGCCATGACTCATCTCCTCATTTAGGTATGAACGAATGATCCTTAAATTCGACACTCTTGAGAACGCCACCAAATCTATATCTAGTATTCCGTCATGGAATAGTGTAAAAATTACTTATTGCCACTTCAGAGGCTTGCAATGGATCGCGTTCAAGGTATATCCCTCTTCATTAGAGTTGTTGAAACAGGCTCTTTTAGCAAGGCTGCTGAAGACTTAGGCATTACCCAGCCCACTGCCACCAAGTTTGTTGCATCGATGGAAAAGCGTCTCGGCACCTTATTGCTGCATCGCAGCACACGGGGCGTTACTCCTACCGAAATTGGCAAGATTTATTACGAAAAATGTAAGTCCATTGCTCGTGAAATTGAAGAGGCGGATGACTTAGCCTCGTTAATGCAATCAAAGGTCAGAGGGAAGCTCACGATTAGCTCTTCAGTTGCGTTTGGGCGCAGAGTTCTGACCCCTTCGATTCTCGAATTTATGTCGCAACACCCAGAGTTGGAAGTTAATCTCAACATGGATGATCGTTATATCAACCTCGTTGAACAAGGGGTTGATTTGGCGATCAGAATGAGACGACTTCCTGACTCATCCCTGGGCTCGAGATTTTTGGGAACCAACCCCTGGGTATTAGTAGCTACACCGCAATATCTGGAAGGGCATTCCGTACCCAAGGTACCGGAGGATATTCAGCAGCACCAGGCACTGATCTATTCCACTGTGCAGGTGGACCATCGCTGGAATTTCACTGATACCTCCGGTCATGCAGAATCCATTGAGGTCAAAGGACCTTTCACTTCGAATAACTTATCTTCCATTCTCTCTGCGGCCAGAGCAGGAATGGGCTTAGCTGCATTGCCCTGTTATGTTGCCCATCAGTCCATCAAAGATGGAGTGCTAAAACCTATCCTAGAAGATTGGTCATTACCTAGCCAAGAAATTCATGCGGTATTTTCCTCTCCCAAACATGTGCCAACTAAAGTGAGTCGCTGTATTGATTGGTTACAGGGCCAATTTAAAGGGGAGTGGTGGAAAGGATTGCCTGCAGGCAAATCTGAATAAAAAAATCCCGCCATTCAGACGGGAATAAATTGGGTACTGCAGGACTTCAGTGAATCTAATGCTCAACAGCTAGCTCAGGCAATTCTGGCAATGCCAGTCTACCTTGAGAGGATTGAACCTTAGTATTTAAAAGTTTAGTCAATGCAAACACCGTACTTAAGCAAGGTGTCAGAGTATTAGTGATTTGCCCTAACTCAATCACTGAGCCGAGTAATGCATCAATCTCCAGATTATTACCAGCTTCGAGATCTTGCAGCATGGATGTTTTGTGCTTACCGACTTTTTCCGCTCCAGAAATACGCCTCTCAACATCCACCCTAAATACCACCCCTAACTTCTCAGCAATCGTTTGTGCCTCTAACATCATGCAGCGTGCCAAATCCTTGGTGAGCGGATTTCTGCAAATACCCTCTAAATGCTCATGTGTAAGAGCACTGATTGGATTGAAGGTCATATTGCCCCAAAGCTTTAACCAAATTTCTGAACGAATATCGTCCAGTACCGGCGACTTGAAGCCTGCATCTGACATCATTTGAGATATTTTTTGAATACGCTCAGATTGAGACCCATCAAGCTCACCGAGAGGAAAGCGATTACCCTCAACATGACGAATCACAGCAGGTGACTCAGAATAGGTAGCAGGATAAACAACACAACCGATCACATTGCGTGGGTTAATCTTTTTCATGATTTGCCCACCCGCATCTACCGTCTCAACTGGGAAGTCTTCGAATTTACCTGGTAGGCTTTGGAAGTACCACCATGGAATACCGTTTTGCATTGGAATCAAAACTGTATCGGGACCAACAATGCTCGCCAGATCATCAACGATTGGCTCAATTTGATGGGCTTTCACAGCCAACATGATGACATCCGGAATGCCGACATCTCTAATTTTTTCTACCGCTCTTACTTGAGCAGTAATTGGATGGGGCTCATTCTCCATGTGGAGCGTTAAACCGTTTTTCTGAATTGCCGCTAGGGTTGCACCCCTAGCAACAACAGTTACTTGGTTGCCAGCTCTGGCCAGTTTGGCAGCCAGATAACCGCCTATTGCTCCACCACCTCCAATAACGCAGATTTTCATAAAGCCCTCTCAAGATATAAAAAAATTTGACTAAGGGCATCTTGATTAAATATTGAAGAATTGTGAATACAAGAGTCTTTATATGACATATTCCCTGAAGGAATATCGACTCTTTCAATAGCTAGGAATCACTCCAGAGCTTTCCAGCTGTTGCCCAGTCAGATTTTTTTACATCTTGATAGATCACATCCACTGATGCTGCACTGCAACCCATAATCTTGACGGCAGCCTCCGTAATGGCCTTAGCGTACTCACGCTTTACATCATCGCTGCGGCCTTCGAATAATTGCACTTGAATTAATGGCATATTTTTCTCCTATTGACCATCCATTAGTAATCTTTGATATGCAGGCCATTCTATCTGTCCTTCATCATCACCATCGCTACAAAGCTGTCTATAAGTTAATTCACAAACACCATCTGCTGGATAGACAAGATCTGCATTTGCTCCAGATAAAGTCTGAATCTTGCAGGCCTTATCAAGAACATCCATTAAATAAAATGCTTGCTGAATAGATGATCCACAAACAATGCTGCCATGGTTATGCAAAAGGATAGCTTTCTTATTACCTAAACTTTTCACTAAGGTAGCTTGCTCATCGGAAGATAAGGCCAAGCCTTGATAGTGGTGATAGGCAATGTCGTTAAAAAAGCGTAAAGCATGCTGAGAAATTGGTAAGAGTCCGTCCTTTTGAGCTGATACAGCAATGACTGAGTCCACATGCAAATGCAAAACACAATGCGCATCAGGACGCGTACTATGAACTGCACCATGAATAGCAAAACCGGTCTGATTGACAGGGCCCTCACCTGCCAATATCTGACCCTGCAAATTGACCTTTACTAAATTTTGAGGGGTCACCTCGTTAAATCGCAAGCCAAATTGATTTAGCAAATAGGCGTCCTCTTCACCTGGCACTGCAGCTGAAATATGGGTATAAATNCCGTCATCCCATTTTTTGAGGTAGGCCAATTGATAGGCCGTAGCCAAATCAATCCGAATCTGTTTCTCTTGATCAGAGATAGGGCCTAAACCTGACCAATCGACTGAACTCAAATCAAAATTAGATTTCAATGGGTTCATTTTTAAGTGATGCCTACTTCAATAGCTCTAGCATTGCTGCTTCGTCTATCACAGGAACACCCAACTCTTCTGCTTTAGTCAGCTTGCTTCCGGAATCCATTCCAGCTACAACGTAGTCTGTTTTCTTAGACACTGAGCCAGCCACTTTAGCGCCTGCTTTTTCTAGAAGATCTTTAGCCTCATCCCTAGTCAGAGTTGGAAAGGTGCCCGTCAAAACAAAGGTTTTTCCAGCAACAGCTGCGCTAATTACTTTTTCCTCTACCGAGAGTTGCATTCCAGACGCTAAGAGTTGCTCAATGACTTCGCGGTTATGGGCTTCTTGCATAAAGCTAGTTATAGAGTCAGCAACTACAGGCCCCACGTCTTTTACCGTGAATAAATCTTCCAAGCTAGCATCCATTAGTGCATGCATAGATTGGTAATGATTAGCTAGATCCTTAGCAGTAGTCTCACCCACGTGACGAATGCCCAAAGCAAATATAAAGCGAGCAAGCGTCGTATTTCTAGACTGGTTAATTGCCTGCATGAGATTGTCGGCCGATTTCTCACCCATGCGCTCTAGGTTGGCTAGCGCAGTAAATCCAAGGCGATAGAGGTCGGCCGGGGTTCTCACAAGATTGTGGTCAACCAATTGATCCACAATCTTCTCACCTAAACCTTCAATGTCCAGCGCCCTTCTGTGAGCAAAGTGAATGAGCGCCTGTTTACGTTGAGCGCCACAAAACAATCCACCACTACAGCGGGCTACAGCCTCATCTGCCAAACGCTCAATATGCGAATCGCATACAGGGCAGTTAGTGGGCATGACAAATTCTTGAGCATCTGCTGGACGACGATCTTTAATAACAGATACCACCTCTGGAATCACATCGCCCGCTCTTCTCACTGAAACAGTATCGCCAGTACGAACATCCTTGCGCTTGACTTCATCTTCATTGTGCAAGGTAGCATTGGTAACAGTTACTCCACCTACTTCTACTGGGGCCAATCTAGCTACTGGAGTGATAGCGCCTGTGCGCCCTACCTGCACATCAATACCTAATACTGTTGTCAGCGCTTCTTGGGCCGGATACTTGTGAGCTAACGCGAAGCGTGGCGCTCTGGAAACAAAGCCTAGCTTGGCTTGTTCAGCAAAAGAATTCACCTTATAAACAACACCATCAATATCGTACGGCAGTGAGTCTCGCTTAGCGCCAATCTCCTTATAAAAAGCCAAAATTTCTTCTACAGAATGCAGCACCTTTAGTTCTGAGCAAACTGGCAAGCCTAAATCAACATAAGCGTTGAGTAACTCTTCATGGGTTTGAGGCAACCAAGATTGTGGCTCTAATGCTCCTAAGCCATAGGCAAAAAAGGATAGCGGTCTTTTTGCTGTGATCTTAGAGTCCAATTGACGCAAACTACCCGCCGCTGCGTTGCGAGGATTGGCAAACTCTTTCTCACCCTGCTGTGCAGCCTGCCGATTCATTTTCTCAAAGTCCTTAAGGTACATAAAGACCTCGCCACGCACTTCTAAAACATTCGGAATATTTTTACCAGTGAGCTTTAATGGAATGGCGCGAATCGTTTTAATATTAGCTGTGACATCCTCACCGCTGGCACCATCGCCACGAGTCGCTGCAGTAACCAGCAAGCCATTTTCATAACGAAGGGAAATAGCTAAACCATCAAATTTGAGTTCGCCCGCATAAGTTACTTGATCTACATGTAAAGCTTCACGACAGCGGCGGTCAAAGGCAATCAGCTCGGCATCCTCAAAGGCATTATTAAGCGAAAGCATCGGCACTGCATGGGTAACTGAATCAAATTCTTTTAGCGCTGCGCCACCTACACGCTGGGATAGGGACTCAGGAGTAATCCACTCAGGATGAGCGGCTTCAATATCAAGCAACTCTCGATAGAGGCGGTCATATTCAACATCCGGTAACAGCGGATTATCAAGGACGTAGTAAGCATGCTCTAAGCGAGCAAGCTCGGACTGCAAGAATGCATAACGCTCCGCTAAATTTGTCGGACTATTAGACGACAAAGTAATTTCCTAGCTAAATAATCTGCTAGCTGTAGAAGATCCAGCAGGAACACCAGATTTCTCAAGATTGGCATAAAGAATATCGAGGTACTGACGAATGCTGATGACCGCAGACTCACTCAGATTGATGCCGTTGTCATCCACTAAGCGGCCATGAGCTGCTTGAGCAATTTCAATACTCTCAGCCAACATTCTTTCAAATGCACGCTCATCTTGTGGCACTAAAGGAACCTCTAACAATAATGTCAATTGAGTTACTGACTTATTAGGGTCTAAGTCGGTACTATAAAACAGCACTAGACCTTTACTTTGATATTCATATTGACGACCATTGCGCGCTAACTTAAAGCCACTTTGACGCATCAGTGCATCAAAGTTACCCCAAGGGCATGACTCATCAAAGAGGATGTTGATACTCAACTGAATATCACTTTCCGCCGCCATGACATCTAATTCTTTAGCGCTGTCGAGCATGGTGCTAACGCTAGGCATATCAATTTGCGATCCCAAAGTTTCAGCTAACGCTTGAGCGCGGGAGCAAAAATCAGATAACTCTAGAACACCAATAGCTCCTTTACGACTTGCTAGTTGAATTGCTAACTGCAAGTCAGAGTAGGTAGATTTGGGATGAATCTCCTCCCAATCTTCTGCAACATCTAGGTTCGCACTTAAACCCTCGCACATCCAGCGCGCTGTTGATTGAGCCTCTAGATCCGTCCAAGCATTAATTTCTGCCAAAATTTCAGCGCCGCTGATGGCCTCATCAAAGCGAAGCGTGATGACACAATCAATACGGGGATCAATGGCAAACTTTTCTGGAGCAGAGATCGTGGTTGACTGCACTTCACCAAAACTAGGCTCAGTACGCCCTGTATAGCCATCAGCAAAACCTTGACTAAAGCTAGACTCTTTTCCAAGACGATCATCTAAGGAGTATTCGTTGATCTCTTTTGCTTTACGTCGATCTCGAGCGTACTGAATATTGAGGATAGCTACCGCTATCAGAATCAATAAGCCAATAACAGCCAGCGCTAGTTGCAAATCAGACAAACCCAGCATCGTCATGATTTGTTCTACATACATTTAGGCAGCCTCTACCATTGAAACTGCAGAAGAGATATCTACCGCGACGATGCGGGAAACGCCCTGCTCTTGCATCGTGACACCAATAAGTTGATGAGCGATTTCCATAGTGATCTTGTTATGAGAAATAAACAAAAACTGTGTCTTATCTGACATTTTGGCCACTAGCTGCGCATAACGCAAGGTATTTGCATCGTCTAAAGGAGCATCAACCTCATCAAGTAAGCAGAATGGAGCCGGGTTCAATAGGAAGAGTGAGAACACCAAAGCAATCGCAGTGAGCGCCTTTTCACCACCAGAGAGAAGGTAAATAGAGCTATTTTTCTTGCCAGGCGGCTGAGCCATAACTTGTACGCCAGAGTCTAGGATCTCTTCACCAGTCATTACAAGCTCGGCATGACCGCCACCAAATAATTCTGGGAATAACTTACCGAAGTGGGTATTAACCTGATCAAAAGTACCTTGCAATAGATCACGCGTCTCTGCATCAATCTTGGCAATCGCATCTGTCAAAGTCTGCATAGCTTCGTTCAAGTCTGCTGACTGCGCATCTAAGAATTGTTTGCGCTCACGTGAGCTTGATAACTCATCTAAGGCAGCCATATTGACCGGGCCCAAGGAAGCAATCTCAGCGCTCAAGCGATTTACATCACTCTGCAAAGCACCAACCTTCAAATCCGGACTAAAGTTTGCCTCAAGTGCGATGAGGTCAGCTTCTGCATCCGCTAATAAAGTGGCAAATTGCTCAAAGTTCAAACGAGCAGCTTGCTCGCGTAATTGCAAATCTACCACTTTATCGCGCATCGGCTGTAAGCTGCGCTCTACCTGCATACGCAGCTCATCAGCCTCACGTAACTGATGTAATAAGGCATCTTGCTCTGTACGCGCATTTGCCAAAGCTGCTTCACGTGCGCTACGCGCTAACAACAGTCCCTGTAATTTATCTTGAGCCTCTTCATCGCTGAGAGTTTCTAATTCTTGAGCAGCCGCATCATGCTTATCCTGAATCTCCATGATCTGAGTACGAGCAGTGACTTTGATCGCGCTGATGTAATAAGGCATCTTGCTCTGTACGCGCATTTGCCAAAGCTGCTTCACGTGCGCTACGCGCTAACAACAGTCCCTGTAATTTATCTTGAGCCTCTTCATCGCTGAGAGTTTCCAACTCTTGAGCAGCCGCATCATGCTTATCCTGAATCTCCATGATCTGAGTACGAGCAGTACTTTGATCGCGCTGTAAGTCTGTTATACGCTGCTGTAGGGAGCGTGTTGCAAAAGCAGCCTCTTGAGCAGCCATCTCAGCTGCACGCAGTGATTCACGTAAACGATCACGCTCTTCAGTAGATCGCTCTAATTTCTCTTGCGCCACTTGTAAAGCTTCTTGCAAACCCTGCTTTGACTCTTCTGACTCATGTAATTCTGCAACTGATTGCTCTTGACTTTGCGTCATTTGCTCCATCTGCTGACGTAATTCACTCAACTCACCCTGAATCTGGGCTGCGCGTTGACTGTATTGCTCTTCAGCTTGAGTCAACTGCATTCTTTCTACTTCAAAGCCATGCGCCTCTTGCACAGCATGCTCAGCATTTTCGCGAGCTTGTTCAGCCGCTTGATGCGCCGCCTGGTAGTTCGCTACACACTGATCTAACTCACCCTTGAGTTCACTTTGCATGAGCTGTTGTGCGCGCAATTGCTTCTCAAGACTTTCCATTTCCTGAGCACGAGCCAACATACCAGCCTGTTCAGAATCCGCTGCATAAAGTTGTACCCCAACACGACTTACTAAGTGACCTTGTTGAGTAACAAATGCACCACCAGCCGGTAATTTTTGACGACGATGCAAGGCGTCCTCAAGACTACTAGCAATATAAATATTGTCTAACCACTCCTGCAGTACCGAAGTAAGTCTAGGTGCACCAGCACTTTGTACACGACTCAATAAAGGCGTGAAGTCAGCTGGGGCAACAGTATGCGCTGGCGCAATTTCTTCAGTGAGCAAAATAGCCAAACGGCTTGGAGGTGCATCATTAGCCAAAGCCAAAGTTTCTTGCACGCTCTTTGCCGTCACGGCAGCTAAACGCTCGCGCAATACGGACTCCAAAGCAGCTTCCCAGCCACTTTCAACTTTAAGCTCTTGCCAGAGACGTTTACTCTCTTTAAGACCCTTGCTCTCTAACCATGGGCCAATCTTGCCCTGCGCCTGAACGCTAGCCTGTAAGGCAGTCAAAGCAGTGAGTTTAGCTTCGGTCTGGGCTAAATTCTGATTAGCTTCTTGTATTTTTTGTTGGGCTGCATTGCGAGCTTCATCGGCAGCAGGAACACGCTGCTGAGTCTCGCCTGCACGTTGCTTAGCTTCTTCAACCTTACGAGCAGCCATTGCTTGGCGATCAATCGCCATCTGCAACGCTTCTGCATCAGGGCGGCGTAAACCATCTAACTCTATAGTTAGACGATTCTCGCGCCCTTGTAATTCATCAGATTGTGCTGAGATTGAACGCAAACGCTCACCTAAACTAGCGAGACGTTGTTCAATCGCAGCCAATGAATCACGCGCGTTATTTAATTCACGTGAAGCATTCTGATATGCCTCTTCGCGGCCAGGCATTTCCTCTTGTAAACCATTGAAGTCAGCTAATAAATTCTGTTCTTTTTCAGCAGCTAAAGATAATTCGTGTTCGGTAGTACGTTGTGCTTGTGCTGCATCCGTTTCTTGCACAGTCCATCGCTGAAGTTGCGCTTGCAAGTCTTGAGTTTGTTGTTGCAAACGTTGACGTGCCTCTTGCACATAATGAATCTGCGCCTCAACCTGACTCACATCAGAGTTGGTTTGATACAAGTCTCCTTGCGCTTGTGAAACTTTGTCTTGTAATTCGTACTGCTGCGTACGCATAGTTTCGAGCTCAGCCTCGGCGTGACGTAGCTTAGCAGTCTGCTCTTCAAGACCCACTTGAGTGTCACGAATACCATTGGCATGACGCTCTTGCTCTTTACCGGCCTCGGTTTGACGCACAAACCACAAGAGCTGTTGCTGTGATTTCATTTGTGTAGAAAGCTCGGCATGACGCTCAGCAACAGTCGCTTGTTTTTCTAAGCGGGTTAACTGTTGATCTAGCTCACGCAAGATATCTTCAACGCGAGTTAAATTTTCTACCGTGTCCTCTAAACGAGAAGCAGTTTCTTTACGACGCTCTTTATATTTGGAAACACCAGCAGCCTCTTCAAGGAATACACGTAACTCTTCTGGCTTTGCTTCTAAAATTCGGTTGATTGTTCCTTGTCCAATAATGGCGTAACCCCTTGGACCCATACCGGTACCCAAGAAAATATCTTGAATATCCTTACGACGAACTACTTGATTGTTAACGTAGTAGCTTGAGTTGCCATCGCGAGTGAGAACGCGCTTAATACCTAATTCTGTAAAAGCACTCCACTGACCTTGTGCACGCCCCTCGGTATTATCAAAAATGAGTTCAACACTGGCTCGGCCAGATGGTTTACGCAAACCTGAGCCATTAAAAATAACGTCTTGCATGGACTCGCCACGCAATTCGCTAGCGCGCGATTCACCTAAAACCCAGCGGACGGCGTCAATGATGTTTGACTTTCCGCAACCGTTAGGACCCACAACGCCAATCAATTGGCCAGGCATTTCAAAATGGGTTGGGTCGACGAAAGACTTAAAGCCGGAAAGTTTGATGGATTTCAGTTGCACAGCGTACTTTGCAGGGAAAAAAGAGGTTCAAATAAAGGGGTAAAAATTAAAGCTAAAGTGGGAAGATGATAGCAAGCTCTGGGCTACTTAGACGCGTTTTTGCCCCATCTATATAATGATTGATCTACCTTCAGGGACAAAATCCCTTAACAATCTGATAGTTAACTTAAAAGTATGAGCAAATCACCACAAAACATCATTGAACAAGCCTGGGAAAACCGCGCAAACCTCTCGCCAGATAGCGCCCCTGGAGATGTCCGCAATGCCGTAAACGCGGTCTTGGAAGGTCTGAATGCCGGTACGATTCGCGTAGCTGAGCGCCGTGATGTTGGTAAGTGGGAGGTAAATCAATGGGTTAAGAAGGCTGTTTTGCTCTCCTTCCGCCTAGAAGACAATCAACCCATGAGTGCTGGGGGATATACCCAGTTTTACGATAAGGTTCCTAGCAAGTTCGAAAACTACACTACAGCTGACTTTGCTGCGGGTGGCTTCCGTGTAGTTCCCCCTGCCGTAGCCCGCCGCGGCTCATTTATTGGCAAAAATGCTGTTTTAATGCCCTCATACGTCAATATTGGCGCTTATGTTGGCGAAGGCACGATGGTAGATACATGGGCAACAGTCGGTTCATGCGCCCAAATCGGCAAAAACGTACACCTTTCTGGTGGTGTTGGTATTGGGGGTGTTTTAGAGCCTATCCAAGCTGGTCCAGTCATTATTGAAGATAACTGCTTCATCGGCGCCCGTTCTGAAGTGGTTGAGGGTGTGGTTATTGAAGAAAACGCTGTTTTATCCATGGGTGTCTACATTGGTCAGAGTACCAAGATCTATGATCGTGAAACAGGTGAAGTGCACTATGGTCGCGTACCAGCCGGCTCTGTTGTCGTACCTGGATCGCTCCCATCGGCTTGCGGCAAGTACAGCTTGTATGCAGCGATTATTGTGAAGAAGGTTGATGCTCAAACTAGAGCTAAAACAGCCATTAACGAATTACTCCGCGACTAATTTAAATCCATGAGCGCCACACTTGAGCTCACCGAAGCTCTCATCTCCTGTCAATCCGTAACGCCGGCTGATGGTGGTTGCCAAGATTTAATCGCTAAGCGCCTCCAAGCAATTGGCTTTCATACTGAGAGCGTAGTGAGTGGTCCTGAAAATTTCCAGGTAACCAACTTGTGGGCAATTAAAAAAGGTAAGGCCGGCGATCAAGGCAAAGTATTGGTATTTGCTGGCCATACTGACGTAGTGCCCACCGGCCCCTTAGAGAAATGGACTAATAATCCTTTTACACCAACGATACGTGATGGCATCCTCTACGGTCGCGGCGCTGCGGATATGAAAACTTCTCTAGCTGGTTTTGTGGTGGCGACGGAAGAGTTTGTCACGGCACATCCAGATCACGAGGGCTCGATTGCTTTCTTGATTACTAGCGATGAAGAAGGTCCCGCAAACGATGGCACAGTCATCATGTGTGAGCGCTTACAAAAACAAGGTCAGCGTTTAGATTATTGCGTGATTGGGGAACCAACTTCAGTCAATCAGCTTGGCGACATGATTAAGAACGGTCGACGCGGATCTCTATCGGGCAAACTAAAAGTCAAAGGTATTCAGGCACATATAGCCTACCCACACCTAGGTAAGAATCCTATTCACCTCTCTGCACCAGCTATTTCAGCTTTAGTAGAAACTGAGTGGGATAAAGGCAACCAATATTTCCAGCCTACAAGCTTTCAGATTTCAAATGTGCACGCTGGTACTGGCGCAAACAATGTCATCCCCGGCGAATTGACGGTCGACTTTAATTTCCGCTTCTCAACTGAGAGTAAGCCAGAACAACTCCGTGAGCGTCTGGAAATAATTCTGCGGGATGCTGGTCTCGACTATGAGATTGACTGGGTTTTAGGTGGTAGCCCATTCATCACGGGTGACGGTGCTTTAGCAGGCGCACTGCGCACAGCTATCAAAGCAGAAACTAATATTGATACAGAGCTCTCCACTACGGGCGGTACGAGTGATGGTCGTTTTATTGCCAAGATCTGTAAAGAAGTGGTGGAGTTTGGGCCTCTCAATGCAACTAGCCACAAAATCGATGAATGCGTTATCGTCAATGATGTAGTGCCACTCAAGAATATCTATCGTAAGACTCTAGAGCAACTCATTGCCTAATTCTTTGCGCACTTTTTTACTCGCTTCTTTGCACTCCCACCCTTTCTTCTAAAAACTTTCCACCATGGACCCTGAGCCTCAGCAACAAGTTACAGTTAATCAGTGTATTGATCAGATTGCACAAAAACTAGCAGCAGCAAATCTGCATTATGGCCATGGGGCAATTGATGCACAAAGCGAAGCCTTGTGGATTGTTAGCAAACAACTTGATCTCAGCCCAACTGAAACGCTAGATCACCTCGAGGACGTAATTCCTCAAGATCAGCAGCAAAAATCCTCTATGGTTGCAGATACCAGAATCTCTACTCGTAAGCCGCTCGCTTACATCCTGGGTGAGGCCTGGCTCATGGGCGTGCCATTTTTTTGCAGTGAACAAAGTATTGTTCCGCGCTCTTGGCTTGCAGAACTGATTGTCGATGGCTCATTGGAGCCTTGGCTTCCTGCCGATGGCAAAGCGCTAGATCTTTGCACTGGGAATGGCTCCTTAGCAATCCTATTGGCTCTTTCATGCCCAGATATTCATGTCAGTGCTTGCGATATCAGCATGCCTGCATTATCTTTAGCCGCCCGCAATATAGATCGTCATGGTCTTAGCTCTCAAGTGGAATTATTAAATGGCGATCTATGGGATGCACTGCCAGAACCTAATGAAGATAATCTGTTTGATCTCATCATCTGTAACCCACCGTATGTCAATGCCACATCGATGAGTGCGCTACCTGCGGAATACCACGCTGAGCCAGAGTTAGCATTAGCCGGTGGTGGTGACGGTATGGATGTGATTAGACGAATTATTGCTCATGCCACTGACTATCTTTCAGAGCGCGGCGCCATTCTGCTTGAGATTGGTAATGAGTATGAGAACTTTAAGAAAGCTTTCCCACAAATTCCGGTCATCTGGATGGAGGTTTCTGCTGGTGATGAGCAAGTATTATTAATTCAAGCAGAAGACTTGCGTTAAGCAGTCGATTCCTTTTAACGCAATTATCTAAACTCAGTTGATCTAACTAAGCTCTGCAGCAGCTGCGATAGCTTGATCAATGCGCTCTACTGGAATTACTTTTAGTCCTGCAATCTTAGTCTTGGGCATATTAGCCTTCGGAATGATCGCTACTGTAAAGCCTAACTTTGCAGCCTCCTTTAAACGCTCTTGACCGCGCGGGCAAGGTCGGATTTCTCCTGCCAAACCGACCTCACCAAAGACTATTAACTCTTTAGGAAGCGCGCGATTACGAATAGAAGACTGAATTGCTAATAAGACAGCTAAGTCAGCAGCCGGCTCAGAAATTTTGACTCCACCTACTGCGTTTAGGAAAACATCTTGATCAAAGCACGCAACACCAGCATGACGATGCAATACTGCCAAGAGCATTGCTAAGCGAGCCTGCTCTAAACCAACAGCTAAGCGACGTGGATTAGGAACATGCGCCGTATCCACTAAGGCCTGAATCTCTACCAAAAGTGGTCTACTACCCTCCTGAGTAACCAATACGCAAGCACCAGGAACCATTTGCTCATGCTGTGACAAGAAAATCGCTGATGGGTTAGTGACCCCGCGCAGACCCTTTTCAGTCATCGCGAACACACCCAATTCATTGACTGCGCCAAAACGATTCTTAATAGATCGTACTAGGCGAAAAGAAGAATGGGTATCACCTTCAAAATACAAAACAGTATCCACAATGTGTTCAAGCACGCGGGGGCCGGCAAGGTGACCATCTTTTGTCACGTGGCCCACCATTAGCACGCAGATGCCGCTCGATTTTGCAGCTCTCGTTAATTGTGCGGCACACTCTCGTACTTGAGCTACAGAACCAGGAGCGGAACTTAATACCTCTGAGTACAAAGTCTGTATAGAGTCGACTACCAACACTTGTGGCTTTACAGTATCCATAATAGAAATCAGTTTTTCCAATTGGATCTCTGCGAGTACCTCAAGTTGAGGAGCATCCAGAGCAATGCGCTTTGCACGTAGCGCAATTTGTGCAGCAGATTCTTCACCACTACTATAGAGTACGTTCATACCAGCAGCACTCATCTCGGCTAATGCTTGTAATAGCAGCGTGGATTTTCCAATCCCAGGATCACCGCCGAGAAGTACGACACCGCCTGGTACCAAGCCACCGCCGAGTACGCGATCAAACTCTTCTACTCCCGTGCTAAATCTTGGCAAATCTTCTGCGGTAATGGCAGATAACTTTTGCCTTGGGAGAGATTGCGCTAGCCCTTGGAAGCGTGCATTGGATGTTGTCTCAGGTAGACCCTCCTCCAAAGTATTCCAAGCCTGACACGATGGGCACTGACCCTGCCATTTAGCAGAAGTACCGCCACAAGACTGGCAGATATAAATCGTTTTGACTTTAGCCAAGGATTGCCTAATTAAATAAAAGTAAATTGGAGAAAAAATTAATCGAGCTGTGTACCTGCTCTATTTTCTTTAGCGCGCTTAGGAGCATCTTTACGACGCTGCTCTAAATCAGCTGCTCTTGCTGCTGCATCTTTTTGCTTTTGCTCATACTCTCGCTGATTAGCCTCTCGCTCAGCAGCTTTTTCTGGTGAGGCACGCTCAGCTGCCCGCTTAATGTCCTCTTGATTCTTAAGACTTTCACGTAACTTACGCTGTACTTCATGTAAAGCTACTTCTTGCTCGCGAATTGGATCAATTTCTTTGCGGTAGCTTGCTCTTGCATTATTCAAGCAATAATTCACCCAATAGTTCTGATAACACTCAGAGGAAGCTTTATCCCAGCGATACTTGGCCCACTCCTTCTGGACCTCGAGCTCTTGTTCGATCTTATTTAATTGCTCAAGCTCAGCCTCTTCTGCGGGGGTAGCTGGAGCAATACCACTAAAGGCCATGCTTCCCAAAAATACCCCGAGGAGTATTTTGGAGTGCATTCCAAATGCTGCTCTCAAATTTCTACCTTTGCACCAAGCTCAACTAATCGATTTGCAGGGATTGTGAAGAAGTCAGATTGGCGTCCAGCATTTTGGTACATCCAGGCAAATAATGCCTCGCGCCAAATTGCCATCCCAGGAATATCAGTAGGAACAACAGTATCGCGGGACAAAAAGAATGAAGTATTCATCTGATCTGTCTTGAGATTAAATTGGCTCTCAAGCAAATTTAGAATTTGAGTAGAATCAGGTTTTTCTTTAAATCCATAGACAGCACGAACGACATAAATATTTGGTCCAAGTTCTCTGATGGTAATTCTTTGGTCATCATTTACATACGGAACGTCCCAAATACTGACTTTCAAAAAGAATACTCTTTCATGCAATACGTGATTATGTTTGAGGTTGTGCAACAAAGAGATGGGAACGTAATCGACGTGCGCCGTTAAGAAAATAGCAGTGCCCTCAACACGATGAGGTGGGTGAGCAAGCAATGACGTAATGAATTCATCCAAGCGGATACCACTGGCAATCGCACGTTTACGCAAAATACCTCGCCCCTGATACCAGGTCATCATTAGCAAGAATCCAATTGACCCAACAACCAAGGGAAACCAACCACCTTCCATTACCTTACTTAAATTGGATGCAAAAAATCCAAGATCGACAACCAAAAATAAACCGATAACTGAAGTAACTATTAGCGCATTCCACTTCCAAACTGCTTTCATAACTACTGCAGCTAATAAGGTAGTCATCAACATAGTAGTCGAGACGGCAATTCCATACGCAGAAGCAAGAGCTTCTGATTTTTTAAAGCCCAAAACAATGGCAACAACTATAATACAGAGCAGCCAATTAATGAACGGAACATAAATTTGCCCCTTCTCCCTCTCGGAAGTAAAGAAAATTTTCATCCGCGGTAAAAATCCCAAGAGAATTGCCTCGCTTGTCATTGAATAAGCACCCGAGATACAAGCCTGAGATGCAATTACTGTAGCGACTGTAGCCAATATAACCAGCGCAAATGTGTAAGACTCTGGAACCATGAGAAAGAAAATATTTGGCAGGGTTTCTGGGCGTGTAAGCAACATCGCCCCTTGACCAAAATAACAGAGTAATAAACAGGGCATTACAAATAAAAACCAAGCAAATTTAATTGGCTTGATTCCAAAATGTCCCATGTCAGCATACAGAGCCTCGGCACCTGTCAGCACCAGGAAAATTGAACCCGTTACAACAAATGCCACAGCAGAATCCTTGAGCATGAAACTGATGGCATACATGGGATTTAATGCAAATAAAATTTCGGGCGCATTCTGGATTTGATAGATACCCATAACAGCAAGCGACCCAAACCATATCAACATAATCGGACCAAATAGTGCGCCAACTGCACCAGTTCCTTTTTTCTCAAACAAAAAGAGGGACAGTAAAATAACGATTGTGATCGGTAAAATGTAAGGTATGAAGCTAGAAGAAACCACTTCTGTTCCTTCAATTGCTGATAGCACTGAAATAGCGGGCGTAATGACTGCATCACCATAAAACAAACAGGCACCAAGAACACCCGTAACAATCAATACAAATGAACGCTTAGATCCAGTCTTAGCAGTTCTCAAAGCTAAAGCCATTAAGGATAGAATCCCACCCTCACCGTGATTGTTAGCCCGCATTACAAAGAGTACATATTTAAGAGACACAACAACAATAAATGCCCAGAAGATCATTGAAATCACACCGAATATAGATTCAGTATTCATAGGGATCCCATTGTTTGGATCAAAACATGCCTTAAGTGCATACAAGGGGCTTGTTCCAATATCGCCAAAAACAATACCGATTGCGCCTAAGGCTAGGGCTGCCAACCCGCCTTTTTTTTCCTCATGATCATGCTCAATCTCAACCGGACGTAAAAGCTCGGAATTTGAAAACTCTGGATTACTAACAGACATAACTCATCCTTGAATTTGATTTATTGTGACGGTCTTATTGCGTGGCAATATATTACTCCTGATGCACCATGGATCAAACTGCTATTTCTGGATAAAAATGCCGTTTTTAAGCCTTATTTGCTGGATTACCTCGACAAGAGAGGTCAAAAAATGGTAGAATTTCAGATTCAGACGCGGGGTGGAGCAGTCTGGCAGCTCGTCGGGCTCATAACCCGAAGGTCGTAGGTTCAAATCCTGCCCCCGCAACCAGTAATTCAGTACTAAGCCCTTAATTTATAAGGGCTTTTTGCTAATTCGGTTTTAGATTGTCAAATTAACTCAGATATCTCAATCAGGTTTTGATCTGGATCGCGGACATAGACTGAATTAATCTTCTGCGTGGCCCCAGTACGAATGACTGGACCTTCAATCATTGGCCATGATTCCAATTTCAGTTTTTCAATTACTTGTTCTAGTGGACGATCTGCAATAAAGCAAAGATCAAGAGATCCTGGCGTCGGAATATGAGCCTTAGGCTCAAACTCTTTATCTTTGATATGTAAATTGATCTTCTGATTACCAAACATAAATGCTTTGCGCTCAACTGGAGGAGTGCCCCCAATGAAAGACTCCAACTTCATTCCTAGAACACGGGTATAAAAATCTACACACTCGTCCTCATTGGCAGTGGTGAGAACTAAGTGATCTAAATGATCAATCATATTTATTTCCCTTGTTTGAATTGCTTCATTGAGCGCGACGCAGTTCATCAACATAGTCAGGCTCAGGATGCAATGTGAAGGTGCTACCCGCTTTAGCAACCTGCCCTGGAACCTCATGTCCAACAATCATGGGTAACTCTTTAGCAAGCTGCAAAAGTTTAGGAATATTCATGCCAGTGTCATAACCCATGGCATCGAGCATATGAATCGCATCTTCACTAGAAATATTACCGCTTGCACCCGGTGCGTAAGGGCATCCACCTAAACCGCCAAGTGAACCATCGAAACGGGTAATGCCGGACTGGACTGCTGCAAGCAAATTTGCCAACCCCATGCCTCGGGTATTGTGAAAATGGAATGTCAGTTGTAAGTCGGAAAATTTATGTTGTAAATCATTTGCCATAGTCGCGACTTGCGCAGGGTGGGCCATCCCAGTGGTATCGCAGATAGTGACACCTCTAACACCAAGATCTACAAAGCGCTGTACAAAGCTCTCCACTACATTTTGCGGCACATCACCTTCCATAGGGCAGCCAAAAGCGGTAGACAGAGAAACATTGATTGGCGTTCTGCCATCAACATACTTCACTACTTCAGCCAGTCCAGCAAAACTCTTTTCTCTGCCCATTCTTAAATTAGCAAGGTTATGTGTTTCAGATGTCGACATCACCAGATTAAATTCATCAGCTTTGGATTCCAGGGCACGCTCAGCACCCCGGAGATTGGGTACTAAAACGGTGTACTCGACGCCTGATACGCGCTTAATTCGACCCATTACCTCCTCAGCGTCTCTGAGCATCGGAATGGCCTTAGGAGATGTAAAGGATGTCACTTCAATCTTGGCAAAGCCACACTGACTAAGCTCATTAATTAACTTCACCTTGTCATCTGTTGGGATGAAATTTGGTTCAATCTGAAAGCCATCTCTAGTAACAACGTCATTGAAATAAATTCTGGTCATAATATTTTCTTTGTGTCTTTTCTTCGTGTTTGATCTATGAGTCTGATCTTTGTGTCTGATCTTTACTTCTGATTATTTACTTTTGTGATTCGCTTTATTTAGTGAAAGCAATGCCGCGCTCTTTTAATGAAGCGACTTGAGCTTCATTCAAACCAATGCTTTTCAGAATTTCATCTGTATTCTGACCAATATCTGGAGCAAGGGTTTTAATAGATCCAGGAGTACGTGAAAGCTTTGGAATCACTCCCGGTACATCTAGCTTGCTACCATCTTGCATCTGAATCGTTTGAATATTTTCTCTTGCTTTGTAGTGGGGATCGTTTGCAATATCAGCAACGGTATAAATTCGGCCAGCTGGTACCGCTACAGAATCAAGCACCTCTAATGCTTTGGTAGTACTCACTGTCTTGGTCCACTCACCAATGGCTTGATCTAGCTCAACCACACGCTTTACGCGTCCGTCGTTATTCTCTAACTGCGGATCATTACCCAAATCATCGCGCCCAATCACAGTCATGAGTCGCTTAAAAATACTGTCTCCATTTCCAGCAACTAAAACATAACCGCCATCTGCACATTGGTAAGCATTGGTTGGCGCAATCCCCGGTAAAGCACTTCCAGCTGCCTGCCTGACTTCACCGAAGGCACTGTACTCAGGCAGCAAACTTTCCATACAGTTAAATACCGCCTCATATAAAGCGATATCAATGATTTGCCCTTTGTCGCTAACGTGACGTTCCTGGAGAGCCAGCAAAATACCAATCACACCATGCAAAGAAGCTAAGGTATCGCCGATACTAATACCAACTCGCACAGGTACCCTGCCTGGTTCAGCAGTCAGATGACGCAAGCCGCCCATAGCTTCAGCAACCACACCAAATCCAGGCTTATCACGATAAGGGCCAGTTTGCCCATAACCGCTAATACGCAAAACAATTAATTTAGGATTGAGCTCTATTAATTTTTTTGGATCAAGCCCCCAACCCTCTAACGTTCCTGGACGAAAGTTTTCTATTAAGACATCTGCTTCGCTAACTAATGTTCTGACAATGTCTTGCGCTTCAGTCTGTCTTAAATCGAGAGATAATGATTTTTTATTGCGGGACTGCACTTGCCACCAGACAGATGTGCCATCTTTGAGCAATCGCCATTTACGCAAGGCATCACCCACTTTAGGCGGCTCAATCTTAATCACATCAGCACCAAAGTCAGCCAAGGTTTTGGCAGCAAACGGTCCAGCAATGAGTTGCCCCATCTCAATGACTTTTAACTTTGCTAACGGCTCCATTAATTCCCCCAAAAATACATTAATGCACAGTTATTTGGCCTTATTAGGTCTTTAATTATTATTTTATGACTTATCCCTCGAACTTTGGGAAGACTATAAACCGTTCTTTTACAATGACTTAGATCCACTTTTGCCGTATAGCACTATCTTAGGCTTATAAATTGTTGGGACAAGAATAAATTCTGACTAAGACATAGAATAAAACCATGACCAATTTCCTTGATCCCGCCATACTATTCTTTATCTTTGGGGTATTTGCTGGATCGGTTAAATCCAACCTGGAAATTCCACCACAAATATCAAGGTTCTTATCCCTCTATTTATTAATGGCCCTTGGACTCAAGGGTGGATTTGCTCTCCATAAATCTGGCTTTACTTCTGAAATTGCATTGTCCTTAGGTTTAGCAATATTTCTGGCTATCATTATTCCGATCATTGGCTACTCAATTCTCAGGAATAGACTAAGTGCTTTTGATGCTGCAGCAATTGCAGCAACCTATGGCTCAGTAAGTGCCGTCACCTTTATCACTGCCACACAATACTTGGATCAATTTAATATTGTCTACGGTGGGCATATGGCGGCAGCGATGGCCTTGATGGAATCTCCAGCAATCATCCTAGCAATAGTCCTAGCAAACAAAGCTAGAGTCTCGATGTCTTCCGAAGCAGCATTAAAGCAAGAGCCTGCGGGTATTTCTAAGATACTGCATGAGTCATTTACCGATGGTGCACAACTTCTATTGCTAGGATCCATGGCGGTTGCACTTCTGAGCGGCGACTCTGGACACAAGTTAATGGCGCCATTCTCTATTGATTTATTTAAAGGCATGCTGGCCTTCTTCCTTTTAGACATGGGACTCATGGCAGCCAGAAACTTTAAAGGCCTCAGAGGCAAACCACCCATTACATTGCTCTACGCCATTGGTTCACCTCTGTCCCATGCATTAATAGCGCTGGCGCTTTGCAAACTCATTGGATTACCCTTAGGCAATACCATATTACTCATGGTACTTGCGTCTAGCGCCTCATATATTGCAGTACCGGCTGTTCTTCGACATGCCCTGCCCGAAGTTAACCCCGCACTATACATGGGGATGTCCCTGGGAATCACATTCCCGTTCAACATTATTTTAGGCATCCCCCTATACACCTTGCTAGCAACCCAATTTATATAGCAATTGAATATCCACCGATTCTTAAACAAATGGGTATCTTTTCAAATCGATCAGTAAGTTTATTGACAAAGCATGGCAAAGAAGGAGTGATTGCTGAAGCACTTAATCAGCAAGTTGGATGCCTAATACAACAAACAAATGCATACGACACAGATCTATTAGGCACCTTTACCCAAGAAACTCCTCGCTATGGTACTCAGCTTGATGCTGCGCGCAAGAAAGCTATGCTTGGAATGGACCTTTTGAATTTAGATTTAGGCATAGCAAGTGAGGGATCATTTGTTGGCGACCCTTATTCAGGCATGACTCCCTGGAATAATGAATTATTAGTTTTAATAGACCAGAAAAATCAATTAGAAATCACCGGCATCTCTGGTGCTCCAGCGCAAAACGAAAGCGCCTACCTCAGTCATTGGGATGAGATCAAAAAATTTGCTGAGAAAGCACTCTTTCCGTCACACCATCTGATCATTAAACCTACAGATGAATATCATCCTCAATCCAAAAAAGGCATCAATACGCTGGCCGATTTAAGAGAAGCCTTTGAATGGGCTAAATCATTAGGTACCAAAGGGGTTGTCTACGTAGAGAATGATTTGCGGGCCTTTGCTAACCCAACTAGGATGGAGAATATCCGCATGGCTGCGATTGACCTCGCTAGCAAGATGAATTCTTTATGCCCTCAATGTCAAACTCCAGGGTTTTGGATCAAAGATATTAAACGTGGACTACCTTGCAAGGCTTGTGGGCTAGCAACGGATCAAGAAATTGCCAAAATATGGGCCTGTCTTAAATGCAGTCATAAGGAAACAGAGGGTATGAAAGTATTTAGATTAGCAGATCCATCAAAATGCCATCACTGCAATCCCTAGATAGCTTTGAACCAGTCATCAATCTATTAATCAAGCCAGACTGGGTGCTTATACATCACAGAGTTAAATAACTCTGACTCCAGGTGTTTTGCCAGCCACTCTTTGGTTGCAGGTATCGGGAGTTGATTAAATCGCTCAATATCCACCATTGAAAACTGTCTGATAAATGGAAAGATGGCTATATCTAACCATGTCATTTTGTCTCCAAGCAAATATGGCGAATGCTGCAATACTTGCTCCATCGGCAACAACATCAGTTGCAAAGCTTCATCAAGAACCGCTTCTGGGTCTAGCTCCAGATGTCGATTGGGATATTTATATTGATCCAGCAAAACCTTAAAGTAGCCATCATTTTTCTTAATCCATACTTGGGCTATTTCGTTATCTACACTAGCCCAACCATCTGGATCGGATTGTTCGATTGCCCAGCGCATGATGTCTAGACTTTGCTCCAGCACTAACCCATCTACCAGCAATACAGGTACAGTCCCTTTGGGNGATACNNNNANCATCGATTTNGGCTTATTTCGCAACTCAATCTCACGATGCTCAAATTCAATACCAGCGTATTTCAATGCCATACGCGCGCGCATGGCATAAGGGCATCTGCGATAAGAGTACAGAATGGGCTTCATAGAGATATTGTCTATTATTCTCACCTAACACAACGGATTTGACTTATATAGATTGAATAGCGCTAGATAAAAAAGCTAGGCATTATTTGTAATTACTTTTTTAGCCCTGCAGGCATCAGAGCAGTATTTGATGGATTCCCAGTTCTTAGCCCAGGACTTTCTCCAGGTCATTTCTTTTTGGCAAACGACACAGATCTTGCTGGGTAAAAAATTTTTATTTCCCTTAAAAGATGTCTTGGTCATAATTGCCTAGAGCGTGTCTAGCTGAGTCAGCATCTTTTTTGCATGAAGCGTAATTTCTTTTTGATCTTCATCGCTAATTCTCTTGAGATTAGCAGTCATTAATCTAGTTCGGGGGCTAGCCTCAAATTGATTTCGATGCTTAATCAAAAAATTCCAATACAAAGTTGTCATGGGACACGCCTCTTCTCCATAGCGAACCTCAGGTTTGTATTTGCAAGAGCCGCAATAGTTGCTCATGCGCTTGATATAAGCACCACTGGCAATATAGGGCTTACTAGTAAACCGACCACCATTAGCAAATAAAGCCATACCTGCCGTATTAGGGAGTTCAACCCACTCGATAGCGTCTACATAGATTGCTAAATACCACTCACATACTGCTTGCGGCAGAATTTCTGCCAGAAGCGCAAAGTTTCCAGTGACCATCAAGCGTTGAATGTGGTGAGCATAACCATATTGCAGCGTTTGGCCAATGGCATCTTTCATGCAGGCCATCTGGGTTTGCCCAGTCCAATACCATTGCGGTAATTTGTTACGATGCTCGTAATAGTTGTCCTGTGCCATTTGTGGCATGTCAAGGTAATACATGCCCCGCACAAATTCACGCCACCCCAGTATTTGCCTTATAAATCCCTCGATAGTAGAAAGATCTAAAGAGTATTTTTTCCAAGCAATCAGAACAGCCGCTATTACTTCTCGAGGATTTAATAGTTTCAGATTTAAGGCACTCGATAAAATAGAATGCCAACCAAATGGTGTATCTGTCCACATAGCATCTTGATAAACACCAAAGTTTCGCAAGCGATATTCCACAAAATAGTCAAGCGCCATCATTGCCTGCTCTCTTGTGACCGGCCAATTAAAAGAGTTCAATGACCCAGGATGCTTTGAGTACGTCTTTTCAACAAAGGCTATTACCTCTTGCGTAATGGCATCGCATTCAAATGTTGCTGGAGCGTCAATAATGCCTGGGCCTTTTTTAGGATAAGGCTTGCGATTGTCTTGATCAAAATTCCACTGGCCACCTTCTGGGTTACCGTCAGCATCTAAGAGCACATTGTGCTTCTTACGCATCAAGCGATAAAAATACTCTAGCCTGAGCTCTTTTTTGTTAGCAGTCCACTCTACAAACTCTTGGCGTGAGCAGTAAAAATGCTCGTCCTCGCGCATCTCTAGCGCTATATCTAACTCTTTTGCTAACGCTTCAATCGCTTGCTTAAGGCGCCACTCACCCGGCTCAACACAAACTAGGCACTTTACATTCTTTTGCAGAATGTGTTCTTTGAGAGCCTCAACAATTGGTAATGGAGAATTTTTAATATAAGTCAGCGGGTAATTCAGCTTATCAATTGCCTTGGCAAAATGGCGCATCGCTGACAGAAATAAAGCAATCTTGGCTTTATGAGTCCAAACATACTGAGCTTCATTGGCTGATTCAATCATGATGATTTCATCAGTCTTGCGATTGAAGTCACGTAAAGCGGTGCTTTGCAAATCCAGCTGATCCCCAAGAATCAATATCAAACGCTTGGTACTACCCTCTTGACCCTAGCTTGATCCTTAGTTAGATCCTTAGTTGCATCCTTAGTTGCATCCTTAGCCAGATTCTTAGCTTGTTGCTTCATTTGTTTTTATATTGAGTTGGGCAGTATGCCCGAGTGACATCTTCACTCCGTAAAGCACTGTGTTTTGTCGCACGCCCCGTCACCCTTTTGCGCCAGAGCTCAAAAGAGCTCCGTTTTAATGATTTACGCATGATGGCAATCACTTGGGGCTCACCCAAACCAAAACTTTTCTCAATCGCATCAAATGGAGTGCGATCTTCCCAGGCCATTTCGATCAGGCGAGATAAGTCTGGCTCGGATATGGATTTAGGATCTAGTTTTGGCACACTGCTAGTTTAAGACTTATTCCATAAGCTAGCTTGAACACCTAATCTGCTTTGCTTAATGCTGGGCTAAAGACTCAAACGATTGTACTTTTCTGCGTTCAATCTTTTCCATTAAGCCAACCACCCATATCAACCGTTCTTCTACTGATCCAGTATAGTGTGCGTAAGGAGCCTCAGGCTCAACAGCATCTACTAAGAATTGAATGGCTGGAATCTTGCTTAAGCTTTTATTTGATTTGGCGCTATAAATACTGGACTGCAAAGCCTTTAATAACAAGAGTATCTTTTTCTTCTTAGACACCACTGCTCTATGGCTGATGCTATCCAAGCCTTGTCGCTCAATTTGCCGACTAATTTCAGAGTAGATCAGACTAGCAGCAGCAATAGCTGAACGGCAATTTCTCGGTAAGCCCACAATGCCATAGGATGCGCGCTTATACATTTCATCTGCATGAGATATCAGCCTTTGAATTACCCTAGATATAGCGTCATTGAATATGGGCTTTTCTAACCAGATATCAGGATCGATACCCTCAGAAACAAGCCAGTCTCTTGGCAAATATAAACGCTGATTTCTGGCATCTTCACCAACGTCTCTGGCGATATTCGTGAGCTGCATTGCTAAACCTAACTCGCATGCACGCTCTAGTATATTACGGTCACGTACGCCCATGATTAAGGTCATCATGGCACCAACTGTGGAAGCGACTCTTGCTGCATAGTCACATAAATCATCAATCGTTTGGTACTGACGTCCACTGCGATCCCATCTAAAGCCCTCTACTAAGGCCTCCAAGATATCGCGCGGAATTAAAAACCGCTCCACCACAATAGCAAGCGCTCTATCAGCCGGAATATCTACTGGATTTTGGGCATAAATCCGATCAAGACGATATTCAATTTGCTTGATGACATTCTCAGGTGCATGCTGATCATCCACCATATCATCTAATAAGCGGCAAAATGCATATAAAGCAATCGCTGAGTCACGGATCTTGGCTGGTAATATTCTGGCAGCCGAGAAAAATGATTTTGACCCATCACGCATGAGATTCTCGCAAGTCTCCAGATCAATCTGAAACCCGTATTCTGTAGTGATGGCTCTATCGATCATGATTTACATTCATTTTTGCTGGAGCAATCAGTGAATCTAAAGCTTTAGCTGAAGAAAGTACGCCTGGTATTCCGGCGCCTGGATGTGTGCTGGCACCGACCATATACAATCCGTCGATTTCTTCACTGCGATTGTGAGGCCTAAACCATGCACTCTGCGTTAGAAGGGGCTCAAGCCCAAATGCTGCACCCTTATATGATAAGAGTCGATCCTGAAAATCTTGAGGCGTCATTACAAAAGACTCCACCAGATTTTCTTCTAGTCCAGGTAGCACAGTTTCACTCAACATCTTGGCGATGGAGTGTCGATAGGATTCAGAAACCTCACTCCAATTGGTGCCGCTATCTAAGTGAGGCACTGGTGATAACACATAAAAAGTATCGCAACCCTCTGGGGCAAGACTAGGATCAGTTGCAGTTGGACGATGCAAGTAAAGACTAAAGTCTTTAGCCAAATGATGTCGCTTGAAAATATCCTCCAACAATTCTTTATAACGCTTACCTAAAAGCATCATGTGGTGCGGCACTTTTGGATACTGTTTTTTGGTACCAAAATACCAAACAAAAAGGCTCATGGAGTACTTGCCATTTTCAATTTTTTTATCTGTCCATACTTTCCGATATTGCGGATCGATCAGATTTTTATAAGTCCACGCAGTATCGGCATTAGATATCACTTTACCGGCATATAAAACATCACCGTTTTCCAATGTGACGCCAGTCACCTTGTTATCAACGATATTGATCTTTTTAACCGTACTGGCATAACGTATTGAAACACCTAAACCATCTAATAGCTTCACGAGCCCTTTAATGATTGCGCCAGTGCCACCCATAGCAGAGTAAACGCCCCATTTTCGCTCTAGGGAATTAATCAGCGCATAGGCAGAGCTAACTGAAAATGGATTTCCACCGATGAGTAATGGATGAAAACTCATGACCTCTCTTAATTGAGGATCTTTAATATATTTAGCTACCAAGCTATACAGATTATTCCAAGCACGCATCTTAATCAGATTAGGCATGGCTTTAATCAGATCTTTAATGTTGTCAAAGGCAACATCTCCCAAGTCTTCAAATGCCAACTTATAGCAGTTTTCGGCCTCTTCTAAAAAAAGCAAATAACCTGGCAGATCTTTAGGGCTAAATTTAGCTACCTCAGCCTTCATCTGCTCCAAGTTGCCGGTGTAGTTAAAAATACGCCCGTCAGAAAAACGAATTTGGTAAAAAGGATCCATGGCGCGAAGATCTACATGATCTGACATCTTTTTGCCGCATAGCTCCCATAACTCTTCTAGAAGAAATGGCGCTGTAATGATGGTTGGGCCTGCGTCGAAGGTAAATCCATTACGACGGTGTACATAAGCTCTACCCCCTGCGCTACCTAACCTCTCGAGAACTTGAACTTCATAACCCTTAATGGCCAATCGAATTGCAGCCGCTAAACCACCAAATCCAGACCCAATAACGATAGCGCGCTCGGGATGCTTACCGTGACTATATGCAGCAATATTTTCAGGGATCCTAAAATGATCGACCTTCTGATCCATTAGATCATCCCTAATTTAAATCCTTGTTGATGATTTATATCAACAAGGATTAGGCTATTAATTTTTAGCAACTTGATTACCCTCTTTGGGCTTGCTATTACTAGGGGCAAGGAAAGGGTAATCCTGCAACATACTCTTGCCTAAAAGAGGTTTATTCACGCCCTGATGGCAAGTCGCGCAATTGGCTTTAGCTACATCGCCACTCGGCCCTTTACGGTTATCAGGGAATGTCGAGGCTAAAGAATCCATAAAGTTGGTATTAACATCCTTCAGCATTTGAATGCCATGCCATGCTTGTACCCGCTGTGGAGTACTTTGCTCCCAGCTACTGAAGGCCCGACTGTTATGACAGAAAGTACAATTCACGCCGAGCGAATGAGACATATGCGACATCACTCCATAAACATTCTCGGTGCTTTGCAGCGTAGATTTATTTCCGGTCGGTAACGCAGTATCGCCAATCACCCTGGCAGCAGATGCATTAGCCACAAAGTAGCTACCAAACGGGTTATTAGGTAATGATGCATAAGCACTACCCACTAACGGATTATTTTGACCATTAGTATTGCCGAGCATATTACCGCCACGTTTTTCAACGGTGTTAAACCAAACGTTTTGCGGAATATTATTTCCACGGTGACAGGTATAACAAGTTACACCTGTAGTTTTTACGTGATCACTCCAATTCCCATTAATGCTTTGATTCATTTGAATCATTCTTCTGGCAACTGTTTTTGTATAAAGAGAGTCATCTGCAAAGTTTTGCACGTTATGACAGTAAGTACATCCCTGATTAGGAGCAACCCAGGAAGTCATAGAAACCATAAATGCGCCAAATTGTGCAGTACTGAGGTTACCTAAGACTTTGACGTTTTTATAAACCGCACTCGCCTTTGGACCGTCTGGTGAGGATGGCATTGGGGGTGGTAGTTCATTTAGCTTTGCTAACTGTTCGTTGGTTCGCGGATTGCTCACTTGATCCATACCTGTTCCGCGATAGCCAGTTTGTTTTGAATCTATTGGCGGGCGTTCACAGGCAGTCAAGAACGTCATCGCACAGATACCTAATGCGATCGTGATTTTTTGAGTCCAATTTTTCATTTTTTATCCCCTTGGGCTACTGGGGCTGCTGGTGCCTTTAATGCAGGATCAGCTACAGTCCCATAAATCGCTGGATATGCAGGGGCAATATTATGTTTGACACCCCATAAATACCAGTTATCCACTACCGTACCAGTTAATAAAATTCCAATACCACCAGTCAATGGAGTTAAGACCGCAAACCACCAGGCCCAACGGTGGATCGATTCCATCGTTGCATTAAAACCCATAGTCCATCTCCAGAACAAAGCGGCACGTTCTGATGCAGTTCCACGATCCACAATCTGCTCGATTTCTCGCTCACCGCCAAAACGACTCACAGCCAGAATGGTGGCACCATGCATTGCAAATAAGAGTACTGAGCCATACAGGAAAACAATCGAGAGCATATGGAATGGGTTGTAAAACAGATTTCCATATCGAATAGAGAGAGCAGCGGTCCAATCTAAATGCGAGAAGATACCAAAAGGAACACCTTCGCTCCACCTACCCATTAATACTGGACGAAACAGACCAAGCACTAAAAATAACCAGATGGCTGAAGCAAATGCCCAAGGCACATGAGTGCCCATACCTAGCGCTTGCGCCCTACGGAAAGTACGCAACCACCACAACATAATAGAAATCGTTGTAAATAGACCTACGATCAACCACCAGCCGCCCTCATTCAACGGCGGAAACGTTAGGCCATACTTTGGTGCAGGTGCATCGAGCGATAACCAAAACAACTTTCTCACAAATTGCAACGGATTCCAGTTCACCTGGGCCAGCATATTCATACCAATGATGAAAAATGCAGTCATACCGAAAATTAATGAGGCTACTCCCAGGCGCCCAAGATATAGAGGGCCTAGCTGTGCATTACCCAATCGACCCATGAGATGACTAAACCCGATGGTTTTAGTTCTTTCACGCATATCGTAATCATTAATCGGAACGCCATGACTAGCTGGACCGGTTACTTGCGTTTGTGTAAATAGATTTTGATATTCCATCATGCTCTCCGCATTTTCAATTGAGCTAAAACTATCCCCAGATCGGTAGATTCAACCACCATGTCCACCACTCTGGCCATCCTTTAGTCCAAAACGGTCCACTAATCACAATACATACAGCACTCCAAAAGACTGCTGCCAATGCTAAAAATAAGCCCAGACGATGGATGCCCAAAGTTCCAACGGAATATCCAACAATGTCCCTGAAGAAAGTGTCTTCATGCTCAGGCGTTCTTACCGTATGCCCTGGCTGAGGATTCGTTGAAGATAGAATTAAAGCGCCGTGCAGTGACAGCGCTAATGTCGTTGTAAAAAATAAGGTCACTGCAATCATATGTGCAGGGTTGTAATGGAAGTGCAGATACTGATAGCCTGTATTGGAAACCCAATCAAGGTGGCTCAGGATTCCATATGGAAAACCGTAGCCCCATGCGCCCATCAATAAAGGTCGAATGACTACTAAAGTGAAGTATCCAAAGATTGCCATACTAAAAGCAGCTGGCACATGTAGACCCATACCAAGCTTACGAGAGATCTCAACTTCTCTTAGTGCCCAGGAACCAAAAGCTCCCAGCGCACAAATGGTGATGAGCTGCCACAGCCCGCCCTCCATCAACGGCGCTACTCCTAAACCATATTTCAGATCTGGTGGGGCAATATTAATTTGCCAGACATTCCACACCCCAGCCTGGGAAGTACCCCATAAGATCATTGCAGTACCTAAGAATGCAAAAAATAAGGTTGTGACACCAAAAAATCCAACGTAAAAAGGGCCCACCCAGAAATCAAAAAGATCTCCACCAAAGAGGGTTCCACCGCGAACACGGTATTTCTTTTCAAAGTTGAGCATGGCCATATTTAGCTCCTACACTAATGAGAATATTTCTCAAAATTAATTAATCGTACGTAGACGAAAGACTATCCCTAGAAATTCGTCTACGATTTGCACATCTAATTACTTCTTCGCTGCTGCAATTGCTGCTTTGTACTGCTCTTGACTCATTCCATCCAACCATTTGTACTGAGCAGTGCTCAATAAAATAAGATGAATCATGGCTGCCAA
>TBL_comb48_EPIDRAFT_1000423_pt1 | contig 33519 bp, 30 predicted proteins | sample TroBogEpilimnion_37_FD_10681 | JGI IMG/M metagenome (IMG submission 10681) | reverse complement strand
AATCTGAAGAACACTGAGATAAAAAACATTGCCATGCAAATAGGCGCACAGTACGGCGATGAAATCAGCCTGGATAGAGAAGGCTACACTGTGCCGCTCATATCAGGCAAAACCTTCACCGGTTACCAGCTGCTTGCCTACTGTTACGTGAGCTGGGCAAAGGCGTTTCCGGAATATCTGGAGCAGCTGCAGCTGCCGTTTGGGAAGGAGTATGAGTTTGCTCTGGAGATGGTGGGGATGGGAGGGTAATATTATCATAGTTGCTGAGAAAATATAGGGACATAAATCTTTTATGAACAACAGCTATATCACATTCAACTTTAAACATTTGTCTACGGAGACCGCCTTACGTTAAACTTAAAAACTTGACACATAAGATTGATGATGGGTAGTGTTAGGCCAAACCGAAATGGCGTTAAATCATCTATTAACTATCTCCAATGGCTAAATCTGGATTTACACATAAAAACGCTCCAGCAATCTTTGATAATAAAAGTGAAGGGGGATGGGCTTTATGTGTCGGTGCTGGCATTTCACTCCCTGTCTTCCCTAGTTGGCATACACTTATATGCCAACTTATTTCGCTTGAAAAGCCAGGTTCTGACGCTAAAGGACTTGCCGATAATCTCTTGAAACAATTTTCTCCAGACGCAATCATACAAGCCACCCAAGATCGACTTGGCAAAACTGACAAGGAATTTGCAGATATACTGACAAATGTACTCTATTCAGATATCCAGCAGAAACTATCCACCAAAGAGTTTGATCTTTTCACTCAGGGCCTTAGTTCACATTCTGGAGGTATGACACGAGCCCAATGGATTGAATTCTTAAGCATCTTTCGTATACACTATAAGAATATGAACGCCTTATCAATCGCAGAAGTCATAAACGAAGTTCGTGACTCTTGTAAGCGTCCCTCATCAATAATTTCCTTCAATGCTGAACCTTCATTCCCTGCCCTGATTAATGCACTATACAGAGAAGGCCTCCAGAATGTAACACCGCCTTCAAACAAGCAAGCTTCAGGGAAAAAAATACTTGATTTAGTAACTCATAGTATTACCAGTAGAAACCCGACCAGAATTCCAGTCTTTTTCTGTCATGGACTGTTGCCGGTACCTACTAGCAAAGTTCGACATGCACAATCTGTAGACAAGCTAGTATTCTCTGAATCTGAGTATCTACAATTATCAAACAATTCCTTTTCATGGCAATCAAGTGTGTTTATCGATGTATGCGTTTCTAACCCTGTGGTTTTTTTAGGGGTATCGCTTACAGACTCTGACATGCGCAAATGGCTTTCCTGGATACACTACAATAGAGTAGTAGAAATACAAAAGTTCAATGACCGAAAGGGACCATCAACGAATCACTATTGGATTCAGAAACGGCCAAGTGATGAAGCAGAAATCCCTTGGATCGAATCAGCTGTTGCCCATCTGGGCATCCGACTAGTTTGGATAGACGAATGGGGACAAGCCTCAGCTGCACTTCGCAGATTAATCGGCATATAGGATTGTCTCAAGCACCATGATAAATAGCAGGATAGAAAGAATTCGAATGCTTGTGAGATAGAAGATATTGAATTCAACAACAATAAATTCCAATATTGCTTATCACGCCTTGTGCACCAGATAGACAAAAACACCCTATACCAAGAAAGCATTTTCCTCGATGATCTATATTAGCTTGAATTCAGCATTGGGAGGCATGAGATATAAGCCATCTTGCTCCACTGCAAGACCCTTGAGCATAACTCGCCATCAATCGCACTGACAACAATACTACTGTCAGTTGTCACAATATTTTCATAGTTAATTTATCCGTGAACTACAAAATCAACCATAACAGTTCTTGCGTCACATCCTGCAACACTATTATTCACAACTTCACCTCGATAATATCGCTCCACCGCGTGCTATATCGAGGCGACAGCCGCTCCTGATGCGGCTTCCAGCTCTCGGCGTTTTCCGCTGCCAGCCGGACCGCACCTCGCCCATACCGCTGGTTGATGGCATCCATGACCTGCATGAGCTTTGCATCGCGCTCATCTGCAGCCGGCGCTGCTTCAGCAAAAAGTGAAAGCGTTATGCTGCATGATGCTTTTGGCACAATGCCGCTGACAATAACACCTGCCTTTTTATACACTTTTCCCTCACGAAATATACCGGCAAGAATCGTCTCTGCTGCTTTCAGCATTGCAATGGAATCCTGCGTCGGGTGCGGCAGGGCTGCCGTGCGGGTTCCCCAGTAACGCTTATCCAATTCATCGAACGGGCTGGTAGCAATGAAGACCGTCAGCATTGATGCAAGCGAATCCTCTTTGCGCAGCTTGACAGCGCATTTGCCGGCGAATGTTGCAACTGCCTGCTGCAGCTCGGCAAGCGAGCTCACGTTTCGGCCAAAAGAGCGGGAAGTGCAGATGCTCTGCTTTGCGGGCCGCACCAGCTCCATCGACAGGCAAGAGGTGCCCTGCAGCTCTGCCTGAATTCTTGCGCCGACGATGTGCAGATGCTTGCGTACCCATGCAGCCGATGCAGCGGCCAAGTCTGCGGCGCTCTCTATTCGCTTTGCCTGCAGCAGCTTGCTCCACTGCCGCCCGATACCCCAGATATCTTCAACTTTTGTTCGTTCAAGGGCATTGAAGATTTCTTCGTGGCTCTTGAGCACACAGACGCCGTGATACTCCGGATTCTTTTTCGCTATGCGATTGGCAATCTTGGCAAGCGTTTTGGTTGGTGCAATGCCGACGCTCACGGGAATGCCGGTATGCTTGCGGACCGTCTTGCGCATGTGGATGGCATAGTCTTGCAGGTCGAAGCGGCTGAAGCTCGACATATCGAGAAACGCTTCGTCGATGGAATAGACTTCGATTTCAGGGGCAAGAGCGGCCAGCGTTGCCATTACCCGCGAGGACATATCGCCGTAGAGCGCATAGTTCGAGGAGAAGACTGCAACATCATGCTGTTTTAGCAGCAGGCGGCATGTGAACTCTGGCGTGCCCATCTGGATGCCGAGCGCTTTGGCCTCTTCCGAGCGGGAGATAATGCAGCCGTCATTGTTTGAAAGCACGACGACAGGGCGCAGGCGCAGAGCGGGATTGAAGGCGCGCTCGCAGGATGCGTAGAAGTTATTGCAATCGACAAGGGCAAACATTTGAAAAGCCTCCGGATGCGGAGTTATCTCGGCTTGTGGACAATATAGGCAAGCATTCCCCACACCAGAAAATCATTTTCTTCGGTGATCCTGATCGGCTTGAATTCAGCATTGGCAGGCATGAGGTAGATGCCGTCTTCCTTCAGGGCAAGGCGCTTCAGCGTGAACTCGCCGTCAATGAAGCAGACAGCAATATCCCCGTCTTTCGGCTCAAGCGCCTTGTCGATAATAAGCAGGTCGCCATCTGCAATGCCGGCATCAATCATTGAGCTGCCTTTTACTCTGGCGTAAAACGTCGCTGCGGGGTGCTTTATCAGCTCTTTGTTCAGGTCGAGGGCAATCTCGATGTACTCTTCAGCAGGTGATGGGAAGCCGGCGGAGACGGCAGTACCCGCAAGCGGCAGCTCAAGCTGCGTTGCAAAGTCCGGGGTGAAAAAGTCCAGCACGGGGCCGGAATGTATTCTGGAGAGGCGCATTGTCTACTTCTTGATATAGGCGTTGAGTCCGATGGTTACCGGCTTGCCTTCGACCATCACTGATGTGACGGTGTTGCCATGCGTGCTTGCAACAACCAGCGTTTTGCCTGAAGATGAGGGTGTAGGCGTTTCCAGATCAATCTCGATGCAGAGCTTGCCGTTTTTAATTTCAACGTTCATGGCCATGATGGTACGGGTTTTCGGTTTGAGTACAGAGGGGCAATATAGCGAAAAGAAACAATGGTGAATATATGTTGAAAAATGAAGAAGAAGATGTTCGATAGTGTTGGGTAATTTAAGTTTGACAGCAAAGGGGGGAACATGGCCTGGATNTACCTGATAATGGCTGGCTTTGTTTGAGATAGGATGGCCATGAGGTCAGAATGAACTTGCTGTCGGCTTTCGCTCTCTCAACGATGGCGCAATTCGAGCTTAAAATCGTTTTACTGCCTGTACATAAATAATCGGGCTGTTGGTGGGAGTGGTTTCACCTTTTACCTTCCATGCACAGGTTGCCTGCAGGGTATAGCCCTCTGCGTCCAGCCATTTGACACCGATGCCGGCACCGGTCAGATTGCTGGTGTTGGTACCACTGTCGGGGAGAGGGTGAGAATGCAGCAGAGCATAACCATGGTCAACAAAGGCTGATGCCTGCACTCTGCCGGGGAGTTCTCCGATTGCTCCGAACTGGTAGCGCAGTTCAGCAGTTGTGATAACGCCCTTATCAGCATAGGATTCGCCTATCTGCCATGCACGTATCGCACCCGGCCCGCCCATGGAGAGCTGTTCCGAGCTGTTCAGGTTTTTATCGCTCCACTGCCCGTAGGTGCCGGCATAGAGTGATAATCCATGATAGATTGTCTGGGTTCTTGCAAGACTCAGGTTAACCTTGGAGTAACTGCCGCTGGTGTGCAATCCTGTTGATGATTGATCCAATGCGAGTGTTTCTGAATCAGTGATACCCAGACTCCCGGCAACCAATCCAAGGGAGAATGAGGTGGAGCCACCCCCCGGAACTCTATCCATCTGTATACCGGCAAGGCCAAGCTGCCATGATGCAGTTCGACGTTGATTTCTGGATTGCGGGTTTTCAGTACGGTCATCCAGCACTCTGCCTTCGACGGCTGCAGTAGCATTAAGAATCAGGTTTCTCTGGCGTACAAGAGGATGGGTAAGGGCAATACTCAGGTCATGGGCAATCCCGCCAGCGTTCAATGCTTTGAATGATCCGCCCAGATGATAGGCGACATAATTATAGTCTGATCCAATCTTTGTTCCGTACGACATTAACGGCACACTATAGTTCGCACGGACATTCTGCAGCTCTCCAGTTGTTGATGTCTGTACATGCGTGCTGAACAGATCGCCGAGATGGAGAGGGGAGAAGAGTTCGATGGTGCCGCCAGCCCGATTATCTCCGGTTGCATCGTTTCCATAGTTGTCCATGTCCAGTGAAACGCTGTAAGGCTTGCCTTCGGTGACTTCAAAAGTTGCTTTTGTGGTGCCAGGTCTTGAGCCTGGTTCCAGCAGGATGCGGGAAGAGATATTTGGCAGTTCATTGGTTTTCATGATCATTGAAGTCAGCGATCCGTCATCAACAGGTTTACCCGGATGCAGATGATTGGCATAGCCTTGCAGGAGGCTCGCCGGTGTTCTTGTTTTATCAGGCATTGTTTGAATATGAATATTTTCAAGGATGCCTTCAACCACCTCAATGATAAGCGGCATACCTGGTTTTATCGACTGAGGAGGGAAAAAAACGGATGCCAGAAAACACCCTTTTTCCCGGTACTTAATGGTGATTGCGGAAGCGGCGGCATCCAGTTCGGCAAATGTCATCTCTTTTCCTATGGAACCGGACATCAACGCAGCAAGTTCGTTGCTCGAAAACAGTGTATTGCCAGTAAAGATAAAGCCTGAAACCTTTATTCGTGCTCCGCTCGGAACATGCTCTTCAGGTGTCACTTGTTTCTGAAAAGGAGGCAATGCCTGCTGAGGGACAAGAGTGCTCTGTGGTGTATTTTCCTTGAGAACCTGTCCGGCATCTGGAAGAACGCCGGAAAATCCCTCATTGGCCGTAAAAAGTGAAAGGAATACAAAAACTATCAGAACTATCAGTGATCTGGACATAAAGGACTCCTTAAGTTCAAGTTTATAAAGTCGGTTATCCAACTTTGACCAGCACTACTGTCCGGGCTACTCCGCCAAACTGGTCTTTGGCGATGAGTTCTACCGGATACTCTCCTTTTGCTTCTCGTGGAGGAGTACCGCTTAAGACCTTCTGTTTCGGATCGAATGACATCCAGGATGGAAGTGATGAGCCGTTGACCAGGCGGACTTCAAGAGTGAGAACGGCTTCTGGATTGTTGTGCCTGAATGTGCCTTGAGGAATCGGCAGAATGAAGAATTCCATTGCAGGTTCGTGCACTTCTGTTTTTGTTGCAGCAACAAATCCAGGTGTCGCTGATGTGTTTTCAGACCATGCACCGTTGCTTGTTTCAGGCAAATCCCGGGTTGTTATTACAGGAGCAGCATTGATGCTCAGCGTTTTTCTGACAAATTCCCTGTTAAATTGGGCATTGCCGTCATCGTGCATTGATTCCTGCTGCACACCGGAGATCCTGCTGGTGGTGCCGGTTGTCAGCCCAACAGTGTCGGAAACTTCTTCATTGTTCTTCTTTGTATCAGTTGCCGACTCTCCCGAAAGGGGGGCGATGGTCACCGGTGCGTGGACGACATTAAGGGTGGGGAGCTTGTAGTTTTCTTTTATCCCGCTGCCGTCCAGCAATGTTATGGCATTGATGTAGTTTGTGGCATTGCTGGCGACCTCCTTGTATTTGGATGTTGCACCACTATAGTTCAGCGTTTCGCTGCCAGCCAGATTACCAAGAGTCACACATCCTGTCAGGCTTGTTTCGCCGTCGTATGTTTTGATGGCCGAAAGGGTGAGTATGCGTTTGTCAATGGTCAGGTTTGCATCAGTGAAGCTGATGGTGTAATTGCTGTTTGCGAGCGTTCCTTGATTGATGAGATAGGTACCGGCATTTTCGCCCTCTGCCCTTTCAAGTGAGCCGCTGAAGATGTCGCCAGGCATGAGTCCCCGGCCGGTGCCTGGAGCCTTGGCCTGCCACGTCAGAGCTGGATCAGCATCACCGTAGACCTTGCTTTTGTCGTCTGCAGCAATGGAAATCGGCCTCGGTTTGATCGAAAACGCATTATTGTCGCTCTCAAAGGTAATGGCATAGTTGCCTGCTTTGCTGCCCGAACCGAGGGCAATGTCATAACTTCCGACACTGTTGCCGCTCTGACGTCTCAGAGTTCCGGTAACGTCGCTTAACATATCAGTGACGGTGACGCTGCCCAGGCTTCCGCTGGAGATGCTCACAGCCAGATTTGGATCTTCCTCACCGTAAATCTTGTTTTTGACAGTGGCATGCAGGGTAATCGGACGCTGATTGATGGTCAACTCACCTCCCACCAGGGTAATGGCGTAGTTAGCATTATCAAGTGAGCCTTGCGTTATCTCATAGGTGCCAACATTTTCGCCGGCAGTTCGTCCGAGTGTGCCGCTGAAACTGTCACCTGAAAGCATTCCGCGACCGTTGCTTTTTGTTTCAGCCAGCCATGTCAGCTTAGGATCGGTAATACTGTAGGTTTTGCTTTTGTCGTCGGCAGTAATGTTGATCGGCCGTTTGGTGATTGAGAAGGCATTGTTGCCGGCCTCAAAAGTTACGGCGTAGTTACTTGTTTTTTTCCCGGAACCGAGGACGATGTCATAATAGCCGACACTACTGCCGGTTTGACGGGTCAGGGTACCGGTAACGTCACTCAGTGCATCGCTCACTGTTTCGTTTCCCAGGCTTCCGCTGGTTATGTCAACCGCGAGTTTGGGGTCAGTTTCACCATAGATCTTGCCTGTTGCTGTGGCACTTAAGGTAATCGGGCGCGGATGGATGGTCAGGTTGTTACCACTGTAGCCGATCGCATAATTGCTGTTTCCGAGAGTTCCCTGATTGATCGCATAGACACCGCTATTCTCGCCCGCCGCTCGTCCGAGTGTTCCGCTGAAGCTATCGCCAGGCATGAGCCCACGGCTCCCGGCCTGGGTTTCAGCCATCCAGGTCAGTGTTTGATCGTCGTCGCCGTAGGTTTTACTGAGGGCATCAGCCGAAATGCTGATTGCTCTCTTCTCAACGATATATTTCAGCCCGGTACCGGCAGAAAAAGTCAATCCGATGCTGCTTGAGAAACCTCCGCCATAGCTGATGGTGTAACTGCCTGCGTTCGAGGTGGCTGTCGGCACCCCTGTCAAAATCATTGAACCCGTAAGGCCGATATTTCCGACGTTATCTTCGTTATCGGCACTGGTCAGCGTAAACCCGTAAGTGGCTGTTGGTGCACTCCCGTAGACACTGCTGGCGCTTCCGCCGGCAAGAGTTGTAGAGACGGATAGAGTCCCCGGTGCGGAAGTGTAGATAAACCCGTTTCCCGACTCACTTACTTTCTCTTGTTGGTAATTGCTGTAGGCAGCGTTGTAGTGACGGAAGTCAGATGTTAACCCGCCCTTTATGGTAGCACCGGGACTCTCCGAATAAACTATCCATCGGGAAGTGCCGGAAGTCGAGAGTATTCCCCCCGCGCTGTTGTCGAAATCCTTACCAGCCAGCACAATGCTGCTGCCGCTTGTGGCACTGGCCGCCAGTGTTCCGGACGCGAGTGTTATGCCTGCACCTGTAGTGAGGCCATAGTTAACGGCGCTGATGTTGCCTGCTGTGATATCACGTAAGGTAATGTCACCACTCTCACTGTTGGTTTTACCTGCTCCGTCGCGCAGTTCGATGCTGACATTTCCATTACCGGTATTGATCGTTGAGCCGGGAGCCATGGTAATCACGGCGCTGCCTTCAGCGCGGAAGGCATCTGCCACTCCGTTCTCCGCGGTATCATTGGCTGCCAGAGTCAGGTTGCCGTTGTTGGTTGAGATGTTGGCATTAATCAGAATACTCCGCCCGGCATTCAGTGCAAGGTCACCGCTTTTGGTGCTTTGGTTATTCGTAAGAATGGGCGAAATAATCGTTATGTCGTTGTTGGCCTTCAGAACCACATTGTCACCGGCATTGAGCAGAGCGGTGATTGCATCGGGAGTGAAGGTGTTATCTGTACCGGGATGGGATGAGTATTGCTGAGACACTGGGACAGAGGTCATAATATCAACCCGTCCTGTGTTGTTCAGCCAGGCAGGAGAGCTGACAACGAAACAACCCTTCATGTTGCCCACAGTGAGAGGAGTGATACCGCCAGAGCCAACCTGATCCTCTTTTGTTGAGCCGACCATACTGTTGAACAGGGACACAGCTCCTACTGTGCCTCCAAGACCATCACCAAGCGTGACCGCACCAGCATTGGTGGCAGAACCATTGTCCCATAACGGCGAGGTGATGACGTAATTGCCATTTGGCAGTACTGTTACACTGCCAACCTGATTGCCTGTTTTAGAACCGACAAGACTGTTGCTGCTGCTGATTGCACCGACAGAGCCCAGCACTCCATTGCCCCATGTGACAGCCCCGGCATTGACCGCCTTCTCATTATCCCAATATTTTGAACTCACCACATAGTTGCCATTCGTCAGCGCAGTCACGTTATTCGATTTTGCATCATCTGATCCTGCGTAGTCATTTTTGGTTGATCCAATCAGGCTGTTGGTGGCACTTGCAGTCCCGACCGTGCCCCCATCCCCATTGCACCAGGTGACGGCTCCTGCATCAGTTACGACGCTATTGTCAGCATTAACTTTGTCCCAATATCCAGAACTCGCGACAAAGTTGCCATTGGTCAGAGCAGTTATATTTGTGCCAATACCATCACCGGGTGAAGAGCCGATCAGACTGTTATTGGCAGATATGGTGCCNGCCAATCGTGTGCCGCCCGTTTCCCCGTTACCCCAGGTCGCTGCGCCGGCACCGTTGTTCCAGTTTGGAGAGCCAACCACATAGTGGCCGTTGGTGAGTGCCGTTACTGTAGAGCCAGTAAGGTCATTGGCAAGAGAGCCAGTCAGGCTGTTGGTCGCCATGACTGTTCCAACCGTGCCTCCGGCTCCGTTTCCCCAGGTTACTGCCCCAACATCGGCTGTGGTACCGTTGTCCCAATATCTGGAGCAAATCACATAGTTTCCATTACTCAGTGCTTTTACGTTATTTGACGCTGCATCATCAGATCCGATGTAGTCATTTTTTGTAGTGCCGATCAGACTGTTGGCAGCACTGACAGTTCCAACCGTGTCTCCGAGCCCGCTGCACCAAGTCACTGCACCAACGTTGGCAACTGTTCCATTGTCCCAGAACCCAGAGGTCACCACATAATTTCCGTTGTTCAGCACTGTAATGGCCGCACTTCCCCATCCAACCTGATTACTTGTTTTAGAGCCGACCAGACTGTTGTCGGCGCTAACGGCTCCAACCGTACCCCCAACTCCACTTCCCCATGTTACCGCTCCGGCATTGATGGCTTTACCATTGTCCCAATATCCTGAGCAGACGACATAGTTGCTGTTGGTCAGAGCAGTGACTGTACACAACCCCGAATCACTCGCTCCTATGAAATCATTTTTTGTCGAACCAACCAGGCTGTTGGTTGCACTTACAGGCCCGACAGTACTGCCAAGCCCACTGCACCAGGTTACTGCACCAACATCAGTGACTGTGCCGTTGTCCCAATATCCTGAGCCAACCACATAGTTTCCATTTGGCAGAGCAGTCACATTAGAGCCAATTGCATCGTTGGGTGAGGAGCCGACCAGGCTGTTTGCTGCAGATACTCTGCCTGCCAGTCGATTACCCGCTGTAGAGCCATCACCCCATGTTGCTGCACCGATGGTGTTGTTCCAGTGAGGAGAGCTCACCACATAGTTGCCGTTTGTCAGAGCTGTTACCTTGGAGCCGATTTCATCATTGGCAAAAGAACCGACCAGGCTGTTTACCGCAGACACATTCCCGCTGATACCTGTGGTGCCATCGATCCATGTCACTGCACCAGCATTCGCCAGGCCTGAGTTAGACCAGTTTGTTGTTGAGGTGACAGCATTCTTATTGCCAGCAAGGGCAATGAGATCATTTCCTACCATATCATTTGCCGTTGAACCGGTCAGCATAGAGATCAGTGTTCCATCCGGTCTGTAGAGACGGACTGTACCTGCATTTGTCGCTGTAAAATCATCTGATGGAGTGGCAACAATAATATTGCCGTTTGAGAGTTCAACTATTTTGCCGGACCCATGCTGGCTGCCTGCTTCCGGGTTGGCATCAACTANCGGAATGAGATAGAAGGTTTGAGCTGTTGGATTAGCGTCAATAGTTATGTTTCGCGGGTCGAGCAGCAGCAGCCCGTTTTCGCCTTTTGGGGCGGCGGCTATGACGTTGCCTTCAAAAGTTAGCTTGTCATGGCTCGATACCTCGACCTCACCACCGTTGCCGTTGTTTATTCCCCCTTTAGCCTCGATAGTGCCGGCAAAGGAGGTTGACTGGTCAGACCAGATCACTACGGTGCCGCCACTGCCGTTATCAAGAGCATTGGCATTCAGCCTGCTGCTTGATGTAACCACTGTGGTTGCTGCGTTGGCAAGAGTAGGATCGTTGCCCTGCCATCCTCCGCCTATGAAGATTCGTCCGCCTCCGCTCTCTCCATCCGCCCTGGCCAATGTGCCGGCAACAGTTGTCTCCGGCGCAGTGATTCGTATCTCCCCGCCCTGGTCAGTGCTGCCGCATGCGCTGAGCTCTCCGGAGAGGTAGAGTTTTTTCCCTGCGGTGATGGAGATATGCCCCCCCTGGCTGCCATCTGCACTGATACGGCTCGCGCTGGTTATATCAATGCTGCCGAGAGCATTAATGAGGATATCGCCGCCGGTTGGGTATCCGCCTGTGTCCCATAATCCGGCATCAGCCAGGTTATTAACGGCAGCATTGATTTCGGGAGCGCTGAGTTTTCCTGTGTTGACCATTGTACCTGAAGCGGTTGCTTCAATCTTGTTTCCTGCATCGATACTTCCACTGTTGAAAATGGTGACGGACTCAATATTGACATTGCCGCTGTGTTCTGTGACAGTACCGGCACGCACTTTGCCGCTGTTGTTGACTACTGAGGAAAGCAATGCGTCAGCTGCGGATGCACTCATCACAATTGTGCCTCCATCAGCTTCAATGAGTCCGCTGTTTTTTATCTGGGCGTTATAGGTCGCCTGGTCTACCTTTATTGCAACAAGTCCATAAGGATCGAAACTGAGCGTGATTCCCTCACCAACGGCTATTCCGGCCAAACCTCTGGATGTTATCATACTGCCTGCGTTCTCAGCGGAGCTGCCGAGAAGTGCTATAAAACCTGCGTTCATGCTTCCCTGGTTGATTACTGAGCAGGCAGGGCCGTCCCTGAACAACATGTATTTTTCCGAGAGGAAATCGCTGTCCCTGATTGCGAGAGTTGATGCTACCACGCCTCCAGCGTTTACGCTGGCTCCTGGGGCAAACAGCACACCGTTCGGATTTACCAGAAAAATTAGTCCGTTGGCTGTAAGCGTACCGAAGATTTGTGAAGGATTGTTCCCTGATACCCGATTGAGCAGTGTTGATTGGCATGTTGGTTGGGTAATGTTGACGGATTCGCCATTGTTGATATCGAAGGATTTCCAGTTGATGATGGCCTGCCTGCTTTCCTGAACGATATGCATGCTTGTGGAAGATGGTGTGCTGATAGTGGCTTTTCCAGCAGCAGTCAGCCCTTCGATGGGCAAGGCAAAAGTGCGGCCTTCGGGAAACGATGAGAGTATACTGCGACAGTGGTAATCCGGTATTTTCTGCACCATCTCTTTATCATCCTCTGTATGCCCGACTGCTGTTCAATCCTGTCCTCATATAGGGTTATCATAAGGGTATGATTTACTTTGACTCTCCATTAATATTTACTTTATAAATACACTTTATTTACGTAAAAGCAAAAAAATGTAAAATATTTCAGTTCATCACTGACCGTACTTTTCTGAACGGCGAAAGTTATACGAAAGCTGAAAAGCCTGTGACAGGTATGAGGTGCTGGAGCCTTCTTTTGCAATGAACCAGGGGCTGGTTATCTCTGGCAACGAGGCTCCTTCAGAGGGCTATGTGAAAAATGTATTGCGGATGTTTTCCCGATAAAGGGCAAGTCTTTTCTGAATTTCATCCAGATGATCGCCACCAAGCTTTTCAAGCAGTGCATTTGCGATGACCGGTGCGACAACTGCCTCCGCGACCACGCCAGCTGCGGGGACTGCGCAGGTGTCGCTCCTTTCGAAGCGTGAAAGCGTCGGCTGCAGCGATTCAATGTCAAAAGACAGCAGGGGAGTGACCAGCGAGGAGATCGGCTTCATCGCTGCCCGGAGATGAATGACCTGACCGCTTGACATGCTCCCCTCGAGTCCGCCAGCGCGGTTGGTTTTTCGTACGATGCCATGTTCCGTAATAAGGTGAAATTCATCGTGCACCTGGGAACCGGGTTTTCCTGCATTATCAAAGGCGCTTCCAATTTCAACACCCTTGATAGCCTGAATGGAGATTATTGCAGCAGCGAGCGCAGCATCAAGACGCCTGTCGTGCTGTACATAGCTTCCGAAGCCAGGGGGTACTCCCGTGATAAAAATTTCGATGATCCCTCCGAGAGTGTCGCCACTCTCTTTGGCTGCATCAATAGCCGCAAGAGCTGCTGCCTCGGTTGTTTTATCGATCATGCGGACGGGTGAGATGTCGGCCTGTGTTGAAACTGCTTCTGCTCCCTGGCTGAGGAGTTCGGTGAGCTGTGGATTGGCAGAGGGTTCCGCCGCCGGTCCGATAGCCGAAATGTAGCTGCCGATTTCAACCCCGAGGGTTTTAAGAAACGCTTTGGACAATGCACCGGCGGCAACCCGTGCAGCAGTTTCCCTGGCTGACGAGCGCTCAATAACAGGGCGGATATCGTCAAAACCGTATTTTATCCGTCCTGCCAGGTCGGCATGGCCGGGCCTTGGAATCGTGATTTTGGTTATTTCCTCATCAGGTTTCTCAAACTGAGCCATAGTGGATGTCCAGTTTTCCCAGTCGCGGTTTTTAATGACCAGTGCAATTGGTGAACCGATGGTTTTGCCGAAACGAATGCCCGAGAGCACCTCAGCTTTATCGGTCTCTATTTTCATGCGTCCTCCACGGCCATGTCCTTGCTGCCGGCGGGCTAACTGAGCGTTGATTTCTTCTGAGGATATGGGAACTCCCGCCGGCATACCTTCCACTATTGCCGAAAGTGCAGGTCCATGTGACTCTCCTGCAGTAAAGTATCGTATCATGGCATTAAACAGTAAAATGCCCGGCTGTGTCCTGAAATGTACAGCCGGGCGTTTTCAATGGGTTATTCTTTTTTCAAAGAGGATCAGCGAAGTTTTTTCGCGGCTTCCTTTGCATAGTAGGTAAAAATAAGGTCTCCGCCGGCACGTTTCATACAAAGCAGAGACTCCATCATGACGCGTTCTTCGTCAATCCATCCGCGCTGGGCAGCTGCCTTGACCATGGAATATTCACCGGAAACGTGGTAGATCGCTACAGGAATATCAAAGCGCTCTTTTGTTCGATAGACAATGTCAAGATAGGCAAGACCGGGTTTCACCATAACAATATCCGCGCCTTCCATGATGTCAAGTTCTATCTCCTTCATGGCCTCGTCGGTATTGCCGGGATCCATCTGATATGTTTTTTTATCACCGAACTGTGGTGCCGAGTGAAGTGCATCACGGAACGGGCCGTAGAAGCTTGATGCATATTTGGCGGCGTAAGAGAGAATACCGATATCTGAGAAACCTGCATCGTCAAGTGATTCGCGGATGGCGCCGATACGGCCGTCCATCATATCGCTTGGAGAGACGAAATCGGCTCCCGCATTGGCATGGGAGATTGCCATTTTACAAAGCACCTCCACGGTTTCGTCATTGAGGATAATGCCATCTTTAACAAGACCGTCATGGCCGAATGGTGTAAAGGGGTCTAGTGCCACATCAGTCATGATGCACAGGTCGGGCACTTTCGCCTTGATAGCTCTGATTGCCTCCTGAATGATGCCGTTATCATTGAATGCTTCACTGCCGTCTTCAGTTTTCTTTTCTGGAATACCGAAGAGGTCGATAGACTGGATTCCAAGATCCCAGAGCTCCTTGCACTCTTTGACTGCGTTATCGATAGAGTATCTGAAGCTGCCGGGCATTGAAGATACTTCTTCAACAATATTGGCTCCTGGGCAGACAAAGAGAGGATAGACAAGATCATTGACCGTCAGGATGTTTTCCTGCACAAGGTTTCTGATTGCGGCAGATTTGCGAAGTCTTCTGGGACGCTGGACAATATTGAGTAAATCGAGCTGGCTCATACGGAAGACGAATTAGGGTTTTAAAAAGCCAAAAATACGAAAATCTATGAACATCGCGAACTTCCTGAAAGGAAAAACTACCATAGAGGGAGCAACAAAAAAGCGATAAAAATTTTCAGGGGAAATGTTACAATAAAAAACTCATCATGATGCCGGCGGCAACGGCTGAACCGATGACACCGGCGACATTTGGAGCCATGGCATGCATGATCAGGTGATTGTCAGGATCAGCTTTAAGTCCTTCAATCTGAACCACAATCGCACTGTCTGGCACCGCCGAAACACCTGCAGCACCGATCAGCGGGTTAATCCTGTTTTCCGTTGAAAGAAAAAGGTTCATGATTTTAGCAAAAAGCACCCCGCCGGCCGTTGATATCATAAAGGCAGTTGCGCCGAGAATATAAATAAACACAGATTCTTGTGTCAGAAAGGTTGTTGCCTGGGTTGAGGCACCGATGGTGACGCCAAGAATAATCGTGACAATATCGATCATGGCATTTTTTGCAGTATCGGCCAGACGTTTTGTTACCGTGGACTCTTTCAGCAGATTGCCTAAAAAAAGCATGCCGAGAAGTGGCAGCGACCCCGGAGCAATAAATCCCGTAAGAAGAAGAGCGACAACAGGAAAGAGAATTTTTTCCAGTTTACTTACTGAGCGTGGCGGTTTCATTTTAATTCTGCGCTCTTTTTTCGTGGTCAAAAGACGCATGATCGGTGGCTGAATGAGTGGAAGAAGGGCCATATAGGAGTATGCGGCAATGGCGACAGATCCGATAAGATGCGGAGCAAGCTTTGAAGAGAGAAATATTGCTGTAGGGCCGTCAGCCCCCCCGATTATTCCTATTGATGCAGCTTCCGGATTGTTGAATCCGAGAGAAATGGCTCCGATGTAGGTTAAGAAAATGCCAAGCTGAGCTGCAGCACCGAGGAGCATGAGTTTGGGGTTTGAAATCAGCGGCGAAAAATCTGTCATGGCACCGATTCCGAGAAAAATCAACGGCGGAAAAATCCCTTTCAATACGCCCATATAAAGATAATTCATAACGCTGCCCTCCTCATATATGCCAAGGTGCATTCCGGCATGTTCAGCGAATGGCGTGTTACCGATCAGGATACCGAATCCTATCGGGACGAGAAGAAGTGGCTTATATTCATATCGGATGGCAAGATAAATGAATATCAGACCGACAAGAATCATCAAAAGGTGTCCCGGGGTCGTATTGACAAAACCGGAATGTTCAAAAAAACGCACAAATCCTTCCATAATAGTGTTATTCAATTTCGATCAGAACATCGCCCTGCATGACGGTATCACCGACGCCAACTCTGACTGTTTTAACGGTACCGCCCTTTTCAGCAAAAACATTGTTTTCCATTTTCATGGCTTCCAGGATGATGACGGGTTGGTCGAGTTTAATCTGCATGCCGGGATAGACGTTGATTGCAATAATTGTACCAGGAAGGGGTGCCTTGATCAGGCTCAGGCCCGGGGTATTGAGTACCGGAGCTTTTGGAGGGGTTGGAGGAGTGTACCTGACAAGTTTTGGCGTATGGGGTGTTCTGATTTCCTTTCCAAGTTCAACCTGATAGGAGGTTCCGTTCACCTCGACCTCGGCAATGTTTTCATCGAAAGATTTGATTTCAACGTTGTACTTGTTTCCGCTTATCGTGAACTTATATCGCCTCATCGTTGAAAACGGTTAAAATTAATGACATTGTAGATTTTTGAATTCCATGGAGAATAGGATTTGCCAACTTTTTTTATGGTTAGAATTGCAGTTTCCTCATCATGCAACTCTTCCAGATAAAGAGATATTGCCGTGGCAATTGCGGCACTGACCTCTCCTTGAATCATATTTCCCGCAAAAGCGGCCTTTTCCTCGCCACCCGCTTTTTGAAACTTTTTTCTCAGGTTGCGGGTGAGAAATTTCGGAATGATAGTGAACACCAGAAAAAGCAGAAAAAGGGAAAAAAACACGACGCTGTAACCGATGACGGCAAGGCCTATATGTTCCCTGCAGATTGCTGAAAGGTCAACAGGTAAAATTTGAACAAAAGCGGTCATTGACTTGTTTTCGGTTATAGTGGAATGGTAGAGTGCTTTTTTGGAGGATTGATATCCTTCTTGGTCGAAAGTGTCTGTAAGGCTCGGATTATTCTGAACCTGGTATTGCGTGGTTCAATGATGTCATCAATATAGCCGTATTTTGCCGCTTCATAAGGGTTGGAAAATTTCTCACGATACTCAGCTGCATTATCAGACACAAACTTTGCACGATCTTCAGGGTTTTCGATTGCCTGAAGATCGCGATTATACAACACCTCAATAGCACCGATTGGCCCCATGACCGCAATTTCTGCCGTAGGCCAGGCATAATTAACGTCTCCGCGCAACTGTTTGGAACTCATGACAATGTAAGCTCCGCCATAGGCCTTTCGCAGGATGATCGTAATTTTTGGGACGGTGGCCTCTCCGTAAGCAAATATCAGTTTTGCACCATTACTGATAATGCCTTCAAACTCCTGGGCACTTCCCGGAAGGAATCCAGGGACATCGACAAGGGTAACGATAGGGATATTAAAGGCATCACAGAATCTGACAAACCTGGCAGCTTTACGTGAAGCATTAATGTCAAGGCATCCGGCAAGGAAGTTCGGCTGATTGGCGACAATGCCGGTTGATATTCCATTGAAAGTGACAAAACCAACAACGATGTTTCGGGCATATTGACGCTGTACTTCGAGAAACTCTCCATTGTCCGCAATCGAATGAATAATATCCTTGACATCATAAGGAATCGATGGCTTGTCAGGTATGATGGTATTCAGTTTTTCATCCAACCGGTCGGCAGGGTCGCTGCAGACGGCCAGTGGCGGTTCTTCAAGGTTGTTCTGGGGGAGGTAACTGAGCAGTTTTTTTATCAGAAGTATACCCTCGGTTTCATTAGCTCCTACAAAATGAGTGACTCCTGATTTTGTTGCATGCACTGTTGCTCCGCCAAGATCTTCATCAGTTATGGTTTCACCGGTAACAGTTTTAACGACTTTCGGCCCGGTGACAAACATGTAACTGGTCTTTTCAGCCATGACAACAAAGTCAGTAAGTGCAGGAGAGTACACAGCGCCGCCTGCACACGGCCCGAAAATAGCCGATATCTGGGGAATGACTCCCGAAGCCATGATATTGCGCTGAAAAATACTTGCATAACCCGAAAGGCTTCTTACCCCTTCCTGGATTCTTGCACCTCCGCTGTCATTTATTCCGATAAGTGGTGCTCCGACCTTCATTGCCTGATCCATGACCTTGCAGATTTTAAGGGCATTTGTCTCTGAAAGGGAGCCGCCAAGAACGGTAAAATCCTGAGAGAAGACGTAGACGGTACGTCCATCTATGGTTCCATGGCCCGTGATGACTCCATCTGAAAGATATTGCTCCTTATCAAGACTGAAATCAGTGGTTCGGTGCGTGACAAACATATCGTATTCTTCAAAACTGCCTTCATCAAGCAGCATGTCAAGACGTTCCCGTGCGGTAAATTTGCCTTTTTTATGTTGTGCTTCTATGCGCTTTTCCCCGCCTCCGAGACGGGCTTTTTCACGTTCCGCAATTAAGCGTTTCATTGTGTTTTACGATATTGATTAAGTAACTTGCCATGCGGCTTTTTTTCTTTCAGAATTATCTCACATGCACCCTCATGCCGTTTATCAGGTGCACGGATAATGCGGTATGCCGCTTCGTATTCCTTTCTTTTCGTTCTTTTAAGCTTAAATGGTTGTAAAAAAAAAGGAATAACTGCTTTTCAGTATGCAGGAATGGATAATATTACATTTTATTGTTAAAGTTCTTAATAACGAGTAGAAAACTATGACTTCCGATCTTCAGCTTGCCGTTGAATTGGCCGAACAGGCTGGCCGGTTAACCTTGGACTATTATTCCCGAAAATCGCTTCAGGTTTTCAGCAAAAGAGATTCAACCCCTGTCACCGAAGCTGATCGGAAAGCAGAAGAGCTTATACGGGCAGCTATTACCGCACGGTATCCTGAAGACGGACTACTTGGTGAAGAATTTGATGAACGTCCTTCAGCTAATAATCGTCGTTGGATTATTGATCCAATAGACGGTACCAAGGCGTTTATCCATCGGGTTCCGCTGTATGGTGTTTTAATTGCTCTTGAGGTTGATGGACTTTTGAAGCTTGGTGTCGTTCATTTTCCTGCCCTTGGTGAACTCTATCATGCCGAACGGGGAAGCGGCGCCTTTCTCAACGGATCGCCAATTTCGGTCTCTTCTGTTTCTGATATCAATCAGGCAACGGTACTTTATACAGAAAGAGAGTATCTCCTCGACCCTCCCTCCCTCCATCCTGTTGATCTCCTTCGTCGGGATGCCAATCTTGTTCGAGGCTGGGGTGACTGCTACGGTCACATGCTTGTTGCCTCAGGCAGGGCTGAAGTCTCCGTGGATAAGATTATGAGCCCATGGGATTGTGCCGCACTTATTCCAGTGGTGATTGAAGCTGGCGGATGCTGTTTTGATTATCGGGGGGTGACGACAATGTCCGGTGAAGGTCTTGTCAGTGCCAACAGGATCATCGGCGCAAAGCTGCTGGAGGGCATTGAAAAACAGGTATAACAAGTTATGATGATAACTGCGCTGCTTATCGTTATTGTTGTCTTGCTTGTCGGCGTACTGGCATTGCTGCTGACCGGCTGGCCGGGCAGGGAACGGAAGGAGATTGAAAAAACAGGACAGGAACTTCGCAGGGAGCTTGCCCAGCACAGGGCTGACTCTGTACAGCTTCTCCATGCCATGCGTATTGAGCTGGAAGAATCAGTCAGGGAAACGCTGGAACAACAATTTGAATCGTTTGAAATGATGCAACGCCGCCCATCTTCCCGGCAGAAAAAATCGTATTCCACTCAGGAAGGGATAGCTTCGAAACTGGAAGCCGAGGGAAGTCAAGGTGGTGAGAAAGGGTACCGTCTTCAGCTGTCAGACAGAGATCGGCAGTTGCCGCTTTTTCAGGAAAAAAAGATAGAGGAAGAAACTGTGTACATTGAAAGTCAATTCTTTTCGGATGATGATCTTCCAGACATTGAGGAAGAGTTGACCGATATCGATATGGAAAAGGAGCAGAAAGAGTGAGTGAAGCCGGTTACTGCAGTGCTTCGGCGATAGATTTTGCAAAGCTTGAAGCATTGAAATCTTCAGGGATAACATCAACATGAATACCCAGTTTTTCGAGAGCTGTTGCCGTTGTTGTGCCTATTGCAGCTATCTGCACACCAGGAGGAAGGGTCGTGGTTCCGAGAGCTTCAAAAAAATTAACCGCTGTAGATGGGCTGGTAAATGAAAGACACGAAAGCTCGCCTTCTTCAAGTAGTTTTTTAACCTTCTTACTCTCTTCAAGTGAGGGAGGAAGGTTTTCGTAAACAGTCAGTTCCACACAGGTTCCCCCCCGTTTTTTCAGCACATGAGGAATGGTCCCAAGTGAAAGACTCCCTCTGAGAAACAGAAAGGTGTTTCCTTTAATTGCATCATCACCGATCTCTTCCATCAGGGTGATGGCATCGGCAATCCTGGGTATAGGCTCTGTAGTAACCCCATGTACCGCCAAGTCCTGGGCTGTTGTTTTCCCTACAGCCCATACCAAGAGCTTTTGAAGGTTTTTCAGTTCTTCAGGACTCTCATGGAGCAAGCGCTCCATAAAAAAGCTTACGCTGTTCGGGCTGGTAAAAAAGACCCCGTCAAACCCGCTTAGCTCTGGAACTTTCCAGCCGGAAACCGGCCTGATCTCGATTGTCGGAAAGACAAAAGAGCTCAGACCATACTGTTCCAGTTCTTTAACAAATGAGGTTGCCTGATGTTTCGGACGAGTGACAAGGACAGTTTTCATCAGCGGGTTTTGCGGATTTCAGACAGAATTTTTTCTGCACCCTGTTTCAGCAGTTCATTTGCAAGAGCAATACCGACTTCTTCAGCCTGTTCAGGAGAAGTAAGACCGTTTTTTGTTATTTCATTGTTCAGTCCTGTTTTGCCGTCGACCGAACCTACAAAGGCAAGAAGTTTCAGAGTTCCGTTTTTAAACGAGGCATAGGCACCGATAGGAATCTGGCATCCACCCTGCAGATGACGGAGCAGTGCACGTTCAGCTCTGCAGCAGTATTCTGTAGTGGAGTGATTGAGGATTCTGACAATCTCTCTTGTCTGCTCATCGTCAATACGTGTCTCAATACCGAGTGCCCCTTGTCCAACCGCAGGAAGCATTCACCTCGTGAGGCAGGATCTCTGAAATGCGATCGCTGAAATTCAGGCGGTAAACACCAGCATAGGCAAGCATCATTGCGTCAAACTTGCCTTCGTCGAACTTCTGGAATCGTGTGTTGAGATTACCCCTGATATCGCATATCTCAAAATCAGGACGCATGCTCAACAGCTGTGACATGCGGCGAAGGCTGCTGGTAGCGACTTTCGCACCTTGCGGCAGATCCTTCAATTTTACGCCATTCCTTGAAATGATGACATCTCTTGTATCCTCGCGTTCGGTAAAGGAGGTAATAAGAAGCCCTTCTGGAGTGGCTGTAGGAACATCTTTCAGGCTGTGAACAGCAAGGTCGATCTCTTTGGTGATCAGATGTTTCTCAATGTCCTTGGTAAACAGCCCCATATCCCCGATTTTTGAAAGGGGAGAGTCAAGAAGCACGTCACCGGTTGTTTTAACCAGTTTCAGTGTGATTTCGAGTTCAGGAAAATGCCTGGAAAGTTCCGTTTTGGTGAATTCTGCCTGCCACAAAGCGAGGGGGCTGGATCTTGTGCCGATGATGAGCTTTTTTTTCAATGCAATGACGGATTTTTATTTAGTGTGACTGATTTGGTTCTTCAAGATCAAATACGTTGCGTACAAGATTGACTCTGTTCGGAATTGAGTTTGTTGTGTCAATTGGAGCTTTGAGCATTTTGATAGGGTGGTGCAGGATTTTTTTCAGGATCCTGTCCGTAAGGTGTTCCATTCTCGCGAGTTCCTCCTCGCTCACCTTGTAACGGTATCGTTCAATCTCTTTATCCTTGATTTCAATAAACTTCGACTGAAGATCAACAATCGTTGGTCGCACTTTCAAGGTGTTGATCCACTGCCCGAAAGCCACAAGCTCCTCTTCGATGATGGCATTGACTTTTGGAAGTTCAAGGCTGCGACGTTCAAGGTTTTTGTCAATGATATGCTTAAGAGCGTCAATGTCCTTAAGAAACATGTTCTGAAGCCTGGCAATACCAGGGTCAACATTTCTCGGTAATCCAAGATCAAGAATAATGACTGGTTTCAGTTTTCGCTTGAGCATGCTCTGATGCATTTCAGTCTCATTAATCACGTACTCTTTTGTACTGACCGCAGTAATAATAATATCAAACTCGTGAAGATGATCCTTGAAAGATTCAAAAGGAAGAACTTGTTTGGTGCCTAAATCTTCTGAGAGGGTTTCTGCTTTTGAAAGAGTTCTGTTGGTAATAACAATATTGCGTGCGTTTTTCTGAAACATGTGTTTTGCAGCCAGTTCACCGGTTTCTCCGGCTCCGACAAGCAGAATCTTTTTCAGAGAAAGATTCGAAAAAATCTTCTGGGCAAGTTCAACGGCCGCATAACTGACCGAAACAGCACCCTCCATGATTTTTGTCTTTGTCTTTACCTTTTTGGCAACACTGAAAGCGGTATGGCAGAGACGGGTAAGGAGAATACCTGCTGACTGTGTTTCTGCCGCAATTCTGTAGGCATTTTTAACCTGACCGAGAATTTGTCCTTCACCGAGAACAAGCGAATCAATCGCGCTTGCAACTTCAAAAAGATGACGTGCGGTACCGCAGTAAAAACGGTTAAAGAAATGTTCTGGTCGTACTTCTTTGCGTGCATCCTTGAAAGATATAAGATACTCCTTGAGGAACTCACCTGTAACTTCGTGCATCGCAGGCACAACATAGAGTTCAGTACGGTTACAGGTGGAGATTACCATGGCTTCATGGGCAAGTCCGTTCGAGATAAGACCGGTAATGAACTCCTTGTTTTGAACTTCTGAAAGGGAGATTCTTTCGCGGATTTCAATAGGTGCTGTCTTGTGGTTGACACCAACTGAAATGATGTTCATAGCAGGTTTGTTTAAATGAGCTGTTTAAGGTACGATGCTGACAAGCTACGGTATCCGGAACAAGGCAATGAGCCTAAATATATCGTAAAAGCCCATATTTTCAAAGACAACTGATATTATAAGCTCAGCTTGTGGAACGTCGGCGAAAAAAACGTCATCAGAACGATCAACAGGGTGATGAAAACGAATAGAACAATGAAAAGATAGGCCATATGTTTTATGTCCCAGCCGATTATCGGTTTGATAAAGATGCTTGTTCCGTAAAGCATCCATATAATGATCAGTGTGACAAGCTTTGGCTCAAGCAGACTTATAGACTGACCGGAAGCCTGCTGCTCCATAAACCCGGCAAAAAGGGTAATTGAGAGAAAAAGAAACCCGAACGAGACGGCATGCATCGTGAGTTTTTCAAGCACTTCAAGGTTCGGCAGGCGCTGAAACAGCAATTCAAAACGGTTTTGCTCTATCTGACGGAAAAGCAGCAGATAGAGAATGCTGTAGAGTCCGGCGATTGCGATGGCGCTGAATCCGAAAATAGAAGCAATCAGGTGTACCCCCATTCCGATGCCGTTGAATGTTCCAATTCCTGTATTTGGAAGCTGGGCTGTCAGAATAGAAGAGATAAGCTGCGCGCCGGAGGCAAAAGGCAATAACAAAAAAACCTGTTTTGTCACTCTTGGTCGTAAACTCTATGAACAGATAGGTAATAGTCAAAGTGAGAGCAACCATGGTCATGAGATTGACCGTCGAATAGCTGATCTTGTAACCTTCCAGTGAAGTCAGAAGTCCAAGGTAAACCACGTGCGAAAGGACAGTCAGCGCAAGAAGCGGTTGTTTGTATGTTTTGGCAAACTGGATATCCTTAAAAAAATGGGCTCCGTAAAGAAATGTTGTCGACAGGTAGAGCAATGAAACAACCTGATTGAGAACAAGTAACGGCAGATTGTTAAATAATATATTGTTCATTGTCCAGGAGATAGAAATGGGGTGAAAGGCAGTTAAATTGACGCTTTGATCCTCATGGATTGCTGGTATTCAATACGTTGATCCATGGACAAAGATTGTGTCAACATTAAAAGGAAAAAATGTATATTCCGGCCACTACGGGGTACAAATATACTTATTTACAAGGAAAAAAGATGAGATCAACCAAGAATATTAGAAATATAGCCATTATCGCGCACGTTGATCATGGAAAAACAACACTTGTGGATTCTATTTTTCAGAAGACAGGCGCTTTCAGAGAGAATCAGCAGGTCAATGTAAGGGTACTTGATTCAAATCCTCAGGAAAGAGAGAGGGGCATTACCATATTTTCGAAAAACGCAGCTGCAGTTTATAAAGATCATAAAATTAATATCGTCGATACGCCGGGTCATGCCGACTTTGGCGGTGAGGTAGAACGTATTCTGCAGATGGTTGATGGTGTACTGCTTCTTGTAGATGCATTTGAAGGCCCCATGCCGCAGACCAAGTTTGTTCTGCGCAAAGCCCTTGAACTGCATTTGAAGCCTATTGTTGTTATTAACAAAATCGATCGCCCACAGTCGGATCCGGTCAAGGTTCACGATCAGGTTCTAGACCTGTTCATAGCACTTGGCGCCGAAGAGCATCAGCTTGATTTCCCCTATATCTTCACTTCGGCGAAAAATGGTGTTGCCAAATACAGCATGGACGATGAAGATGGCGATATGAGCCTTCTGCTCGACATGATTGTCAAGGAGATACCTCCGCCGGTTGCTCATGACGAAGGTGGCTTCCAGATGCTGGTGACCACACTTGATTATAGCGATTATATCGGCAAGATAGCCATCGGCCGTATTCAGCGCGGCAAAGTCAGCCCCGGCAGTCAGCTTGCAGTAGTAGGACCTGATGGTGTGATAGGCAAGGGAACCGTAACAAAGGTTTTTCTCTTCGACAAGCTCCAGAAGATCGAGTCCAAAGAAGCCACCTCGGGTGACATTATTGCCATTGCAGGCATACCTGATGCCACAGTAGGAATGACGCTTGCCTCTGTTGACGATCCTGTTTCGCTGGCTTCTTTCGACATCAGCAAGCCAACGCTTTCCATGCTCTTCTCGGTTAATGATTCTCCCTTTGCCGGACTTGAGGGTAAAGAGGTCACCAGCCGTAAGATTCGTGAAAGGCTGATGAAAGAGAAAATGACCAATGTAGCCCTCAACGTTGAGGAAACAGACAGTGCCGATACCTTCCGTGTTTCAGGAAGGGGAGAACTTCACCTCTCTGTTCTGATCGAAACGATGAGGCGCGAAGGTTTCGAAGTTGCCATTTCAAGGCCGGAAGTCATCATGCACAATGATGAGGACGGTACCCTGCTTGAGCCGATTGAGCATGTCACCATTGATATTCCGGAGGAGTATACCGGTGTTATTATTGAAAAGATGGGTCGCAGAAAAGCCGAAATGACTCACATGGGCACCTTGCGTGGCGGAATGGTCAGGGTTGAATTTGAAATTCCGACAAGAGGCCTTATTGGCTACAACCTTGAGTTTACTACCGATACCAAAGGCGAGGGCATCATGTCGCATGTGTTCTTTGAATACCAGCCATTCAAGGGTAAACTGCCCTCAAGAGAGAGCGGCGCACTTGTTGTTGCTGAAACAGGAACATGTGTCGCATACTCACTCAGCGCCCTTGAGGATCGCGGAACTTTTTTTGTTTCACCAAACACCAAAGTTTACGCAGGTATGATTGTTGGTGAGTCGACAAGAGGATTGGATATTACCATCAATGTCTGCAAGACCAAAAAACTCAGCAACATGCGTTCTTCCGGCACTGACGAGTCGCTTCGTCTGACTCCTCCCAAAATTCTTTCACTTGAACAGGCGCTTGAGTTTATCAATGATGACGAACTTCTCGAGGTTACTCCCCAGAGTATCCGACTTCGGAAGAAAATTCTTGATGCAAACCTCAGGCAGAAGGCAACCAAAAAGGCAAACGCCTAATTCTCGAAGAAAAGTCTTTTCAGTTGTGTCCGGGCACCAGCAAGCAGCTCCCGGACAGCTGATTCCTCCCTGTGTGTCAGTTCAGCAATCTCGCTGCAGCTTTTCTTTTCCTGCTCAACCATTCGGTATACCTCTTTTTCCTCAGCAGTAAGCTTTTCAATAGACCTGGTCAACTTCAGATCATCACTTTCGATGGCTGTGTCTTCTATCCTCTGCCCCGAAACCGAAGAACTCTTTATTCGTCCGAAAAGCTCCTCAGCAGAAGCAGGTATCGGCGCATCATCACTGACATCGCCGAAAAGCCGGACAAAACCCATAAAATCAAGCCCGCCAGCTTTGCAGGGCGTTATTTTATTTTCAACAATATCGAGCGCAAGCCGCTGAAATTTATCGCGGATTTCAGGCAGTCTGACCGCAAAGTCAAAACTGTCATCCTTGTCGCGTGCCTCTGCGTTGTAAGGCACTTTCATGAGCACTGTGATGCCTGCCGCTTCAGCATATTTTTCAGCAATGCCGCTCCCGTCATCGCGGTTGATGACAAGACCCAGCAGGCGTGACTGGCCCCCGATAGTTCTAAAGTAGTTATTAGCCTGGCAGATATTGTTAGCGGTGAAGATGGACTGCCTGTCATTGTTGGTCACAAGAATCACCTCTTCGCTCAGTGATCGGGCAAGCGGGGTGGCAAATCCTCCACAGACAACATCCCCAAGAAAGTCCATCAGGATGATATCGATATCCCATTTGAAGATTCCAAGTTTTTCAAGAACATCGAATCCCGAAATTATCCCTCTGCCTCCGCATCCTCTGCCAATCTGGGGCCCGCCAAGCTCTACACCGTATATCGGCTGGGGAAAATCTGCTATATCTCTGCGAAAGACTATATCGCTGATTGAAACCTGCTGGTTCAGTGCGTTTTTTTCAGCAAAAATATCGGTCACCGTAGGCAATGGAATACCCCCGAACAGGGATGTAGTCGAATCATGTTTCGGATCACATCCCAGTTGCAGCACCCGTTTGTTCATCAAGGCGAAGGTGGCACTGAGATTGGTTGTCGTAAAGCTCTTGCCTATTCCACCCTTTCCGTAAATAGCTATTGTTCTTGCTGCCATTCAGATACTGCTTATAATTATCCAGTTACCGGCAAGCGTTGACATTCTGCTCAGTACCGGTTTTCCAGAGCAGGATCATTTTCAGGCAGTCGGGATCGTTGAATGCCTGCAGGTAGGCTGAAGAAATATCATCCTCAACCGTATGCTGATGGGTAAAAATCCGTTCGGCGTTGAGTTTGTGCTGTGCGATAAGTTCTCTTACGCGCTCCAGATCACCCTTGGCCCACTGCTTTGCGGCAATGAAAGAAAGTTCTTTCTGAAAAGCCTGAGAGTAGTCGATGTTTATTCTCTGGTAATATCCTCCCAGAAGCACAACCCCGTGAAACTTCAAAAACCTGAGTCCTGTATCAATGGCACTCATGATTCCCGTGCTGTCAATCAAAACGTCAAATTCATGACCGGCAAGTGCAGCAGAAACATCATCAGTTTCAGGATTCACCCGAAGATCGGCCGATGAATAACTAAGTCTTTTTTTCTGAGTGTCAGTTGCTGCTACCAATGTTGCTCCCATAAGCTTTGCCAATTCAACAGCAAGAATGCCCACCGCCCCCTGACCGAGTACCAGTACTTTCTTGTTTTGAACCTGAGCCAGATCAACAATATGCAAAGCTGTCGCTCCAAGAGGCAGGGCAATGCCGCATTCCGGATTTTCAAGATTGTCAAGGAGGGTTATGCTTTCGACCGGGCAGACAATATATTCCGAAGCTCCACCGAAAGCCGCATTAACTTCCTCATAACCGAAAGAGCCGGCAACATAGGCGAACTTGCCGATAAGGCTCTGGTTGACATGGTCACCGACCTCAGTAATTTTTCCAACAGTTTCATAACCAGGAATAAAGGGAAAGATAAATGGCCACGAAGGGATCAGCCCGTTATAAGCCATTTTTTCCGTACCGGTACTGATTGAAGACCAGTAAGTTTCAACAAGCACATCAGTTGACGAGAGGGGTTTCAGGGAAACATCACAGACCTCAATCTGCCTTACTCCTCTGAAGACAATAGCTTTTGCTTTCATAACGGTTTTTGTCGGGTTTACTCATGTCGTCTGACGCTGTTTCAGCTTTTTTTCATTGTGTTTTTCAAGAAGCAGACGAATGACGAATTGCGCGGCATTAATAAGATAACTCAGGTAAGCAAGCAGGGCAGTCCGGATAAGAATAGTTTCATCAAGTCCCAGAAAAAACAGGATAAAGTACGATATATGAACAACCATGGCTATGGCGCTGCCGAAATCCTCCCAGAAAAATTCCGGTGCAAAAGCAAAAGCCCCGAAGACCTCTTTTTCAAAAAATCCCCCGGTTACAAAAATCAGCACCAGCATCAGGGTTTTCAGGATCACAAAAAAAGTAATCCAGTAAAAGTTGTCAATCCAGATGTGTGCCTGGTAGAGATAGGTGACAGTGACACCGGTAAGAAACATAAAAAATTGTATGGGTGCCAGGATTCCCTGGACTTTTGTCCATACCGATGCATTTCTTCTTTCAAGCTGTTCAGGTGTATAACGGGGCATAAAACAATGAGTTCACTGGTGATTGCAGTCAAAAAAATAGTTGAATATAGTAAAAATGTTACTTTATGTTCCAGTCAAAGGCGTTGTAGAGTGAAGAAATAAGGTTGACATCAGCGTTTTTGACACGGCGGTTGAATCCTTCAAGTTCATCGTAGTAATAGAGAAATGTTCTCGGTTGTTCATCATGCAGGATTTTCTGATACTTCTTCCATAATGCAAGCTTCCGGTCATCCGAAAGAGGTCGGTTGAGTTCTGCAATAATGGTGTCGAGTTCATGGTTTTGAAAAGCTGATGAGTTGAATTGATGTTTTGCGAAATCCGAGCCCCATATAATAAGCTGGAAAGGCAGTGTCTCGGCGGCCATTCCCGAGAGTGCGGCATCATAGCGGAACTCGTTCTGGTTTTTTAAAAAAATCAGGTTCTCATCAAACTTCAGACGGCAGTCAATGCCGATTTCCCTGAGGTTCTGCTGCACGATTGTGGCAGCATAGTTGCGCCGGGGATTGCCGACCGGGGCGGCAAGCTCAAAAGAGAATCTCTTTCCGTCTTTCTGCAGAATACCGTCCCGACCAGGATTCCATCCGGCCTCATGCAGCAGCGCGGAGGCTTTTTTGGGGTTATAGGTGTAGGGGGAAAGTGATGTGTTGGTTATCGCTTTATAGGCAGGCGAAAGGGAGGTGTTGACGATGGAAGCATGTTCAGGCCCCATAAACCCGTCAATAATTGATTGCCGATCAATGGCAAAGGTGAGCGCCTGGCGCACCAGGTTGCTGCCGAACAAGGCGTTTGGACGCACTTTGCCGTTTTGACGATACTCCTCCCCATCGATATTCAGCCAGACAATGCTGTCAAAGTATCGGTTCTTGACCGGGTTGATGACAATTGAAGGTGCTGTCCTGGCAAGTTCTTTACAATCTTTTGGATTGATCCCTCCAGCTGAGATCATTGCATCAATCTGGCCTGATTTCAGCATGGAAAGCCGGGTAGTGTATTCCGGTACAACAAGAAATATCAATGATTTTATCGCGGCAGGCTTCGGCAGCATTGATAACGGGTTCCTGACAAGCTCAAGTTTTGTCTGTCGAGTCCACTTTTTTACTTTGAACGGTCCTGCACTTACTACTGGTATCGTGGATGCCTTGATGCGGATGTCGTCAGGTTTAAATAAGTTGAAGATATGTTTTGCTACCGGCATCAGATCGTTGAAATGATCGAGCACAATATCGCTGTCCATCGGTTTGTTGAAATGCAGCACCAGCGTTGAGTCATCAGGAGTTTCAACCGCATGTTCAATATCGGCTGTTCCATCCGGAAGTAAGAGAAGATCGTTGAGATAGTGCTGCCTTGAGCTCGCAATTTTGGGGTGCTTGTATAAAGAATAAGAGTATTTAAAATCATGTGAAGTCACTTTGATCCCATCTTCCCATACAACCCCGCTCCGAAGGTGGAAAGTGGCATTCTTCCCATCCGATGAGAACTCCCAGCTTTGAGCGGTATTGGGCAAAAAAGTTATACCACCCTTTTTCTCATCATAAGAAGCCTTCACAAGCGCAGGATACAGCAACCCGCAAACCTCCCGCGACATGGAAAGCTGTATAAGCAAAGGATTGAGATAATCGAAATCAGCCGATACACCGGTAATAATGCGGCTGCGCCGAACTTCATCAGAGTTATTCCTGCACGCGGAAATGACGGTGAGCAGCAGTAATATCGCTGCAGCAGCAATGATTTTTTCCTGTGTGCGGAATATTCTCTTCATCAATGAATTCTATTTAAGCTTGTCATCCCGAATGCAATGAGGGATCCATTTTGTCTTTCTTACTTAGCACTCAGTGCTATCTTTCTTCCTCCCAGCACTTGGAATGCCAAGACTTACTTTCTGAACTTGTCATACAGAGCGAAGCGAAGTATCCATCTTCAAAAACATAAGCAGTAAAGTACTGAAAACTTCGAATAACTTGAGAATGGGAAGATTACTATATGCCTCTGAACAGAACCAGTTATAAATTCAGATTTTCGATATCCCAATTACTCTTTCTGTGTTCTTGCGTAAGCATGGTGTATATTGAAAATTACCGGATCGATAATGTTATGCAACCTGTCAATATGCCATGAAAAGCGAGCAGCAAACTCGTATAGAGTTGATTGACAAGCTGTTACAGCAGGCGAGTTGGAACGTCAAAGATCCAGCACAGGTTGTGGAAGAGTTTGACATTCTGATGGAGTGCAGGAAGCCCCTACCCCTTACCAGGGTCATCAGTTCAGCGACTATGTCCTGCTGGGTAAAGATGGCAAGCCTCTTGCCGTAGTTGAGGCAAAAAAACCAGTCGTGATGCTGCCATTGGCCGTGAGCAGGCAAAGCAGTACTTTCAGCCCAAAGGAAAAGAGCTGAAACCCCAACTGCCGCTGCCGGTGAAACTTTTTGGGCTGCGGCTCGACAAAATTGAGAGCGCCCTCACAATCGGCAACACCGCCATTGTTGAGCGGGAAACTGTAAAACTACGCAAGCAGATAGCCGAGCTGCCCCAAACCTCTGTGGTTATCAAGGAAGCTGCATCGGTTCTTCACTGTCTCCAAGAGGAAAACTTCTGGCTCTCACTTTCCTCGCAAAAGATTGAATATCTGAGAAACCAGGTCAAGCCACTCTTCAGAATAGTCTCTGATGCTGATTTTAAAGCCATGCGTTTCGAGCGCGACATTCTGGAAACTTCACTGGCAAAGCTGCGCGACCAACAAGAAAGGTACTACACGCTCAACGATGCCATTGTCGAGCAGATCACCGAGCTTCCTCTGAGCGTTGGTTTTGTGAAACACGAAGAGGAACTGATAAGAGCCGCTCAAACGAACCACTTCTGGAATAAGGCAACCGAAGAGACCTTTGACGAGCTTATTGCAAAACTCTCACCGCTTATGAAGTTTCGCGAGCAGGAGAGCGGTGCAATCGGTCAGGTTCACCTGAATCTTGCCGATCTTATCCATAACAAAGAGATGGTTGAATTCGGCCCCCAGCATGAGGCAGTAAGCATTACTCGCTATCGTGAAATGTCGAAACGCTTATTACCGGATTGACGAAACAGAACCCGATTCTCTCTAAAATCAAGGACGGTCAAGAGATTTCGCCTGAAGAGGCCACTGAGCTTGCGGTGTTACTCCCCAAGCATCGTTACATAGATGGATGTCTGGTTGTGTTTCTAACCCAGCTTGATGTAATCCCTTGCAAAATTGTAAAGTTTACCAAGTTTTGCCCAATTACGTCCGCAGTGCGAACGTAATTCAATACGGTGATAAAGCATCCATGAAGAACCCATGATTGTTCCAGTTTAGTCTGAAAAAACTTCTTGTGAATAGTTACCATAAATGCTAACTTAAGTAGAATGAGTTATGAACTTGAATATTTTCATCCTCGAATCAAAGAGGGTATAAAATCGTGGCCAAAATCCATAAAGATGGATTACGCGAGGTTAGTAGAACTACTTATAGAGTTTGGGCCTGACCTAAGGATGCCAAACTCAAAGGCAATGGGAGGTGGCTTATTTGAACTTAGACCCAGAGGAAAAGATGGTACTTGAAGGGCATTTTTCTGTTTTATGAAGGGTAAGCGCATCATGATTCTTCATGTATTCATAAAAAAGAGACAGACCACCCCTCAAAAAGATCTTAATATTGCACAAAAACGAATGAACGAGGTGATTAATGGATGACCTGACCTATCAACCAGTAAAGCATAACCACGAAGAGTTTCTTCGTGAGGAAATGAAAGATGAAGAGTTTCGTAAGGGATATGAGGCTTTAGGACCAAAGTACTCTCTCATTAGACAACTGCTTTTGGCCCGTCAGCAATCAGGTATGACTCAGGAAGCCATTGCTAATAAAATCGGTACTACAAAAAGTGCTATTTCACGGTTGGAATCAGGAGGAAAACATGTTCCTTCCATTACTACCCTAAGGAAGTATGCCGATGCTGTTGGTTGCGACCTGGAAATTAAGCTGACTCCTAAAAATCTGAATAAAACGGCAGGCTGACAATAAATTCAACTCTATTGCCAATCACGTCCGCACTGCAGACGCAATTGCACTGGACCGTTATTCAGTCCGGTGATTGCTCATGAGGAGAGGTGAGTGACAAAATAGCGCTCAAGAATTCAAAACAGTATGAAAGAGACTGTTCATGACAGAAGAACAAACGATCATAACTTTTGAAAACACTCCGATCCGTCGGTACTTTGACGAAGCTACTGACACATGGTACTTCTCGATTGTCGATGTTGTCGCCATCCTGAGCGAAAGCGTCAGCCCGCGCGATTATTGGTTCAGGATGAAAGTCAGGGTAAAAAGTGACGATGGCCTTGAACTGTCGACAATTTGTCGACAATTGAAAATGAAGGCTCCTGATGGAAAAATGCGGACAACCGATTACACAAATGTGGAAGGGTGGAGGGTGAGTTAGCCTGACAGATATGCTCATTGGAAAGAACACATTGGAAGCGCACAAATGCGATGTCCCTCACCTTACTTCAGTTTTGTGTAAATAACGTATCTTTTACTTCTGGTTGTTTTGATAACCATCAACTGTTTTATGCCTTGCTCAAGGGAAAATAAAAATCAAGTCTGATGATTTTTCGCCACGCACAATGAAAAACATAGGGTATACCAGAAATATCAAGATTTCTTGGGATTATCATTTCAATGTACTTTGATGAACACAACCCTCCGCATTTTCATGTGCAGTATAACGATTATCGGGCATCAATGGA
>TBL_comb48_EPIDRAFT_1000421_pt1 | contig 33565 bp, 49 predicted proteins | sample TroBogEpilimnion_37_FD_10681 | JGI IMG/M metagenome (IMG submission 10681) | reverse complement strand
AGTAGGCGCTGGCGTGTCGTCGTCGTAGCCTCGGGTCTGCTCAATCGTGATGCCGCATCGTGGGCATTTGAAGTCGTAGGTTGGCATTAGGCAGCGTTCCCTTCACCCGGACAGCCTTTGGATAGGTCTGTGGAGTTTGGCAAATAAAACGGACAATAAATGCAGTTATATGCAGGCGTTGCTGGAATCAATTCCCAGTTGATTGGATTCTGCTCAACATCGAGCTGCCACACCAAGAGCTTGATTCCGTCAAGGCGCTCGATGGCGTTGATAGCAATCTGACGATCGTAAGGCTCGACGATGGTGTGGAGTCCGTCAAGGCGACCGCCGAGTGGGTAGCAAGCCAAGGCAACTTGCTTGACCTCCTTGCCCATCTGCTCAACACCATAGCCATAGCAGTTGACTTGAACTCGCTGCTGGATCGTCATTCCATCCTTCTTGCGAGACTTCATCGAAGTTGACCCCATGCACTTGTGGTCAATAACCATGCCATCAACGGTGTCAAAAAGGTCGCAAGTGCCAGCGAGATCATCGGTGACTTTGACCCGAAATTCAATCATGAATCTCGGATTGTCTCTGTCGTTGAAACGCTCAAAGGCCTCTGCCAACCATGCGTGGATGGCAGTTCCCTGAATCGATGCCCAAGGGTCAGTCGAAACATTGGTCTGTGGCCAATCGAGAATCTTGTAGGCCAACTTGCGAGCGCAAGGATCGCCGATCTCGCTCAAGCCAATCGCCTTTTGCTTTGAGCGCGAGGAATTGTTTGAGCGAAATTCGACGACCTTCTTGATGTTCTCTGCAAGCGCCGATGCGTCATCTCCCGGGGCTGTGAACATTACTCCTCGACAATCATGAAGCGTCGAGAAACTGATGCAGTTTCAAACTTCTCCCATAGATTTTCCGGAAGAAGCTCACGAACTTTCTTGGGATCGATGCGCTTTGTCTCAACGGTAGTCCAGCGAACAGCTTCTCGGCCGTTGACCAAACCAATCTGAGCATCGCCTAGAGCAGCTTTGACCTGCTCGGCTGCGATGTCCGCCTTCTCTTCCCATTCTTTGACCTTGACGCGAGCCTCGATATAGGCGGCAAGGAATGCGCTTGCCGCCGGATCGAGATCGACCATTTCAAGGTTGATCTGTGTTGACATTGTATTGCTCCCCTGTTTGTTGGTTAGTAGTAGAAGTTCTTCTGCCAAAAGGCTTTGGCGGCACAACTTCCGTCGCTTCCATAATGCTTGGAAATGTAAGCGATTGTTGCGATTACTTGAGCCAATGGATCGGCTGAATGTTTCAACCCAATGTTCTTGTAGGTTGAATCAAGCAACTGTCCAACGCCTTTTGCGGTGGAAGTTGGGTTCTTGGCAAGTGGGTTCATGTGGCTCTCTTTGATGAGAATCCACTTGAGACACGCTGCCTTGCGAGGAGTCATCAGCTCGTTGATGAATAAATCAATTCGGGCTGGTTCAGTCAAGGTGATTGCTTCCTTGACTGTGATGACTTGAATTGCTGGCTTGGATGGAGTCAAGCCATTGAAAATTGCTACGATAAATAAAACCATGATGCTGACTGTGGATAGCACCAAATAAGCAAGTTTTCGACTCATAATAGAAAGCCTTTCCGCTTCGCTCGTTCCAAGGTGCGGTCAACGCTGGCAATTTGAATTCCCAACTTTGCTGCGACTTGTTCCTTTGAGAAGCCTGTGGTCATAAGGGATTGAATTTCCCTGAATCTACGGTTGCGCCGATCCTCCTTCTTAGATGTCATGAGCTTGCGCTGATCGCCAGTTGTGGCTGCCCAAACGCCGTCTTCGATGTGATTCTCGACTGCATAGTCGAGGCATTCTTTCTGATGAATGCAAGAGCCACACAACTCCACAATGCGTGGCCAACGGTTCTCCAATTGTAATTGCGAGTCAGGAAAAAAGAAATCTAGGTCATCAAGCTCTGCACACTTCGCTTTCGGAAACTTTGGAAAGTTGAAGAGCGCGTCAAATGGCATCGCCGTAGCCAGCCTCTCGGAGCAACTGGATCATTGCTTCAACTGGCATGACTGCCCACCATTGATCAACCTTGGTGAGTCCGATTCCATTGGGCTTGATGATGAGAAGACCGAAATCAGCCTTCGCATTGATGCGCTCGGTTTCAGTCTCCTTCAACCATGCTGGAATCTTGTAGGTCTTCGCGTTCTTGACTTCCATTGCGAGGCAAGGAATTCCGGTGATGTCACCAAGGTCTTCACCGGATGAGCCACCACCGAGAGCGCGTCGTTCAGCATTGGGAAACCCATGCCCCTGTAAGTAACGAACGAGCGCTGTCTCGGCAGCGGTTCCTTTTTGCTTCGCAAAGCTCATGGATTACTTATCCACGAACTGACGGATTGCGAAGCGCGTAGATATGCTCATACAGTTCATCATTTTCCTGATGAGCAATACGAAGATCAGATTTCAATTCGCGGATAACATCCTTGGCGGCATCCCATTCGATGAAGCCACCGATAAGAAAGCCAATGGTTGCGCCGAGTAGTAGCGAAAGAATAAAAACTTGAAATAACATTATTTGTTCCCCTTCTTCATTGAGTTTTGGAAGTTATGCCAATCCTTGACGCTGATGAATTCATCATTGCGATTGAGATAGTTGTCAAGCCAAGTAACGAATGCGAATGCCGCGATGACGACAGCGGAGCCGATCAAGATGATTTCTAGCATTAGCGCTGCCCCCTTGCGAACTTGAGCAATCCGATCATAATTGCACGAGAATAGAATCCACGATCAATGCTGAATCGAAGTCGTTCATAAGAATAATTGACTTCAGATTGAGACATTCCTTGGCTATAAAAAAAATCTAAAGCCATTTCTTTGATTTTTCTATCAAGAAGATTTTCCATGTTATGCCACCCCTCTAAATGAGAAATCGCATTCAGGGCATTTATATTCATAAATTTCTGAGTAATCCCAAGTCAATCCACCTTGAAGAAATCGCTTGGTCATTTTTGCATTGTTGCATTTTTCGCAAATCATTTGCGTTGCCTTTCGTTTGTGAGGAACACCTAGTTCCTGCTGTTGGCATAAGAATAGCACCGACAAGTCAAATTCTCTCCAATTGATTCGGCGTGTCGTACAGCACAAAAGACCCCCACCGCCGAAGCGATAGGGGTCTTTTGGCATCAAGCCAGCGAGCCAAGGCGAGGTAGGCTGCGAGCTGGCTAAGTCAGGAAATCTCGCCAGCGATGGCCATGTAAGCCGCGCCGTCGATGAAGGAATCCTGATGGGTGGGGGTTTCAATAAGTCGAGCAATCTTCACGCCTACCATGCAGAGAGCAACCTGCGATGGGGTGACTTCGTGTTCAAGGATTACTGACCAAATATCGGCAATTCGCTTGTGATTGGTATAGGGGTCGCCATAGTTCTTGTTTCGGTCTTCAGCGGTCAACCGGGCGGCTTCTTCAAGGATTTCCTGACGGTTCATAGAAGCTCCTTGAGAGCCTCAAGCGAGGAGAGCTGTTCTTGCGCCAGTTGATAATTGTTGATCTGCCGACCTTCCTTGCCAGTAAGGATCGGAGTCATGCCTTCATAAATGTCCACTTTGCACCATCCCCTGAAAATGACCTTCGGATTGTCGCTTTCAAACTCATCGACTGAACACCAAAATATCAGGTCAGCCTTCTTCTTGATTGAAGCATACTGGGAGACCGAAACGCATCTGCCCCACTCATCCCAATGTTTCTCATTCCAACTTTTGACTTCGATGCGCCCAACCTTGCTGGTGATGTCGCATTGCTGATTCTGCATGGAATCGGCAAAGGCCGCCTCGGGTTCAAAGCCATTTTCTTTGAGCCAAATAAATGAAGCAAACTCGCCGAGACGACCTATGAGATGGCCACTCGCTGTGTTCCGGTAATGCCCGAAACGATTGCGGTTGCGTTCATAAGTCTTCTCGGCGAGCAATAATGCTGCCAATTTGGTCTCAGTATTGAGAACCAATCCCTGTGTCATTTGACCCTATTCCCTGACGGTTAGTTTTTCTAGGATTTGGATGACTGCGCGATGAGTCTCTTTGTCCAAGTCTAAGTCTCGAGAGATGATTTTTCTGTCCAACTCGCCGGAGCGATTGGTAGCATTCAAGATCAATCCCGAAAGTAAAATTGATTCCAGCGAGACTATGAGTGTGAGCAGTCCGAAAGGAAATGGCTCAGGTTTGAAAATAATCCATGACCCCCACCACACGATGTGGAAGACCATAAACCAAGGAGAGCCAAAACTTTCAGCAGCCCAATCGGAAATCCGTTGGAACTGTTTCAATTACTTCTGAGCAGCTTCTTGCTTTGCGAGGTTGGCATCAACTTCGGTCTTGGCAATAGTGACAACACCGAAAGCGGCATCCTTTGGATTGAGACCACGAACGATGACACCAAGCAAACCTGAAGCAAAGGCGAGAACCTTGACGATAGTGCTTGCCTTCATCTCAAATGCTGTTGTTGCCAATGGCAATGCGATGACTGCATAAGTTGCAAAGATAGATTCGATTTTCTTGATATTGATTTTCATAGGTATTCCTTACTTGGCAGGAGTGAGTGTTGGATACGCTGGTCTTGCAACCGCGATGATTGTCTTGCCGAAGTATCGTTTGCGACGATAAACCCCGCCCCCATTTTGATTTGAACCGTTAGTTCCCTCGGCGCTTGTATTTCCCTCAATAGTGTTGAGGAAGCCAGCGCCTACGGATTCAACGATTCCGACATGATCGGAAATCCCCTTGCCTTCCCAATCAAAGAATACTATGTCGCCCGGTTGCGCCTTTGTCGGATCAACGAGCTGATTCTTCTTCTTGAAGTAATTCACGCCATCAGGACAATAGATGAAGCCATATTTGTTCTTTGCTGCAACAAGTGAGGAAGCCATCACCTGAGAAAAACACCACGAAACAAAACACGCGCACCATGATTGACCTTGATCATTCTCCCCGGTGCAAGCCTTCCACCAATCCCAGTAAGGAACGATGTTGCCTGACTTACCGTCAGCGCCACCCTTCTCCACAACTCCAAGTTGCGTTACTGCCTTGGCTACTACATCTTTCCCTGTCATACAGTTTTCCTGACTCTTGGCTTCTTATTTGCAGCCTTCAAGACTGCTAGGTCGGTCTTTACTTCTTGAAAATCCTCGCGAAGAGCTTCAACATCATTCTTCAGGCCTGTCTTGCCATCGTTGAAGATGGCGTACTCAATGCGATCGAGCTTCTTGACGAGGTTCAAATAAACCTTGAAACCGCCAAAGATGATCACAATAGTTTCGGCAATCGCCCAAATGGTTGAGAAGAATACGGATGAATTGCTGGTCATCGGGTACTGACCAAAACTGACATTGAACCTGTTGATGCTGAAACTGCCCAAAGTTCACCTTCATGACTTGAAAAAGAAATCTTGTCATTGACATCGAGCTTGTAACCAGTAGTTGAGGAAACTGAAGAATCTCCGCCAATGTAGGCAATAGCAGTTTCGCTGTGGATATAAACCATCTCAGCGATAGTGTCTGCGCTCACAATCTTGACTGGTGTTGTTGTGAGTGAGTATTGGGCTGTTGTTACTGCCATGAGGCTCTCCTTATTCGATGAGATTGACCAAGGATCGAGTTCGACCTTGAGCGAGTTGTGTATAAACCTGCGTTGTTGCGACCGAGGAATGGCGCATCAAGTCTCTGACCGCCAGCAAGTCGCCATCTGATTTTTCCAACATTGTGGTGGCAAAGTAATGACGCAAGCTGTGGAAATGTTTGGCATTAGCGCCAAGGATGCGACGCATCTCATCGGCTGCCTTCTTGGAAAATTTGTTTGGATCGATAATCCATAGCCTGCCGAGAGTGTTGTAGCTTTGAATGACTTCAGCGACCTTGGGGGCTACCGGAATCACAAGGTCAGTTTTTCCCTTACCGATAACGCGTAAAGAATACCCACCCTGATCCTCGATGAGATCAGCGCCTTCAATCTTGGCAACCTCATGCGCCCGAAGGCCGACCATGCCACCGAGAATGAACCAATCTCGGTAAGGCTGAGTTGCCTCGGCTAAGAGCTTATCAAACTCGCCTTTGGTGACTGGCTTGGGTACTCCGCGCCCTGACTTGACCCTTGGCAGGTCTTCGGCTGGATTGTTGCCATTGACCAAGTTCATCTTGTTCAGATGCTTGTAGATTGAGCGAAGCCGGGAAACATAGTTGGCTTTTGTCGATTGTTTGGTGGCCGAGAGAACGACCTTTTCCAAGTCTTGAACGGTTGCCAAGGCTGGATGAACGCCGATTCGGCGGATGATTTGCCAATCAGTACGGATCACATAGGGCGAAAAACCGCTTGTATCGTAACGATTCTTGAGCTGGCGATGAATTTCCTCTAAGGGAATGAGTTCGGTTTGTTGTGTCATGGGAAAACCGTACCCCCAAAGGCTAGTTTGAATCCCGATTTGGTGCAAGCATCTCAGCCAGCGTGTCTAACTCTCGGTGGAGTGTTCCCTACCGCTTCAAGGTTCTAAGAAAGAACCAGCGCTTGAGGCGCAAGATAGGCCGATATTTGATTTTGTTTAAAAGCCTACGCCTATCTTGATAAAACAATAGACCCGTTGGGTCATCATCTGTCATTCAGGCAAACTCTCAGTCAAGTTAGCCCCCAAATCAGTTGGCAACTTAGGCGCTTTGATGTGCCAAGTTTTGTTGCTATCAACTGTTATTTGAGGATTGTGTGAGTCGCAGAACCTTAGCCACATTGTGTACATATTGTCTGCCTTGCTTTCGCAACCATCAATAGCGCACTTGCCAAGTCTTGTAGCCCCGATTGTAATTCCAGCCATTTGCCGTACCCCCTTCTAGGTAGGAAATACCTTACACCTTCAGGGGGCTGGACTGCGATATGCACTCGCAGGTGGCGGGTCGGACTATCCAGCATTACCGTCAAGCGGTCTTGAATCTACCGAGGTAGATACGGTGGTTCCTAGTTTCTAGCCTACACCCTACTAGGCCGTAGGCGCAGAGTTGGCTGAAAGTTCCGCTAACCAATCATCTACTTTGAGTAGTCTGCGGGCTTCGTGGACATCAATGATATTTAGTTCTACCATCTTAGAGATTTGGCTGAATTGCTTGTTATCGTACATTTGGTTTTCCTTTGTTTGTTTTTTTATATTTGAGGCAGTTGCCCCAATGCTAGATTAGCAGGTTAGGCCGTAGGCGCAGAGTTGGCTGCAAGTGTGTCGTAATCAGACTTTGGCATTGAAATATATTCGCCATTGCCTCGGTCAATAATTACGAATTGAGTAGTTCCTTCTTCGGGATGATTGCTAACTTCTACGATATTGATATTTTCCATTTTACAACTCCGCACTTAGTCCGAGATAGCCAGAAGCGCTACTATTGTTGCATAGATAATACGGCCTGTATTGTGTCAATGCCGCGCTTCCGTGTGTATAACGCAATCCAACAACACTTGGCCCACTTGTTACAGAAACGAAAGTAAAAGTTCCTGATGAGTAATTTGTTGTATTGTCCGAACAAGCAAGGTTTGAAACCTCAATAGTTGAAGAAGGTGTTGTTCTCATTTGAACTGGTAGCGGCAATAAGAAATCCGCAATGGTGGTAGAAGAAGCGGGTATTCCTGAAGAAATAAAACTGTAAGCAGCCCCGCCAGCAATGCGTTGGTAGTACCTCATACACAAGGCTAACTCGCCTTGGAGTGTGTTGCTGGCGGTGGTGAATGGAGTTGCCACTGAACCAGCCTCAACCTGTACGCCCCAAATGTCAATCGTTGAAACTGCCAATGGCAGCGCAAAGATAAAATCTATGTAAGAACCTGAACCGATTGTCTTACCGCTAATTGATGGCATCGAAAATGTCATGGTGTATCTAGCCCATGAGGTTGTCACAGTTGCGCTTCCAGCAGTTACGCCGTTGTAAGACGAACCACCTGAACCAAAAGATTGCGAAGCATAAATTGTTATTGATCGGGAAGCATCAGCTTTTGCCCAAAATGAAACGGTGGCAGTTTGACCAGCAAACAAACGAACATCTTCTAGGCGTTGTCCTAGACCAAAATTGGCTGATGAACCTGTGCTAGTAATCTGAAAACGATGAAAGTATGTGCCTTCGTATCCTGCTACTGGCGCAGTTCCGGGTGTAAAGGTTTGTTGACTTGGAGTAAATGCGCCGCTTCCGTCTGTATAACCGCGCCAACGATCTGCGGTAAATAGAGAGTTATTGGTTGTGCTGCTAAAACTTGAACCGCGCTGCCAGATACCAAAGTCACCATTGATAATCTTGTTCTTACCAGCCAAGAACGGCGCTACTGCCCCACCCGTATTCTGCTCTACCGTACTTGTAAGTTGTGCGCGACTCATTTATGCACCTGCCTGTGGTGTAGAAGGAATGGATAACTCGGATGGGAGTGTGTCTTTATTGAGGTATGCCTGATAATCGGCATTTTCAGGGTCAGTAGGGATATACCAAACCTGACCACCCTCATCTGTGCGAACAATGATTGTGTTACCAGCCGAACCTGTTGTAACTTCATAAGAAAAATTATTCATTTATAACTCCGAATTGTATTCAATATAACAAGGGCCTGATGCGCCTACATTCATCAATGTTGCATTTCCCGCAACTAATCCACTAGCGACTGTAATTTTGTGGAAAACATTCCACGGGCTTGCAGAATCTTGCGCGATAGCGGTTAGAGGTATAATAGAGTTTGAAGCAGTTCTTACGCTGAAATTTCCAACCGTAGAGGAATATGCAACTGCTGGAGTTACTCTCATTTGGAACGGCAATCGGCTGGCTATCAAAGCCTGAGTTGAACTGAAACATAAACCAGCAGCAAAAGGTTCATATCCAGTACCAACATAACCTTCGCGGAAGTAATATCGTTGCGCCGCGCTTAACTCCCCCTGAAGTGTGCCGCCAGCGCGGGAGAAGGCAGTTGCAACTGAGCCAGTTTCTAGTTGAACGCCAGCAAGTTCAAAGTAATCGTTAGTGTTAGCAGTACCAGTTGGAGTATATGAAAGTTGCAATCCAATTTGAGCGATGTTTGAAGCAGCGGTTGCCGTAACTGTAAAGCGCTGCCAAGAAGTTGTCAGGGTTACACTTGATGTAGCGATATTGGAGATACCTGTATATCCGCCCCACAAACTTCCATCTACTCCTGTGCCTGTAAAAATTTGTGCAGTAAAGGTGTTTGAACTTGCCGAGAAGTTTGCACCTGCTCTTGCCCAAAATGAAAGGACTACATTTTGACCAGCAAAGCGATAAGAGTTTGCGCTTTCAACATCGTGAATTGCGTAGATAATGCTCGTATCAGCATTGCTTGAAACTCTTTGTACGCGAGCGGCGTATAGGAAACCTGTCAAACCGCTTGATTGCTGAGTAACCGAAAAACCACCTGTTGAACGACCTATGTTCCAACGGTCAGCAGTATATTGGTGCGTAGAAGGCGTAAAGGATGTTCCTCTTTGCCAAATGCTAAAATCGCCATTGATGATGGCATTTTTACCAGCCGCCACGCTAGGCCCCGCCCACGATACGCCTGTGCTGGCAGAAGAGTTTGCAACGAGTGTTGAGCCGTCAGCGCCGACCCCTAGATTCGCGACCGTAGAAGCTCCTGTGGCGGCTAGAAGGTCGCCTTTGGCAGTTACAGTCGAGAGAGGAATAGCGTTAGCCACATTGAAAGTTCCAACCGAGATGACGGTTGCGATGTCGCCAGCCACGAGAGCTGTGAGTCCGGTGATCGATGATCCAGTTGAAGCGGTGTAGTCCACTCCGCGCTCAAGCAATACGCCGTTGATGAAGACCTGCTCTTGGCCGACTGTGTAGGCGAGGGAGGTTGAGAAGTCGTCGGTTCCGGTAAGGGAGGTTTCGCCACCTGAAGCCGCTTTGCGCCAAGTCGTGATGGAGCCAGTTGAGGCTGCTAGTCGAGCTGCAACGCTGGCGTAAGAACCCTTTGGGTTGGTTCCCAACTCGGTTTCAATCGCCTTGATCGCGTCATTGGCGTTGGCGTGTTCGGAGGCGTGGGGAACCGTCGCCGATGAAAGGGTGTCAGTTGAAGTGGGATTGGTGAAGTTATCAATTCCACTTGGGTAACTGGTTGTCATTTCGCCTCCTCTTTGTTGGCTATAAGAGCCTCAAGAACTGCAATTCTTTGAGCCTGTGTTCCGATCATTTCTCGCATCCCTTTGAGGATAGCCTCAATTGGGATTTCTTGATTGTCCATCACTTCCCCTTGATAGTTGGTTCATTGGCATAAAGAGCTTTGAGTTGCTTGATGGCATCTTGTTTGGTCAAGTGACAACCCATAACGGTGTTGTCAGAATCCTTCACGACCGGATAACCCTTGCAATCGTAGGAGTTAGGTTGACCGATGTGATAGGGCATTTACTTGCCTTCCAGCTTCAATAGACGAGCGTTCAAGTCCTTGAGTAAGGGAATGAGAGCGACTGCAATACGGTCATAGTTGACCGAATCAGGCTGACCTTCTTCATTCTTATTCATCAAAAGATCAGCAAGAACTGGAATTTGAGCCACTTCTTCAGCAATCAAACCAAGAATTCGAGGAAGGCCATCGGTGTTGCCTTTTTCATCGGCTTGAGCCTTATCAAAGAATGACTTAGGTTCAAGCGCCAAGATTGAATCAAGAGGAATTACTTGAGGCTGAACATCAACCTTGTAGCGCAAAGATGATGAAGATCGAGCAAGCAATCCGGTGGCTGAGTTGATATAGGCATTCGCCGCTGAAGTAGTCGTGGCATAACCTAAGTTATAGATATACCCGGAAAAGTTACCTTGAACAGCATTCAGATTTCCTGAACTATTGAAATAATTTGTGCCGCCGTTGACTGTGATATTTCCACTTGAATTGATAGTTCCAACGCTAAGGGTTCCACCAATGGTTGCACTTCCGCTGGCATTCAAATAAGTTGTTGAATTTATTTGAAGATTGCCTGAAGCATCAAAAGAGCTAGTGGCATTGGCAAAATAAGCGCCTGAATAAGAGAAAAGGGTGTTGGCATAGACCCCGCGTGAGGAGTCATATAGCGCATAACTTCCTGATCCAGTTCCGGCAGAAGCATTCAAGAAGGTTGATCCATAAGAAAGATAACCATTGTTGATGGTGAATCCACCAATACTTCCTGAAGTAGAAGTCAACTTTCCATTGATGTCAACGCCAGTTGCGGTCAACTTTCCAGTTGTCGCATCGACGGTGAAATTGCCGGATGGGTTGGTAATTCCAAGCGCAACGGTAATTGTGCCAGCAGTAATCTTTCCAGCGGTAATGCTGGCGATGACCGAATCTGAAAGAGTTGTTGTATCCCAACTAGAACCATTCCAAGTGTATTGATTGAGAATGACTCCTGTTCCCGATTGGTACTTGAACCAAACATCGCCTGTCCTAGTTCCACTTCCTGAAGCTGAAGATGTGGAATATGTGACCATATTTTTGCCATTGGCTGTTGAAGTGGCAACAGTAGCGTTTGAATTAGCAGTTGAAGCAAGGGAATAGGCTGTTGCGATTGCGGTATCTTGAACCGAAGTCCAAGCCGATCCATCCCATCGATATTGCTTGTTTCCGTTGCTTGTGTCGTACCAAATATCTCCAACCGCCTGAGCAGTAGGAGTTGGAGCAGCATAAAAGGTTGTTGCGGTGGTCTGAACATCCTGAACTGAATCAAGTATGTAGTCCGTTGAATTGTAAGTAACGGTGATTGGCGTATTCGTAATCTGTGGGCAAAGTGGCATTGTCTCCCCTTAGATTGTGATCGAATATGGGTTCATTGGTGAAGTCATAATGTCGGTTCGCCAATCATCTTGCGTGATGTGGTGATTGTATCCTTCAACGACGACATAAAGAGTCAAAGAGCGACCATCAACAGTTGTGCGCTCTACCGTCAACTGATCGCCAATTTCTAGTGCAAGGAAATCGGGATAAAGAGCGCCAAGAGCAAGAGCTGAGAAGCCGATGTTCTCCACCAAAGTCATTGGCGAGGAGTCCTTGCGTGAAAGATAAAGAGCCAAATTATCGGCATCTGAATCATTCAAGATTGGCGCATTGACGGTGATTGTCTTGAGACCGAATGCAGTCGTCGAAGGCTTGTGGCGAGCGCGTCGCTGGCTCTTTCCTGACCTTTCAATGATTGCCTCATTGATGACTTGATAGGTTCCCGGTGTCGCCTTGATGGAGTCATATTCAACGGTATTGGTAGCCCGAGAATCAGAGAGCAAAAGGCGAGTTGGTCGGCTGAACTTATCTGAGAGGGGAAGGAAAGTTGCCGTTCCATCGCGAGAGATATAAAAACGACCAGCCTCACACGCCACCGCTTCTTCGATCAAGACCTGAAGGCTTGATCCTTGCGTGGTCGGAAGCATCTGCACCGAGCCCGAAAGATTAGTTGAGCCAGTCCAGTTGGCGTAAGTGAGCATTCTTCCAACGCGAGTGGAGGTTGTCTCACCGCTGTAACCGGGAGCCGAAAGGCTGATGGCATACATCTTGGAAAGCAAAGCGATTCCATCGGTGAAGACCATCGTTGCCGTAGGAGAGAATCCTTGATCGATGGTATTGGTTTCAAGATAGCCAACATAGAGAACATAGGCAGTTGATGACCAAGTGGCGATAATCTGGCATTGAACGCCAGCCTTGAGCTGATTGACACCGCTGACGACATAAGGCGAGGAAGCACCTGTGTATTCAGGATCATAGTATCCACTCACATTGTCGAAGACTATGGTTGCAGCGCCCGGATCGTTCTTCTGATCAGCTCGAGAACGACCACGCTTGATGGAAATCTCGCGAACATCGGTCTGCGTAACCGTTACCCATGATCCATTGATATAAAACTGGATGCTAAGGGTAGGGGCGTTTGTACCGTCAAATGCTGCCATTTATAACCCCAAGACTGCTGTTGAAACACCTTTGCGACGCATAGTTTGAGCCAAGCCATCGCGAACCTTAGTGATCAACTGACCTTCAGAGATGACCGAACCTTGAACTTGAATTGTGACATTCATAGCCTGACCGTATCCCTTATTCAAAGGAACAACAGCTTCAGCGCCAGCCTCACCGATCATGGCAATAGTTGGCTTGGTGACGATTCCACCTTCAGCAAGCATCGGAATCTTTGGAATGTTGATGCCAAATTCTTTGCCACCAAGACCGGGAATCCAGTCAGGAAGTTTGAAGTGAATCTTGTCGATCATGTCAATGACCACATTCACCAAAGAGATGATGCCATTGATATAAGCCTTGATTCCGTTGACGATGAATGAGAAGGCATCCTTGATTCCAATGCCAACATCCTTGGCAACTGTGACCAATCCCTTGAGTAAATCAACGACCAATTTGATTGCATCCACAACAATGTTGGCTGCAATGCTGACACCCTTGAAAGCAACGGTGAGAACATCCAAGAGAACTGGAGCCAAATAAGTGACAATGAATGTCCACAAGTCTTTGAGAATTGGCAAGAGAACGCCAAGCAATGTTTTGAAGTCATTGAAGACAGTTCCAAGGGATTTGCCGATCGAGGCGAACATTGAGGCGTGATCGCCTGTTTCTTGGAACTTGAGTCCAAGGTCAACCAAGAACTTTGCGCCTTCTTGAATATAACCAACGAGAGGCTGAAGAACTTCGCCGATCATCTTGAACGCTGGTCGAAGAACCTGAGTCAAGACTGGAACGATTTCCGAGAAGCCTTTGGTGATGGCGGTGATGGCAGGGTAAAGGTATTGACCAAGTTGAACTTGCAAGCCTTGAATTGAGGCGTGGAATTCGCGTTGAGCCATAACATTCTTTTGAACAGCATTGAGATTGTCTTGGCTAAGAACCAAGCCCATCTTCTTTGCTTCCTCGCCGAACTTGGCAATGCCAGCCGCGCCCTGATTGAGCAAGGGAGCAAGTTGCATTCCTGAACGACCAAAGATTGCCATAATCGCCGAGGTCTTCTCAATGCCCGGTGGAAGAGCTGCAATCTTTCCGGCAACTTCGGTGAAGACAGTTGTGGAATCTTTGAAGTGACCATTGGCATCCTTGACTTGAACGCCTAATTCAGCAAACTTCTTTTCGCCAGCCGTAGTTGCGGCAGCCTTCGCCATCTTGCCAAGAGCAGTTGCCAAGGTCTCAGTTGGAACGCCAGCCTCTTCAGCCGCGAAACGGAGCTTCGACATATCTTCAGCGGTTCCACCTGTATAGCGCTGAAGTAACTTGACTTCCTTGCCAACATCTTGAAAAGCGTTGATCGATTCTTTGGCGAAATCAACAACCGCTGTTCCAGCCTTCTCAAGCATTGCACCTGAGAAAACACCTGCTGCAATGTCTTTGATCTTGGCGAAATGACCGCCAGTATTCTCGGCTTCCTTGCCGATATTCTGCAAGGCTTTGGATGCTGAAACATCTTTTCCGTAAAGACTATATGTTAGCGAGGTATCGTTCGCCATTTTCGCCTCCTAGTCTTCGGAACGATTCAAGGCAACTGCCTGATCGATCATTTGGTTGAGAATATCCATTTCAATATCCCACACATTGAAGGGAGTCAATCCCGGATAAGTGTGGCAAAGCAAGGGAATGTGATCCCGAATTCTTTTTCTAGCGCCGCCTCTAATTAGTTTTCGGCGGTTGGTGATTTTTTTTCATCATCCACCGGGCGAATCTCATCGATGGAATAAGTATTCAAAACATCATCAATGGAAACAATTTTTCCAGCGCGAGTCATGCTGATCCAAGCCAAAGCGTAAAGAGCTTTGATTTTGGAATAGGCAGAATTTGCGTGTGGCTTGTCATCAGCCAAAACTCCAAGCAAGGTCAAACCATCAAGGCCGAAAGCCTCTTCGATGGCGATAATCTCGCGACCAGTTGGAGCTGGATTGTTGTTCTCTGAAGGTAGTGGGAAAATCTCTCCCCTGATAAGTAATGGCATGATTCCCTGTTTCTATTTGATTGGAGTTACTGCTGCCAACGCATCCATAACCGCGTCGGTAACTTCTTTTGCAAACTTCTCTTTGTGCGCCCTAACTGTTGGCGCAAGGAATGGATGACCTGATTGTGCCACCCAAACATCTCTATTGCCAAAGACCGGATGTCGCCATGCTCGCTTGCGACGACCTTCCATGTAATACGGAATTGTTCGAGGCCGACCTGATGCAGCCATGAACTTGGTTGTGGAAACTCTAATGTGAACCGCCGCGCCTTTGCTGGTTCCGTTGAAATCTGCCTTTGTCGCGTTGGCAAGTGAAGCTCGAAGTCCAAGGGTCTGACCCTTTTTCTTACGAGTTCCACCTGCCTCGCGAGTTGCTGGAATGTTCAACTCCGCTTGCTTGACTTCCTCCACGATAGGTTTCGCGGCATCCATCAAGCGCTTGCGAAGTGATTTTTTGACCTCGGGATCAACCTTGGTCATCGCCTTGTAAAAAGCCTTGAATTCAGCAGAATCGATTGTGAATTCGTCGGCCATTTTTTCTCCTTAGAGAGATGAATCTGCTGTCTGATAAACGATGGTCAATGGAGCATCTGTTCCATTGTCATACGCTTCAAAGTCCATGCTCAAGTCGATAACGCCCGGGCTTGTAACCTTTGGAGTATCGGCGTTGAACTTAGCAGCGGAAATTGTAATGCTGAGGGTCTCTTTGTAAGTCGAAGCAATTGTCGCACCTGTGAAGGTAAGAACGATTGCTGCATTTGCATCGCTGAGAACCTTGCCGAAGAGAGTTGTGTCTGTGAATTCGGCGGTGATCTTTCCGCTGATCTTGCGGAAGCCGTTGATCAACTGTTCAGCCTTGATTCCTGAAGAACCGAGGTTGTAACGATCTCCCTTGAGAGTGTTGTCAACTGTGACCGAGAAGTCGCGGATATTAGCGATTGATGTTCCATCAAGGGTGATTGCGCCCTGAGAGAAGTTGAAGATGTTAGTTGATGCAGAGTAAGAAGCGGTTGCGAGGGAAATTCCGGTGGTGATTGATGCACCATCGATGTTGAACTTTCCTGTTGCGATTCCTGCATTTGCTACTGCCAACTCAAAAGATGAAACCTTTGCTCCAGCAACGGTCTTTGGAGTGACAGTTCCACCGTACTGTGGAACGCCAACCTGTGCTGTGAAGCTCTTTCCATAAACATCACCGAGGGTGAATGTGTAGGAATAAACGCCAGTTGAAACTGTGGTTGGTGATGGAACCGATCCAGTTGACTGTGAGAGAAGAAGTCCAAGACCGCGTGTTGGCAAGTCAAGGCTGATGTCTCCAGTTACATCTGAGGTTGTTACCACACGACGCTGTGAGCGAGGAAGGAGGCCGCCAGCACGAAGACCCATGCCAACTGCTGTCTTCTTGTTGTAGTTCAGATTCTCTGATGTGAATTCATAGAATCGTGAAACTGTTACTGGGGTGTTGAAAGTTGTCTCGGTTGCAATTCCAAGTTGCGAACCAATACCGGAACCGATTGCCATATTTATCTCCTAGTTGGCTGGAACTGCGACCGCTTCCGGTGCAGGGGTAGTGATGGAAGCGGCTGCCATGTCTGCTGCCGCCCAGTTGGATGTTTGTTCGAGAAGTGATGCAGCAGCGTCATCTGCAACATCAACGCTCTCTCCAGCCTTTACTGTGATGTTCAGCGCTGGAATAACTAGATCACCGAGAGGTGACACATTCTTGATCTTCGCCATGATTGCTCCTAGATTTTTGCTCGGTAGGTAACGGTAAATTGAACAACTACTGCTGCGCCTTGATTTGTTTGACGGTAAGTCATCTCGTGGGTTTCCAAACCTGAATAGAGAACTATTCCACCAAAACTGACATCGTTTCTGATTGCAACTTCAACATCGCCAAGCAAGGCATACGCTCTTGTTCGACGAGCTGAAAGATCGGTTCCACCATCCCACGACCATAGAGCGCAAGTGACTTGACCATCTTCGAACTTAGAGATTGCACCAAGTTGAATGTATTCCTGACGAGCTGAGGCTGGAGTGATGTCATCGCCTTCAGTATTTCCATCGTGACCGACTGCGATTGCATCTCCGGGATAGGAGAGATCAATCTCAATGCCATCGAAGACGCGAATGCCAGCAAGGGATGAAGTTGACTTCAACCGCGTGACGAGAGCATTGATGAAAGTAGGAAGAACTGATGTAGCCATTATGCAAGACCCGGAAGAGATGTTGGATCAAGCAATTCCATAGCGCGACGAGGTAGCGAGTAAGTCGCGGTTGAATACATTTCATCACCTGTGTTGGTGCGAGACATAACATTCATTGCGCCACGCTGTGTCTGCCATAGATGGCGAATAATTTCAAGAACGCCTTGCTTTGCGCTCATTGGTGGATTCACATAACCTGCTCGGTAACTCACAACGATGTTCTTCACTCCTGAAGTCCAATATCCGTAAGAGTTGGTTGAGTAGATGGTATCTGAACCAATGCGATAGATACGCTGACCAGTTGGATCGACATAATAGGCAGAGGATGGAATCAAAGCGCCATTCTCATAGATTGAGTCAATCGAAATTACTTTTGGATTGCGAATGCGAATGAACTCGCCATTGTTCACGCCGTCATAAACTTCGCTTGTGTAGCTTCTCTGTCCAAGAATGACACCCGTATATTGCTCGGCAAGATCATTGGCGGCATCCATATAGCGTCGAATCTCTTCATCAGAAGAAGTCAAGGAATCAGGAATGTTCAGATATTGCTTGACTTCCTCAAGGCTAACGATGCCAACTTCAGAGAACTCACGAACTGTGAAATCATCGCTGAAAGCGCCAGCGTTTGTTCCGGTAGCAAGCCACTTGACTTTGTGGAAACCTGACTGGGTTGGAGTGAAATCACAGTTATAGAGACCAGTATCAGCATTGACAACTGTTCCAGTTACGGTGGTGTTGTCAGGTTGATAGATTGTGCAAGTAACCGTTGACGCATTGGCAACAAGACCATTTGCATCTGTGATGGTAATTCCTAGCGGAACAACATCTCCTAGATCATAGATCATCGTTTCTCCTAAACATTTGCATCTCGGTTGCGCTTGTCAATTGAACTTGAAGAACGCTGACGGAAAATTATTGAAGTGAGCGTTCGTTGTCGAGCAAGAATTGTTGAAAGAACTCTGACTCGAGGCAATATCTGAATTGTTTGATGAAGTGGAATTGCAAGCGAATCGAACTCCATCATCCCATGTGCTGCGACAGGGTAGGTGAGAGCTTCGCTGGCAACCGCTGAAATATCAAAGCCTTGCGATCCAGTTGTCGCGAATTGAAGATTTGAAACTGTTCCCGATGCTGCAAGAGTGATTGAGCCACTTGCTGAGATTGGGAAGGTCAAGCGATCGCTGGCGACTCCGACGAGTGCAATCGATCCTGAAGCGGTGACCGGGAAGGTTTCGGTGTCAGGCGCGGAGGCTGAGAAGGTAATCGACCCTGAACCGCTGACTGGGAACTTGAGAGAGGCTACCGTTCCCGAGGCTGTGAGGCTGATAGAGCCACTTGCAGACCTTGGGAATGTTAGGGTATCCGACAAGGCTCCTGAGAGGCTCAGAGAGCCTGCTGCGGTCGTTGGAATGGTCTCTACGACCGAAGCCGAGCCAGTTAGGGATAGAGCGCCTGAACCTGACTCAACGAAAGCGAGAACAACCGCTGCGGTGGCTACGAGGTTGATATTTCCTGAAGCCGAAACTGGGAAGGTCAGGGCATCTGATGCCGAGCCAGCAACCGAGATTGAACCCGAGCCAGTTGAAGCTGTAACGGTTCCGGTGATTGCTGATCCGGAAAGAGTGATGCTTCCGGAAGCGGTATCAGGGAAGGTGAGGGTATTTGTTACCGATGCAGCAAGAGCAAATGAACCTGAACCGCTAACTGCAAAGGTCTCGGTATCTGAGGCCGAAGCGGTGAGGGTGATTGATCCTGAACCAGTTGATGTGAAGACTGGGTTTGAGACGGTTGCGCTCGCTGTAAGAGTGATTGCACCTGAACCAGTTGAAGCAAAACTGAGAGAATCTGTTGCGCTTGCCGAAATGCTGATTGCACCTGATGCGCTTGGAGCATAGGCGAATGTGCAAGTTGCCGAAGCGCTAAGGGTGATTGCACCCGATGCGGTGACTGGAAATGAAAGATACGGATCGCCTTCATAGGGCGTTGCGTAGTTGTAAGTTATTGCAGCGTTGTATTGATACGAGTTGTATCCATCCGCTGCGACCCCAGTTAGGCCAAGGCTGGCCGAGGCCGTAACTGGAGTTGCCATTGTTGACTCCTAAGAGTTTGGAATTAGGAAGCGGTGACTGTCAAAGAACCTGAAGCGATGGTGATAACACCAGCAGATGTTCCAGTTGTTACTGATGGAGAAAGCGCTCCACCGATGTAATAAGTTCCTGATGTTGATGCTCCCCAAACTCCGAAGTAAGAAGCGGTTGTTGATGCGGGGAGGTTGATTGAAAGCGCTCCGCTATTTGAAACTGATCCACCTGAAGCTGCGTTCCAAGTAACTGCAACGCGAGCATAAGTGCCGCCAGTTACTTCAGAAGCTCCAGTTGTTCCCGGATCAGCGGTGTGTAGTGAAACATAAGACCATCCAGTCGTCGATAACGCTTGATTGGCCTCAGTAGTTGAGATTCTTGCCATTGTTCTTTCTCCTTATGGATGGTCGTGATGTAGGGCATGAGGATTGTCTTGCAGGGGTCAAGCCAATCCTCATGCTTTGGCTTGTTGGATTGCATGATCGCGCATCGGTAAGTGATGTCGTTCATCCAACCAAAACTGTTTGTGGTGGGGGAGTATCGCTCCGGTGTGTGCGTGGATTTTGTACCCCATTGACTTGAGGCGTTTGGAAAAGAGCAAGTCTTCGCCAAAGTAAGTTCCATCAATTGCGCCTTCAACGAACCAAGCCCAATTCTTGCCCTGATTGGGTGTGGCTTGCTTTTGCATCTCAAGAAGAACGCTTCGATGAATCAGGATACAGCCAGTACCGACTGCATCAACTTCAATGAGTTGATTCTCGGGATAACCGTCGATTGGTTGCAACCCCTTTTCCAAGTCCATTGTGTAAATGGTTGGAACTGGTCTAAGAGCATCATCACCATCAAAGAATGCTGCGAAGACCAAACCTGAAACGATTGGTCGATCTTTATCGTGAGCTGCGTCAATCAACTTGTGCCAAGCATCAAGTGAGAGGCGCTCATCAGAATCAATCATCAAAAGCCAGTTGGCGTTTGTTGTTTCTAAAAATGTTTTGACCACGACATTGCGTGATCGTGTTGTCAAACCGACATTGCCGACCTGAACCATGTGGTCAAAGTGACCATCTTTTTCTCTTGCGATATGGATCAAGTCCATTGCGAGGAGTGCGTCGATGGTTCCGTTGTTGACCATCCCAATGCAAACTCGATCTTTTGCTCTCATCGAGTTTCAACATCCAAACTGATTGCTGTTGTTTCAATGGATTCAGACTTGAGTTCAGCGATGATTGAATCAAGATGAGCAATTCCTTTGTTCTGCACTATCTCGCGAGCAGATTCAAGGCCTTCTAAAAATAAAGATTTCATACATTCCCCCTGTGGAATTGTGTTGCGCCGAGGCGCTGACCCTACCCGAAGGCAGGATCAGCGACAAGGCTCAGGCTATTAGTAACCTGATGGAGCAACTGTTCCAGTTCCGCTAATTGCTGAAACTGACTTGTTGAAGCGGTGTGCAAGAGCTGCGTATCCATAGACTTGGAAGCGAACTGTGAGGTTTGCTGACAAGACATCAGGAAGAACGCGAGTCTTCACGCCTGACTCGAAGAGGTAAGAATCTGAGAACTTACCGACGAGGATTGGGCTCTGATTTGTTGATGCGCCGTAAGCCTTTGTGACTGTTGCATCAAGGAAGACTGGTACACCTTGGATTGTTCCAACGAGACCAGCAGGAGCGCCCGGATTTGTAACTGTACCAGCAGCGTTGAATGCCTGTGAAGCACCTGTTACTGGAACGACGAGTGGGCGGTTTGAACCGTCAACCTGTGAAGCGAACCAGTACCACATTGAAGGGTGCATGACGATTGCTTCAGCCTGCTTGTAACGGTTTGTAACAACCTTTGAAATCGCCTTAGCGATTGCGATTGCACCGTTGACAGCAGATGGAGTTGTTTCAGTCCAAGTTGTTGGGATGCCGTTTGTAGTATCGGAACCAAGAGTGATGAGACCCTTGAGAGTTCCTGATGTTCCATCGCCAGCACCGACAACTGCGGTGTTCAACTGAAGCGCATAGTCAGCCATGAGATCACCGAAGACGAGACGATCAAGACCGCCTGAAAGTGGTGACTGCTCAACGAGCTGGATCGATACATTCTCATACATTGTTGTTACTACCCTTACGGGCGAGCCAATTCATTTCTGATGGCTTCTCATACTTTGTCATTGATATGAGATCAGACTATAACTTCATCCTTATTGCTAAGGAGCTTCGCGTTTAGTCGTTACGGACTCTCTGCTTGCGCAGGTTGCCTCGGTATTGTCCTATTGTATTTCTTGAAGGAGTTTCACCGATACAGCGAAGTTTTCTATTGCTACTTACGCAGCAATCGGGCAGTGAGAAAGTTTACCCGAGATTGTACGAACTGGTGCTGTGACGGTTGATGAAACCATGTCACGAGTTGTTGTTGCTGAGTTATCAGCAGACTGGAATGCTGCGAGAGTACCAGTTGTGATCTGTGGAATGTTGATGCTGTCAGTTCCAGCAGGCAAAGCCATGTTGGTGACAAGATCAGCAGTCACACGAGCTGCACGAGCGAACTCTGCATATTCGTTGATGAGGTAGATAGGTGGAACGAAGTCTCCACCAGCGCCGTCGGTGCGTGAGATGTCGCGAGTTTCAACTGCGACTTCCTGCTGGTGACGATTGAGGCGCTCCCATGAAGAAGCGTCGTTGCGAAGCTGTGCGTTGATCATGTCGCGAACGAAAGAGTTCTTTCCATCGCGGTCATAGGTCATTGTTTCCTTGGTGACAACTGCGCCACCGAAAGTCTTGACTCCAGCTTCCTTGCGTGATGCTGCGAGTGCTGCTGAGCGAGCCTCTGCTGCCTTTACGGTAGCGATGCGCTCGTCAACCTTCTCGATTTCTGCTTGCTTTTCGGTAACTGCGTCGAGGGCTTCTGCTGTTACATCTTCAGAAGCGAGAGCCGCTTCTACTTCTGCAACTAGGCCATCGCGAGTTTCCGTGAGCTTTGATACTAGAGACATGATGTCTCCTCTCAGGATTGGATGAATGGGAACCGTCGGGGCAGAAGCGCCGAGGGCAATCGCTTGACTATTTTGTCAGCGAATACTGTTTGAACTTGAGCGTCAACTTGCGCTTGCGAAGGTTCAAGTCTTCGTTATCTGCCGAACGCATTCCGACGCTTGTTGCGTCGTAGGCAGGCCAAGTCACAACTGAGACTTCGAAAAGATCGAGATCGGTAAGTGTGCGAAGACCTTCCGAGCGATCCTCTCCACCGGATGCAACGGTGAAAGCGAATGACATCTTGTCAACATCTCCGCGCTCGAGTGCTGATGCGAGTTCAGCAGCGCGAGGATTCTTAGGATCAAGGGTTGCCTCCATGTAAAGACCAGTTTGATCTTCGCGAAGGCTCATTGTTCCTGACTGTGTTGATGCCAATGGAAGAGATTCTGTGTCGTGGTTGATGAGAAGGAAGACTGGGTTGTCAGTTGCGAGGGTGCGCTTGAATGCTCCCGGTGCGATGACTTCTCGGAAGTTGAGACCAGTTGCTTCATTGTTGAAAGTTGCAGCGTAACCGCCGATCTTCATTGAACCGTCATCAGTTGCAATGGCGCGAACTTCGGCAGCCATTGTGATGCGCTCTGCGGTGCGGATTGCTGTCTTGCGCTCTTCAATCATAGATAAATCCTCCGAACGAGGCGCTGCAAGAGCGCTTGTGATGGTTAGGTAATCCCCACGATGAACTGTGACTGTATCGGTTGGAATCCAACCATTTCCCTGCTCGTGATAAATGCGAACTGAGTAGGCTGGTTGATCAGGAGTTGCTTCAATGTTGAAACCATCTGATGAAGTTGCTGTTCCCTTGGTGATGACCTTTTCAATCTTTCCGCGAGCGCGACCATTTGAAGTGTTCCAAGAAACGAAAGTTCCTTCACCCAAACGATGAGCAGATGCACGATCTTCAACTTCTTCAGATTCTTCAGAGCGACCCATGATCTCCATTGGCATATAAGCGCCATCAGTCTCTTCTTGAACATCATCTTCATCCACGCCTTGATCATCAACTGGATCAGGGCTTGGCTGAGTTACTTCAAGACCGAGAGAGGCGGTCAACTGCCACTTCCAAAATTGATGCTGATCGATACGACCTGCGAGGAAGTTTGCAACACCTTGCTGACCATAGTTTGTGGCGCAATCGAAAGCATCTGAAAGTTCATCAAGGAGTGGATCATTAGCCTGAAGCAAGTCCATCGCCAAAGCGCGTGGGTCTTGTGAGACAACTGGTGCATCATCGATGGTACGCGTTGCCAAGAATTCAGGAAGTGTGAATGGAGCCTTTGAGCCTAACTTGCGAAGGTTCTCCGCGATTGGATCAATCGACTCATAAACATCCTCATAAATCTTTTGGAAGAGCTTGTGATATTCGCTGAAGTCTGCTCCAACCACATTCCAATGCGCTCCGTGAGCGCGGAAGTAGAAACTCACGACATCTGCAAGAAGTTCAGTCAGTTCCTCATTGAGATCAGGAACTTGATTCATGTCTGCCATGTCACCCTCCTCGGATGCCATCAAGGAAAGCGCACGAGCGCTCTTTGATATTTGATTGCGAATTTTTGTTGACCAAGAAAATCCAGCATCGCCACCCCATGCAGACCATGCAACTCGACCCGGTGATGGGAAACCATCTTCACCGGAATTGAATCCTTGCGCTTGCTTGTCAACTTCATGTCTCTTGAAGAATGAATACATTCTCAAAACTGTTTGTGCGCTTAGTGCCGATCCTCGAGCCAAGTCTTCTGCTCTTTTTTTGCCCACCGATGTAAAGCCACTACCAGCGTGACCGTCAGCAATCCAAGCCAAAGCTCTTTTCGCTTCATCCTGAACCCCCTTGGGTGGTCGATAAGTTTCAGCCATTACTTGTTACCTCTGATCAATTTCAATATTTGAAGGGCGAAGGAATTCCACCATGCTGCTATTTCATTGATCTTGGCCAATAGCACCATAAGAATGTGTTCCATTATTCAAGAACTCCCATCGTTGGCGCTGAAGGATCAGCATCAACACCGAGAGAAGGAAGATCGCCGCCAGCGGTGAGGGTTCCCTGAATTGCTTGATTGAAGACATCGCCACCGACATAAGGTTCCATGCCTTCGATTTGACGAACTTCATTTGGTGAGCGAGCGCCCATCTTGATATTCAACTCATTGACGCGAGCGCGAGTGAGCGCATCGGTGCGAAGGAGTGTTGAAGTATCAAAGGCGACATCATCACCGGGATCAAGGATTGTTGAGATCGCTGTTTCAAGGCGACGAATCCAAGGTGCGATTGTGTGAGTCAAGAAGTTGAGTGATGCTTGTTCAACATTCTGATAAGTCTGATTATCTCCCATCGCGCCAATCAAGTGTGATGGAACGCGGAAGATTCTTGCAATGTCGCGGATGATCTGCTCGCGAGTCTGAATCATTTGCTGATCGGCAGCCGATGTGGTGATTGGTTGCCACTTCAAACCATCAGAGAGAACAGCAGGGCGACGATGGCGCTTGTGAGTTGCTTCCCAAGTACCTTGAATGATGCGAGCCTGATCAAGTGTGAGTTTCTGATCTGTCATCAAGATCGAAGAAGGAGTTGCTCCCTCGCCATAGAACTGCGCCAAGTGACGATCCATTGCGATAGCAAGACCGACAAGGTTGCGGCTCTGATTGAGTGGTGAAATACCCACCAAAGATTGTGGAGGCGTGAACCAACGAAGGTGAAGCATATCTTCACGATTCATCTCGTTGCCGAGGTGAAGATAACGACGACCTGTCATGTCTCCAGTTGGGAGAACCTGCATCTGATATGGATGCAATGGAACAAGGCCAATCATATTTCCTGAACGATCGCGGTCGATCTTGACATAAGCATTTCCATGCAAAGCAAGAGAAGCCATGATCTGATGAATCAATTCATAAGTGTTTGATTCGGGATCAGGATCAGATAGAACATCCGGAAGTGGGCGCATAATGCGCTGACCATCTTTGCTGATGCTGTAAGCGCGAAGTGGCATTGAAGCAACTGAATCAGCCAAGAGACTGACGCAACCGAGAACAACTGAAACGCCAAGAGAAGTCCACTCATCGATGCGCTCGCCAGCAGCGCTGGTCATCGATGTTTGACCGTAGAGCTGACTTAGTGGGGAAACATAGTTGTTGAACTGTGGGTAGCGGCCGACTGTTGAGCCTCGAGTAAAGATACTCATTCAGCTACTCCCTCCATTGCTCTAGTTGCAAGAAAACTTCCTGCGATTGCCAAGACACCTGCTGCGATAAGACCAGCGCCAAGACCGAAACACAATCCGACACCTGTTGCGATAAGAAGTGCGCCGATGGTTTCAATTACCGTCGTGATTATCCCAAACACTAGGAACCTCCTGCTGATCTGTCATCGACCAAGGATCGAAAATTTGTGGGATGTTCCCACCTTGTGAATGCCACCATGAGGCGCGTTCCAATGCCATGACTGAAGCGACTGCCAAGTCAATGCGTCGTGATGAACCGCGTTTCTCTTTTGCCAACCGCGAACCGCGCTGATCGACTCGAAGTGTTGCGTTCGCGATGTGGCGAGAGAGGCGCGGATCGCCGTTGTGAGTTATTTGTTGATTGACAACAGCTTCAAAGAAGCGAGTTGTCGCCGGGGTCATGCGAGATGCAGTCTGCGGAAAGGTAACAACTGGCAGACCTTCATCATCAAGGATTTGGAAAGTTCTTGCCCATCGGTAAGGGTCGCAAGCGATCTCAACAACTTGCCATCTTTTGCAAGCCTCTCGGATTGCTTCTTCAACTTCAAGAACGGGAACCTGCCAAGAAGCGTCAGCCTCTTCAGGTTTTTCCCACACTTGAACTGGCATGATGTGAGGATTCTCGCCAACTTCGATGGCAACGATTGCGGTGCAGTCGCCGTTGAAGGAACCGTCAAAGCCGAGAACAACTTGAGCGCCATCTTCGATCGGATGATCATCAGCAAGTGCATCCCAACTTCCGTGAGGAAGCCACGCATCAGATGTCGAAGTCCAAATGTTCAAACGCTTTGTTTTGAATTCCGCTTCCGGTGTTCTCAGAATTGCGGAACTGAAATCTGCCGATGCAACAATGTCATCAAAGCCGGGATTTGCTTCTCGCCAAACTGTCTCATTGCGATAGTCGGCATCGGGAAGTGTTGGCTCCCACCACGAGAAGAAAAACGATGGATCATCAACTTCGCCGCTGGCAACGCGCTTGCCGTACTCATAAAGCGAATAGCAGATTGAATCCTTGCCGCTTGTATCTGTTTTGACTCCAGCGGTGGTGATCGCAACGAGCATTGGCTCCACGCGAGCGCCCATAGCGAGTGACATAACATCAAAGAGTTCGCGATTGGGTTGCGCGTGTAACTCATCGAAGGCGATGAAGGTTGGCGATAGACCTTCTTTGGAGAAGGCTTCTGATGATAGGGCGCGATAAACGCTTCCAGTCTTCGGATTGTAGATCGCATCCTTATATACATCTAAGAGTTCGGAAAGTTCAGGGTGCATTTCGACCATGCGCTTGGCAGTTCCGAAAACAATTTTTGCTTGTTCTTTTTCAGCAGCGCATGAATATACTTCACCGCCAGTTGCACCGAGAACCAAAGATTCAAGAGCAACCGCTGAAAGCCATGCAGACTTTCCATTCTTACGAGGAAGACCGATCAAGGCGACCTTGTGTCGGAAAGTTCCATCGCTTTTCACCGCGAAGAGCTGGCGAGTAAGTTCTCGTTGCCAGCCTCGAAATTCAAGAGGTTCGCCAGCAGCGCCAGCGATTGAGTCTTTTGTTATTTTGCAGAGGGCTTCGGCAAAATCAACGATGTCATCTCCACGCGATCGCTTGAGATCAGCATCGGGAACATGAGTCAGCCACCGAGGAGGCCAACCATCAATTTTGTTTTGCTTGCCTCTTTGCGAGGAGTTCGTCAAGAGCAGACACCCTTTTCACTTCGGCCACGCCAAGGCGAGTGCGTGAAACTGGATCAAAACCAAGCGCCGACAATGCGTCAACGAAAGATTTGTTGAGATGAACTAGCAGTCGCCCATCTGCCGCTTCAAGAGTAGCACGATACTTCGCGCGAGCTGCGGCAAGGTCATCGGCAAGGTGCGCGGCATTTTCAATCGCTCGGAAGTCCGAGGCTGGCGAGAGCCAAGTAATTGCGGCATCCCATGCTGCGTTCCATAACTTGATGCCTTCGGCTCCAAGGCTTGCTGGAGGCTCGGGAATCTTGTGAGCCATCGGCAGAGGAGTCACAACGGAAAGTTCAGGGAGTGGGCGACGACCGGGATTGCCGGTAGCTCGCTTCACCTCAGATGGTTTTGGTGGTCTGCCTGCTGGCATTCGCAAAACCTCCAAGGTCTAGCCCAAACTCATAATTTCGCGCACATAAAAAGATGACGGGGGCGATGGGTCGTAATGTAATTTTCAAAAAAAACAGCTTTTTTTCTAATTGTTTTTCTTTTGACTATTGCAAGAGCGACAGCAGGCAGCAAGGTTGCTTCTATCTAACCTAGCACCACCACGACTGAGTGGGATGATGTGATCAACAGTTGCATCCGAGCCGACCAATTTTTTCTGGCATCGATAGCAAATAAAATTATCTCGCTTCAATACAGCGATGCGTACTCTGTTCCATTCCGAGTCATACCCACGCGCCTTCGTGGATAATCGTTGGCGAGGAATCAAGATTGATTTCTTTTTTTCAAAGCATTCATCGCATCTACTTCTTGCAGTTGGCTTGCCACAATCAAGGCACGATAGTTTTGGAGTCATCGTTCCTGATGCAATGCGATGAATGGTTCGTGTGTATTCACATCAAGTGATGCAGCAATCTGCATTGCTGATTGCATATCAGCACCAGCCATCAATGCACCAAGTGCATACTCCGAACCACTACCAATTGCATACACGCCATCTTCTCTTCGTGAGACTGAATAGTCTTCATCAATCTCAAAGAGTTCGCCTTTGATGGCAATCAATACGCTAAAGAGTTCGCCTTCTTCTTTTTCTTTATCAGTAAAGATTTTTGCATCTTCAATGAACATCTTCAATGAAGGAACAATCTTTGTGATAACGAATTTGTAAAGTGAATCTTTATATGTAGCATTTAGTGCTGGAGGATTCCAATTGTTTTGAATTGCTTGCAATGCAATAACTCTACCAGCAATGCCGATCAAGTATTTGTTGCGTTCAACAATCTTCACCATGTCAGGATGAAAGTAAGGTTTGCCATTTGCGTTGATCTGTGAATCAGCGATCATGTCAACGCCTTGATCGTATTGAATTGCAATAACTGTTGTCATTGCTTTTTCTCCAATTTTGCGTCAAGTAATGCGTCAACCAAAGTCATCAATGCTTGCTTGCGATTGGGATCAATAGCAATGCGAATTCCAGCAGAGAGATGACTGATGGCTTCATCAATCTCTTCTTCTGGCATATTCGCTTCAAGGATCATTTCTTGAGGATATAAGAAACGCCGACACGCTAAGTGTAGCAAACGCATTGGACACGATTTGTCAAGTCAAGCGTGATTTCTGTGAGCCGCTTGAAATGCCTTGACATCATAGAGTTGACCTTTTTTGGGGATGGCGTTTTGCAGGGCTATTCGGCGAACATGGCGATCTGAGATTCCCATCCATTTGCCAATCGCCTCGGCATCAAGCCACACCTTGCGATTTGGGTCGGTCAAGGCGACAGCAACCAATCTCAAGGTTGTCCATTGCGTCTCACATTTTCTGCAATGGAAAATTTCAAGAGGATCGTCGTGATTGATGTTGAGGAATTGTCCACATGTTCCGCCATCGGCGATTTCGGCAGGGCAAGCGATCTTTCGTGGTCGCTCAACAAACTTGCGAGCTGCCGCCATCCCCTGAGAATGCAAGGCGCGAAGTTCTCCGGCAAAGTCTGCAATCCAAGGTTGAGTAGCCGACCACGCCAAATGTTGTTGAGCAAATGCGACGGATTTGGTGATTTCCTCAGCCAAGGCTCGTTTTGGCATATTGGCAGGTTTAACCAACTGGCGATCCTCGCGAATAACCTTTTCCCACTCGTGAAGCATCCCAATGATGTCGTCGCCAGCGATAAAGGATAAGGCGTTGACATTGAGGCCGATGGTTCGCTCGCTAGACCTGCCCCCTGACCCAGTTCGACCGGGAAGAAGCTCTTCATGGGCGGATTTCCAAAATTCCACCAAGTCTTCCAACTGGGAATGCAGTCGATTATGGCAGCGAGCGCAAATTCCCAAACTTGCAATTTCGTGGTTGCAGAGGGCGCAAGTGAATTCCATCAGAATTGAGGCTCCTTCGATTTTGGCGTTTCAAATAGGGGTTCAGGTTCAAAGTAGGTTGGGGTCTTGCAATCGTGGCTGGCGAATACTAGGGAATTGTCTGAATTGAGAATGTGCCAAGTTTTTCGGTCAATCAGGTCGAGGCTGTTCTTGGATAGGGATTGATAAATTCTGCGACCTTCAATTCTTATCGCAATCTCAGATTCAACATTGAGTGGATTCGGCTCAACTCTTGTCCGGAAGCCATTGACCATCCCCTCAAATATCCAACTTTTGCAAATTGGGCATTGGGTCAATTCGGCAAGGGAATTGATGAAGTGGTTCATACGACCCCACCCCTTCCCATTCCCCCTCTAGAGAGGGGGGAAATGGGGAAAGGGTCATGGGCATTTTTGTCTGTTGACCCTTTCCCGCGTTTGGGAAAGGGTGGGAAAGGGTCAAAATGAGCGTGAATTTTGGGAAAGGGTGGGAAAGGGTCGTTGCCAAATGTCACATTATCTCGGGAAAGGGTTGGGAAAGGGTCATTTTTTACGCTCAAATTTTGAACTATTCTCGGGAAAGGGTGGGAAAGGGTCATTTGAGCGTAATTACGCATGATCGACATCCGACCAATCGAATGTTGAAATGCCAGCCATGCCATCGTCAGATTCTCTGTAAGGCCTGAGAGATTTCAGATTCAAAGAGTTGCGAGAGCCGTTCTCAATGCCCACGAACTTCTCATCAATCAAAGATTGAATCGCCACCATCACCCATTCCGTCTTTCCCTTTATCTCCTTGATGACAGCAGACTTGGAAAGAGGCGTGTATGAGGCTTCAAGGAGTTTTGAAACCGATTCCATCAGATGAGTAGGTCGGGTCTTAGATTGAGCCATCTGAGGGGCTTCTACGACCATTTTGACCGTTCCTTCAGCCGTTGACTGGAGAAGAACCCTGCCAGCATATTTCGCCTCCTTGGAAACCTCTCTGACGCGACCGGGGCGATCCTTAGTGACCTTGAGAATCAGCTCGCCAGTCATTCCTCTGCCGAATGGCTGAACGACCTCCACCATAATGGCAGCGCCGTTGATGTCTGCTCGCTTGGCCTGTGCGCCAATGGCATAGTTGCCTCGGCCTTCCTTCGATTTCGTCACATGGTCGATGGTGATAACGCCAGCGCCCGAGAGCGCCAGCGGCTTGAGAAGTTGCTGGCTGAAGAAGGTGGCATCGCGGTTGCTCGTCAGATCGAGGTTGAGCAGAGTCATCGCGGCGTTCACACCGTCAACCACAATCAGCTCAGGCTGAATCTCCATCAAGGCATCGACCAAATCAATCCTCTCATCAAGGGTCAAATTCTGATCAGGATTGGCATAAGTCAGATTCATCAGCTTCTCATCTTCCAATCCCAATGCCCGAAGGCGGCTGAGAATGCCTTTTCCGGAATCCTCAAAGTCGATGTAGATGACCTTCAAAGCCACTTGCAAGGCTTGAGCGACCGCGTGAAGCGCCACCCATGTTTTGCCTGATTCAGATTCACCAAGCAAGGCGTTGATCTTGCCCTTGTAGAAAAGCCTGTGACCGTCATTGCGAGCGAGAAATTCAGGGGCAGGTTCTTCGATCTCACCTGTCAGATCAAGTGGGCGTGGATACCAACTAGAGCGTTGCCTTGATTCCTCAACATGGTCAGCATCAAGATCGGGAACGATAGTGAGATTCGGTTGAGAATTTTGTTGAATCAAATCCGAGATATTCGGCAAGTTAGGCAAGGAAGAAGAACCAAAACCTTTGCTTCTCAAATCCTTGGCTGCTGAAGAGAAATCTCCGTTGTGGTGCAAGTGGGCAAAGGCTGCAAATTTTGAGTAAGGCTTTTCGGCTTCAAAACTTGTGCTTGTGGTGAAGACATAAAGATTATCTCCATCATTGCGACCAGTTGTCGCGCTGATGCCAGTAGTTTTGCCGGGTCGTCGCCAATAAGTGACACCGTTACTTGTGAAGACTTGTTTCCAGTCGATGAGAATATCCGACCATTGAGCCTTTGCGTTGAAGTCATCACCCGGTTTTTCCCCTGTCGAATTTTGTACGGATTGTGAAAGATTTTGTACGACTTGCTCTTTGTGAGGCATTCGGTCAAGAGCTTTGAAGATGTCGTGAACAGCATTGCGCTCTTCCATTGAAAGCATTGGAATGAGCGCTGGCGAACCCTTGAGAAGAACCCAAGGCTGACCTGATGGGTGCGTCGCGCCATGTGAGGGGCTAGTAACAACAAAACCGCCTTCACCACGCGTCTCCGCTAATACTTCAATGGTGTCATTCTCACCCGGTCTGCGAGCAAGTTTGGTGTTGCCCGGAACTGGCTCATCGGCGATGCGATAGAGCCAATGAAGACCGCCTGATGGCGTGAACTCCACATAACCGTTGGAGATGATCTCCCACAATTCGCCAAGACCTGATGAATGAGCAATCTCGCGAGCTTCATCAAGCAAGCCGCCATTGACTGCCCTGCCTTCAAGTTCAAGCATCTCAAGGTTGCCCGATACTGCACCTGTGATGATTCCAATCCCTGTTTGATTGCCAGCAAACCACGCTTGGAGTTGTTCACGATCGGCGCGAGTGACTTGATATTGCTTCCATGAAGTGATTGGCGCTTTCGTGCCATTCATCGCTGCCGGAACGACTGAAACGCCAGCGTCGTAGAAGTCAAGTGCGGCTTGGAGTATCTCGATCACACATCCTCCTTGACGATTTCAATCGGATTGCATTGTTCGCAGTCTTCTTTCATCAAGACAAAACAAATGCAATGCGGGTCTTCGCAGGTATTGCCATGCTCGTAGCAGACATCAGGATTCACGACTGTTCTCCCCTATCCAAACGCTTTCCTGATAGATCGTGTGATATTGGCAAAGCGAAACCCACATCACTCGCGAATTAGAGTGGCGAAAATACATTCCAAATTCAGAATCCTCGTCGCATCTTTCGTACTCCCCATACTCATCTGCAACGACGAAACCACACGATTCCGAAAACGGAGTCGTTCGTTTGAACAGTATTTTCGCCATGTGCGTTGCTTGGAATCGAACCAAGTGAGGGTGAAAGGGTTAGCCCCTCAAGAACCATCTCAACGCTTCCCATTCCCCTGTTGGGAAAGTTAGGTTAGAAAGGCTTTGCGCCTAGCTTGTCGATCAACGCCTGAATCTCAGGAGTGACAGCGAGAGTTGTTACTGGCTGCTCGGAAGCGCCTTTTGTAATCTCGCCAGCAAGGTAGGCAGTTGCCTTTTCTACATCCGCTGGAGTATCAGCGGCATTGATGAGAACCCAAGGGGCGCTCTTGCCCGGCTTTGCAACGCCTTGGCCGATGCGAGCCAAAACTTGCTTGCCGATATTTGGCTTCAACGCTGAGCGAAGAGCCACATTGAAGAAGAGAACACCGAGATGTTCTTCATTGTTGTCAAGGTCAACGATGTCAACCTCGATTGCCTCTGCCTCGCCGAGAGAGGTCTGAATACCAGTCTTATATTGAACTGGCTTGATGATGAGTAGGCGACCCTGAAGATCGCCGGGCTTTACTGATGCACCTTGTGAAGATGCTGGAGCTGCGAATGCAGTCATTTATTTTTCCTTTTGTTTGGGTGTTGCATCTCATCGTTCGATGAGAATTCTGATTCCTCAATCATCTTCTTGAGGTCATTGATTGTTGGATCATTGTCGAGTTCCAACATCTCTTCCATTGCTTGAAATCCTAATTCGCGAACTTCATCAAGTTGCTCGCGTACTTCCTCAATCTGCTCCATCAAAATCTGCTGATGCAAACGATTGTTGAATAAACCTAATCCATACCCTGCTGCAAAGGTAAGGAAAGAAAAAAGCAACCAAGCGAAGTGACTCACGATTTCCCTGCCCACCCATCTCCCTTGAATATGATTCCCGGGGCGGATGAATATACTCGCTCAAGGCTCGTTAGGCAGTCGCCACAAGTAGGCGCTGGCGTGTCGTCGTCGTAGCCTCGGGTCTGCTCAATCGTGATGCCGCATCGTGGGCATTTGAAGTCGTAGGTTGGCATTAGGCAGCGTTCCCTTCACCCGGACAGCCTTTGGATAG
>TBL_comb48_EPIDRAFT_1000416_pt1 | contig 33801 bp, 30 predicted proteins | sample TroBogEpilimnion_37_FD_10681 | JGI IMG/M metagenome (IMG submission 10681) | reverse complement strand
GCATAGCACTGGCAAAAGAAGTGTAGTACAGGAAGGCTACCAGCGTAGACAGAGTAAATCTCAGCATTTGAATCTAATTACTTCAAAGAGATCCGTTAATCAACTCTTTTCCCAGATTTTTTTGTTTTAGTGGGATGTGGATTATAATCATTTAAATAAATTTTTTTAAATGATTTTTAGCGTGTGGCAGTCTCAGCATTTTAACTATTAGCATTGTAAAAGAGGGGATGGTAACTTTTTTTGGTGGTGGAAGGATGTGCTTGTATTTCTCAGTCTGGGTTATGGTTCCTAAAAAGCGGTAGCGAGTTTTAAGTTTTTTATAGATTTAATTTGTGTGCTTGGTATGCGCAACAATTAGCCGGTGAAATGGAATTGCGGCCCCTGAAAGAAGGGAAGATCAAAATCAAGGGTGTGCAAAGAGATTCAATTAATCTAACTGACAAAAGAATTGCGGTTTGAGGGATCTGAAAGATGAACTCAAATCTATAGCCTAAGCGACAGTGAACCTGCGTAAGTCCCCGGGTTAAGGCTTAAAATTCTTTTCGGAACAAAGTGCGAACTTATCGCTTCGATTTTTCTTGAAGAATGGATTTTAATGCGACGTATTATTGATTTTTAAGCTTTAATTAATGGATATATCGTCGATTCAAATCCCACATGCCTTTCAGCCAAGCTATGTAATTATTTGTTTTTAAAATAACCTGAAGTTCTTCTTAAGAAAATGAAGAGGCTGAGATAGCAGAAGTTACGCATATGACTTGAGCGCCAGATCAGAGCTATGCCAGATGAATTCGCATAGCAGCCGATTTTGTGTCATAATTTCCGTGAACAAGGAGGTTATTATCGTGAAAGGCTCAGAAAAAACAACTTTAATGATTCATTTATCCAGGTTAGAAGATCCCCGAACTGGCCATAACACTACGCATAAATTTATTGAGGTCGTTTTTATCGCAGTATGCGCGGTGATCAATGGGTGTGAATCCTGGATCGAGATGGAAGATTATGGTCAATCTAGGCAGCAATGGTTCAGAGGTTTTTTAAGTCTCAAAGGCGGTATTCCTTCTCATGACACGTTTAGAAGACTTCTTTGTATTTTAGATTTTGAGAGCTTTCAAAGGGTTTTTATCGACTGGACTCAGGAAGTGAAAGAAAGTCTGGGTATCGAAAAAGCTGAGATTTGTGTGGATGGAAATACCCTTCGTAGAAGCTTCAATCGATCAAAATCAATTCAAGCGCTTCATATGGTGGGCGCTTGGTCAGCGAGTGCGTCGATGAATTTAGCTCAAGTGCCTACACAGGAGAACTCCAATGAGATGATTCCTGGACTATTAGATCTGCTCGATTTACGCGGCTGTTTGGTGAGTATCGACGCAATGTCAGATGGCCATTGATCAAAAGATGATCAAAAAAGCGAGTACACCGAAAAAAAAGAAAATTTCCGTGTTCGAGATGCTTCCGGGTTCTTTATCTAGAAAAAGAGGGACTTTTTTTTCTGTAAGAAATACGCTGATCAGGATCCTATCTGAGAGAAAGATCCGATCCACTGTAGAGATCTCAGACGCGCTATTGCATCTTTAGCACAAAAAAATCAGCCAAAGAATTTAACTCCTCATTGGCACGTTGAAAATAAGTGATGGGAGTTTAGATGTGAAGATGAGGATGGCGACAAAAATGGGCTTAAAAATCCGCAAAAACTCTTCTCTTCTCAGTCAAATGGATTTGATCTTTCTAAAAAAAGAACCCCTAAAAGCATCAGAAGAAAGTAAAAGATGGCTGCAGCTACCTGATGAAGATTTTGTTTGCTGATCCGCTAATATGCGTAATCTGTGGGATAGGGGCCCTTCAGGAAGTCCTCTTTAATTTCGTTCCATCGTTGAGTAGGTCTAGATAGTTTGCTTTGACGGGCTTCCTCCACCTCGGGTCTTAAATCCGGATTTCTGAGCATTAGCCTGGCTTGTTTTTCCTGCACCCCCGAGAAAATTCACTTTTTTTGAGAATAAGCATTCAGCTAAGACCTTGTCTTTTCTTAAGATTTCAGGTTCGAGTTGCCTCGTTGATGAGTCTGAACACTGAAGTTTCAAGTTTTTTCCTATTTTTAAATTAAAATAGTTATAAAAAATGCAAACTTGAGTACTAGGCAAGGTCGGAGGATGCAGTCACCTGCTTGAGTGGAAGGCTCAAGTAGCTGCTCAAGGCTTGCAAAAATAGTTCAAGAATAGCAATTCTGCCGCTTTGGGCCTAGCGAACAAGTGCCTCGGGGTTTCTAGTTCTGGAAAGGCCCCTTCTTGAAGTTTCCTAAAGCTTATGGGAGGGGGGCTGTTTTCTATCTGAAAAAAGAATGAAAGACTTGATTTTTTTCCTGAAAAGTTTTCTTGTCACAAAGAGAGATTGGTGAAAGTTTTTTCTAGGTTCTGTTAGGCATGTCTTTGAGTGCTTCTCGGATCCCATGAGAGATCTGGATGGCTTCTGATTCCTCCAGTGAAGCGCTATTCCATGAAAAATTCAACCCTTGCCTGCTTTCATACTTAGGAATGATATGAAAATGGACCTGTGCAATCGCCTGATGTGCTAAGGCTCCGTTGTTTTGCAAGACATGGTAGTTTTGTGCTCCGGTGCTCTTGAGAATTGCCCGGCAAAGGCTTGGTAAGATCCTTCCTAGTTCCGCTGAAGCGGCTTCCGAAAGATGATCGAGTGTCACGGCTTTTTCTTTCGGTATCAGAAGGGTATGTCCCTTGGTTAAGGGGTAAAGGTCTAAGATGGCGATACAAAAACGATCTTCGTAAATTTTGTGTGCAGGAAGTTTTCCCTCAATGATTTGACTAAAAATGCTCATGGGGGATTATCCTTGAGAAGATTTGGTGGCTTTTGCAAGTTTTTTTTGTTTTTTTTCGGCCATGATCTGATGGATGATGGCCAAAGCCTCATGTCTTAAGTCGTTTTCATAGATAAATCGGTAAAAATTCTCCATGTCCGGATGGTGCCTGAAATTCTTGAAAGAACTCGACATTTCTGTCGTTCCACCGGAAGCAGCAGCAATCGCTGCAGCATTGCTGCTTTTGGATGTGGTTTCCGACTCTTCTGCTTCTTCTGGTTCTTCGTTTTTTTCTGAATCTTTTGGATTTCCATCCTCTTGATTTTCTTGTTGAAGTAATTCTTTTTTAGTTTTGTTTTCAGATTTTTGGGGCATGCCAATTCTCCTTGAGTTAATTCACTATGTGACGACTCCGTGCACTTGACCTGAAGGTCTTTTTTACTCGGATTCCCCCTCTGTCGCACCCGTTCGTCTACAGGTGGTCATGTTCTCGTGGGCATCAGCATTTTCCGCGTGCCTCCACCTAAGCACTTGCGGTTCCTTCATAGGTTTTTGACAATCCCGAGAGGGGGGTCCTAGATCGCTTGTTTTCTTAGGCGGGAACGTTCCCCTTGCAATCGGGAGACTACAAGGCCGAGCCTCTGACTCTTTTTGAGTGATGCCTGTGGCTTGCCTGCCCTCTTTGTGCATCGAGCATATACCGAGAGTTATGACTTGTTCGAGGTTTTCTTGATATTTTCCTGCTTTTTTTGGATCTTGGTTGAGTGGAGAAAAACTCCTTTTGAAGGGCGGTTTAAGCGGCAGTGGATGGCTCGGGGGATGAGTATGCCCAGACACTAGCATTTTTTACCCCATTTCTCATCTAATTTGACTGCTGTCTTGGCTAAGAAAACGCTGGGCTTGTCATATGCCCGATGGATCGCGACAGGTTGTTTTGGCGGTTTGCCTTTTCCAAACATCTTAGCGTAAATCGTACATGTATTACTCATAGTGTCAATGCAAAAAACTAATACGTGAGCGGTCCTTTCACGCTCACTGAGCCCCTGACTAAAATCACCCAAGCTCTGGGTATTCTGCTTGAGGGCCATGTTCAAGTCTTCCCATCATCCCATAACGGTGCAATTTATTATAGAGGGTTTTGATGGTGATGCCTAAACTTTCAGCAGCTTTTGTTTTGTTGCCCCGGTGGTAAGTGAGTACTTTTAAAATATGTTCTTTTTCTATAGCTTCTAACCGTAAAGAGTTTCCTGCCTCGGTATTTTTAGGACGGTTGGGGATGAGGCGAAGTATTGTTTCGATTTCTTCGTCTTCCGAGAGCAGACTTAAGCGCTGAGCTAAATTTTGTAATTCTCGAATATTACCAGGAAAGTGGTAATTTTCTAGTATCTTAAGTAGGCTAGGGGGGATAGGGCGTGGGTTTGGGGTCGCTTTTTTTAAGAAAAAATCCAATAATAGGGGGATGTCTTCTGCTCTTTCACGCAAAGCAGGAACTTCAAGGGTGATAGTGTTCAATCGGTAAAACAGGTCTTCTCGAAATCGACCTGCTTGTACCTCTTGGTCTAAGTGACGGTGGGTTGCACTGATCACGCGTACATCTACTTTCTGAGGGATGAAACTTCCTATACGGCAGATTTCTTTTTCTTGTAAAAATCGTAGCAGTTTTACTTGAAGGCTCAGTGGCATTTCGCCAATCTCATCTAAAAATAGGGTTCCCTGATGGGCTGATTCACAAAGCCCTATTTTTTGTGCATAAGCACCGGTGAAAGCCCCTTTTTCATGACCAAAAAGCTCTGATTCTAAGAGATTTTCTTGCAAAGCTCCACAATTCACGCTTACCCAAGGATGACCCATGCGGTTACTCTGAGCGTGCAATCTTTGTGCTAGGAGCTCCTTTCCTGTTCCCGTTTCACCTTGAATTAAAACACTTGTATTTGTCGGCGCAACCTTCTCAACAAGTGCTAGCAGATTTTGCATACAGCGAGCACTACTCAGCATCATCGTTAAATGTAGCCAGACTTGTCTTCCATTAAAATGGCGTCCATCGCAAAAATTAATCCTTCTGCTTTATTTTTTGCGCGTCCAGGAGCACAAGCTCGAGAAACTTTTCCTGGGGGGATTTCATGATGGGCCTCCCAAGCAAGTTGACTGAGTTTTTCAAAACCATAAGTCGCTCCCCCTGAGGCTACTTGTGAGCATTCAGATCGAAGCAATTCCCAGTTTCTTTCTACTAAAAGTCTACGCATTTTTTTGATTTTTTGATTTAAATGCCCTAGGTACTGCTTGCGAAGCTTCTGATCGATTTCTCGATAGGTCTTAGGCAGGGTAGGGCAGCTTGCTATCTCTTCCATCTTTTACCTCATGCTGAAAAAAAGTATTGTGCTACATTTCTCATTTTTTAAAAATTATTGCCATATTTTTTTTATTCTGTGAAAAAGGACCATTTTGGAGACACACAATTTCCTAGTCCGTAGGTAATGCGCCTGACAAAGGTTCCGTTTTTATCCATAATATAGATGTTTTTGTGTCCCGAGCGGTTAGAGCTGAAGGCGATTAAATTGCCGTCCGGACTGAAAACGGGGTCTTCATTATTTCCCTGATTTTTGGTGAGTCTTTCTATCTGCGTCCCCTCAGCATCCATCGTAAAAATGTCAAAATGATTATCGCTCCAACCCGAAAAAACAATTTGGTTGCGTTGTGGAGACCAGCAGGGAGTTGCGTTGTACTTGCCTGCAAAGGTGAGTCGCTGGAGCTTCTTGCCGTCGGAAGAGGTTGAGAAAATCATCGAAGCTCCTGTCCTAGAAGAAACAAAGGCAAGCTTACTTCCATCAGGACTCCAGGAAGGATCAACATCTACTCCCAATGATCGGGTGAGTCGTACTACATGGCGCGTAAAAAGATCCAATAAAAAAATTTCAGGATTCCCTAAGTAGCTTAAAGTTAATGCCATTTGCTTTCCATCGGGAGCGTAAGCTGCTCCACTATTGATTCCCTTTCTAGCGGAAAGAACACGTTGGGTGTTATTTTTCAGGTCAAACTCATAAAGATCAATGTTTTTAATATTACCTGCATGGCGGGTAAAAACAGAGTAAGCAATGCGCTTGTTGTCTCGACTCCAAGCGGGAGCAAAGGCCACAGAGCGGTGATGGGTGATTTGCTTGACGTCTGTCCCATCAAAATTCATCATGTAAATCTCTTTTTTCCCTGTCCGATCACAAGACATAGCAATTTTCGTTCGAAAAATTCCTGGAAGACCCATGATTGATCGCATGATCTGATCAGAAAAAAGATGACTCAAATTCTTGAGTTGAGTATAATTTCCATAATATTTTTTGGCAAGAACTTCATGTTTCGTAGCTATCTCATAGATATGTGCTTCAAACATAAAATTGTTTTGCAGATCCAAGCTCAGCGAAGATTGGATCAAAAAATCAGTGTCCAGGGCTTTCCAGGACGAAAAATCTAGGATTTCTCTAGTTTGCGTATTTTTTTTAGGCTCTCGTGGCAGGTTAGGCAGTAAGCGAAATCCTGATACCCATCGCAGGTTGTTACGAATAGACCCCTCTAAGCTTTTTGCTTCCCGAGTATGAGCTTCTTGGGATCGGATGCTCGTGAAAGCCACCGAGACTTTTTTTTCTTGGGCCTTTCCTACCGCAAGGTAAGTCTTTGCATGGGCAACTGAAAAAAAAGACATTAAGAAAATGGCAAAGGTGACTTTAGTCATGAGTACTCAAAAGCAGTGAGATGCTACCATCGGCTCCGCTTCAAAGCAAATGCTAGCTTACAGTGGAAATCCTAGCAAGATTCCTTCATGAAGCAGGGAGTCTACAAGCTGCTCCGGTGGAATCGGAAAAGGAGCGCTTTGTCGTATCGTTTTACGAATGGCCTCATCAAAGCTCAAATTGCCTGAATCCTGAATGAATTCAAGACTTACCAGTTGGCCTCTCGCATCTAAGGTAATCTGGACCTGGGCAGCAAGGTTTTCTCGTGCTATCCACGGGGGGAGGATCCAGTGAGATCGAATGCGTTGGATGAGTGCATCGTTATACCGAGATTTTTCATCTTCAGTCACTTGGCCTTTCGTGCTTGATCCTGTCGATAGCTGATTGCCTGCGAATTTTTCCTCCTGAAGGGATTCTAAGTGCTCCAGTGATTGCATACGGTCTAATGCTCTTTGATTGCGCTTTCGTAGGGTTTGTGTTGTCGGAGATGAAAAAACCGCATCTTTTAATGAAAGTTTTTTTGTTTCAGTAATAATTTTTTCAATTTTTTGATTGAAGTTGGCATTCTTTACGTCTTTCTTTAAAAGATCAGGCAATCCCACTAAATCCACTTTCATGCTTGGCAGGTAGGGTTTTCTCAGGGGAGCGGACCATAGGGGAATGAGGATGAGAAGTAAGCCCGCTAAATGCAGTAAACTTGAGTATTTTAACTCTGCATAAAAATCTCTTTTCATTGTTTTTTCAGTGGGATCGTTCTGTTTCTGTTAAAAGCCCCACTTTTTGAATACCCGCTTGTTTGACGTCAGCGATGATCTTGGCAACTCTTCCGTAAGCAACGCTTTGATCTGCTTGAATAATCACTTCTGTTTGAGGTTGTTTTTTAAAAATCTCTTGAAAATGCTTGAGAAGTTGTTCTTTGGCAATAGTTTGTTTTGCAATAAAAATCCTTTGGTTTCGGTCTACAGTGACGATGAGTTGATTTGCTGATTCTTCTAGGGCCGGAGCGTTTGCTTGAGGTAAATGGACGGTAATTCCCTGGTGCATCATAGGAGTAGAAATCATAAAAATGATGAGTAAAACGAGCATGACATCCACTAAAGGAGTTACATTCATTTCAGAAAGAGCGGTAGGAACGGACTTTTCAGAAAGTTTGAAGCTCATGAATGCTCCTTCTGGCAGTGCTGAAATACATTGCGTTCAATGATATTCGTAAAATCATGAGAAAAGATCTCAAGTTCTACGGCAAGTTTTTTTACTTTCCCTACGAAATAATTGTAAGCAACTGCTGCAGGAAGTGCAACGGCAATACCCATGGCAGTAGTGATCAATGCTTCTGATATACCAGGGGCAACGACAGAAAGCTGAGCTGCGCCTGAGGATCCGATGCTTTGAAAGGAGTTCATGATCCCCCAGACGGTGCCAAAAAGGCCTAAAAAAGGAGCGGTACTGGCTATGGTTGCTAAAAAACCTAAATGGTGCTCAAAAGAGGCGATTTGTTGACTTGAGGAGCGTAGCAGGGAGCGATGGATATTGCCCATCTTGTCAGGGGTTAAAGGTGCTGTTTTCATCGAGGAAAGTTGTCGGAGTTCTTTGACCGTAAATTGAAAAACGATGGCAAGGGGGGCGTGAGGAAAGTCTTTGGCTTTGGTGTACAGGCTGTCAATATCTCGGCCCGTCCAAAAAGCTTCTAAAAATTCTCGGTTTTGATGCTCTGCAATTTGAAACCACTTTCGATGAGAAAGGATGATCGTCCAGCAGGTGATAGAGGCGAGTAAAAGCAGAAGCAATACCATTTTTGCCGCTAAGCCTGCTTGTAAAATTAAGTTAATTGCTCCCGTGGAATGAGTCATGGTCTGTCCCTTCTTTTTTAACGTTGTTTTTCAGTGGAATGAAACTCTTTATAATATCAAAGACTATAAGTACTTGAAATAACCAACCGGACAAAGGCCCTTCACTTGCTCCAATGCATTTGCGAATCCAAGGTGTGAGAGTATCCCAAGGGGCTACTTGGAGGAAAAACAACCCTGAGCATTCATTGCCCAAAATGGGAAGGCTGCAAAGGGGGTGAAAAACCACGAGGATCCCTGTTAGAAATCCAGATGCCTTTAAGGTGTGGATTTGGGACCTCAAAAATAAAGCAATTGCGATGCAGAAAAGGCTGATGCCTTGTGAGATACCTAGGTCAAACTGTAGGTACTTGATACCACAGTACGCGCTAATGATACAGCTTGCTTGGATCCATGGGGAGGTTTCTTGAGAGAAGCAGGTTTTGAGTTTTTGAAAAAAAAAGTAAGTTTCACAATAACAAAAAACTAAAAGGACAAAGGCACGCGTTAGAATTGCGGCTAAGGCAAGGGGAGCCTCTTCAGGAGTGCTTTCTAATTGAGTGAAAAACTCAAGGTACTGGTACTTATGGCTGAGCAGTAGTCCTGCCACTAATCCGAAACCTAAAAAGGCTCCTTGAAGCCAGCTGGGCAAAAAGTGCTTTTTGAGCTCTGAAAAGCTCAAGGTTATGTTTTTGTCTGAGGCCCAGGGTCTTAAAAGCGAGATGCCACAAACAAAAGAAAAAGCAGCAAAGACTGCACTGTGAAGCCTGCTTAAGGTATCTGCGATATCTTGTAAATGTGCGCTGCTAGATGCTGTAAAAAAAGTAACGACCGTCAAATTAAAAAGATGAACGATCTTCATCCAAAGTGCGTAAAATAAAATCCACCCTAAGAAAACTCTCATTTTTATCTTTTAGGAGTTCTTGGAAAGTCTGTCAACTGCATGCCATTTTGCTTATTCCGGGAATGTGTTATTCTCAACCAGTGGGGTGTGATGATCGCTTTGAAGGGGGTGTCTAAATGGTATGTGAACCAGCCTCGAGTGTTAGACCAGGTGAGTTTTGATGTGAAGCAGGGGGGATTTCTTTATGTTCTGGGGGGAACGGGAGCTGGCAAGTCTTCTTTACTGAGAATCATTGCGACTCAGGAGCCTCCTTCTTCAGGGACTGTCTCCTTGTTTGGTTACGATCTTGCCCGTGTCCAGGTTTCTACTTTGCGTACGATTCGTCGGGCTTTGGGTTTTATTCCTCAAAATGTAGCGCTTATCCCTGATTTAAGTGTTTACGACAATATTGCTCTTTCTGTTTCTTTGGCAGGTCAAAAAGTGCTGGCATCGGTCTCTCAATCTAAAATCAGTGAGTTATTGCATGGGTTAGGGTTAGAAGATCGTCGTTATGCGTTAGCGCGTACTTTATCCGGCGGAGAATCTCAGAGGGTTGCTGTTGCGCGTGCTTTGGCACGTAAACCTGAGCTGATTATTGCAGATGAGCCTACCGGGGCTCAGGATCGCCAGTATGTTTGGTCTCTCATGGAGCTTTTGATGAAAGCCCATAAAGCCGGTACTACCATTATTTTGGCCACCCATGATCGTGAAATTGTCAGACGTTTGAGAAAGCAATGTGCGGTGCTGAAGGGGGGGCATGTAACGATTGAGGAGTCAGCATGTTTTTATTGAAATTATCCATGCGTTCCTGGAAAATTGCTCCTTGGAGTCAATTTCTTTCCTCTTTGGTAGTGGGTTTCTTGCTGCTTCTGCTTGGGTTTTTGTTTTTTCTTCAAAAAAGTCTCACTTCGGTGGTTTCGCGGTTGGAGCGTCAGCAGGTTCTCTTTGTTTATATAAAAAATACCGTACCTGATCAAAAAACTTTTTTGGTAGAAAAGCTCAAGTCCTTAGTGGGCCCTCATGTTACAGTTCAGTGGATGGGAACCTCTGAGGTTTTGGCATCGCTCAAAGAAACAGAGCTTCGTGAACAATTGCAGGCTTTGGATACTGAAATACAGCTGATTCCCAGATTTATTGCATTGGGTGGAGTTTTTTCTCGAGCAATTTTAGATCAGATTAAGGCCTTACCAGAAGTGGATTCTGTTGAAAGTCTTAAAGATCGTTCTTCTGCCGCAGGGGCTTTTGTTATGCTCAGATGGATTCTTCGAGTTTTACTAGTGGGTATTTTTTGCGTTTTGTCTCTTGGTTTTTTTCAGATTGCTCAAATGAATGCTTCTTTTTATCGAGATTGTTTAGATATTCTTGCTTTTTGGGGTGGAGCTCAAAAAATCCTTTTTGTTCCAGGTGTTTTTAGTAGTTTCTTGGTAGGGCTTCTAGGGGGGCTTTTTGCTTTAGTAGTTTGGTGGGTAGGAAGCTGTTTTGTACTTCAGCACGGTGCTTTTTTCATGCTTAAGGGCATTTTTGTTTTAGAACCTCGTTTGGTTGGGATTTCCTCTGTCTTTCTTTGTTGTTTAGGGGGTTTGATGGGAATGATCGCTGGAGTGCTCAGTAGTTGGACGCAAATACGCAACATGGACTATTTTAAGGTGGTACTATGAAGGGAGCTTTCTTTGTATGGATCGCTATACTACCGGTCATTGCATCGGCCAACCTTGAGCTTCCTGCTTTTCAAACCGTGAGGCAGGTCAAGCGCGCTTTACGCAAAATTCACCAGGATTTAAAAATTCAAAATCAAGAAAGACAGTCTGGGATTGAGCGCATAGCCCAATTAGATCAAAAAAGATTAGAATTGCAGAGGCAGGAGTCTTCTTTTCATCTCCAATTGGACACTCAGAAAGGTCTCACGAGTAAGTACCTGAAAGCCATGCAGTTGGGATGGACGCCGTCTCAAACCGAAGCGAAGCTTCGAAAGCTTGCTCAAGAAAAGGTCGTGACACAGTTAATTCGGGGTTCTTTATCTCAATTAAAAAATGCTCAAAATTCAATTGAAGAAATTCAAAAATTACTTCAAGCCAATTTAGATGAGAAAAAACAAGTCTCTGAGCTCTTAGAAAAAATTGAAGAAAAAAGACATGTGCTTGAGCTCAGTCGTAAGCTTGAATTAGATTTTTTAAAAAAAAGTTGGAACCTCTCCTACCGTTGATTAGGTCAATGACTCAAGCTTGCTCATGCATTTTAAGTTTCTTTTGTAAGTCTTAGGCGAGATCTAAAATTTAGGCAAAGACAGAAAGCTTTCAAGGGGATTGGAGCCATGTTGAAAATTTTAGGTTTCTCAAAAAAAACGAAATACGGATAAAAAAATATTCATGGGGTCCTAGTTTTTATCGAATTCTCATCGAGGGCATAGAGGAAGAGTTCGCCATCTTCTTCAATGGTTTTTGAGACTTCTTCATCATTAAGGATCGATACCTGTTCGTTCCGATGTACAGTCCATTTCCCTTCATCATTTGTTTTTAAGTAGGTGGTGTATCTGTGATGAGATTCTTGTATTCTTTCTTTTTCGTTCTCGAGGAGTTGGATGAGAATTTTCGAGAGATCTACTTTTTTTTCGAAAACTGCACCAGTGTATCCGGGACCTTCTTGAAGTGAGCGTATTTCATTATCTAATTTACGTATAATTTTATGCGTATAGATATAATCAGTATTCGTTGTAGTAGTTAGGGATATTAATACTTTATGCACATCTATTGCATAGCGCATGGTGTTTATGATTTCGTTGATTTTTTTATTTTTATGTTTTAAAACAATGTTGTTTGTTTCTTTTGTCCTGTGTGTATTTGTTATTTTACGCCATACTTCAAGTATTTGGGAGTATTCATTATCATTCGTATATTTAGGTCCTATTTCGTCTATTATCCAGGATTTAGGATCATTAGGATCATTAGGATCATTAGGATCATTAGGCTTAGGATTTTGAATAACATTTTTTGAGAAAAATGTTATTTCTCCGTGTTTATTTAATTCATTAATAAATTCATCTCCATTAGGACCTGAACTTATTGTTTCTTTTGAAATTTTTCCTTGTAGCACTTCTAGTGATTGATTTATCCAATTTTCGGCTCTTCTTTCATAATATTCAAATTTCACACTAAGAGTGTTTAATGTTGTATTCAGATCTTTTAGATATGTTTTTAGATCTGTGTATAAAACTTCATCCAGTAGCTTTCTATTTTTTTGACAAGAGACTCCCTGAAGCTTGTAGTTCACAGGGGTTTCATCTTCTTTTTGATTTAAAAAATTGATTTGGATATCTTTCATTGCATTATCTATTTTGATTAGATCCGATTTTTTTTTGGATCTATTGACATGAATGAAAATAAATTTTGGTGTCTTTTCTTTTGTACTTAAGTCATTTTTGATGATGCTAGTTATGTCATCAGAAGAAGCTTTTAATTCTATCGAGAGGTAAGCGGTTTTTGTTTCTGTTTTTTGGGTGTGATTATTTGAAGCATTAGTATCATTTTTCTCTACAATAACAAAGGAAAAAGTATCAAGAAAGTCGAAGTAAATTGATTTTGGACTCTCTTTGGATGTTGACATAAAAATTTCAAGTAGTTCTTTAAGAAGACCACCTTGAGGTTTCTTAGTTCTCGGTATTTCAATATCATTCTGCATGTTTATAATAATATTATTTAAAGGACCTTTCTTTTTGTTTCTTTCTGTGTATTTCACGTTCCATGCTTCAAGGTCTTTCATAGGAGTAATAAAGCTATCTTTTGTAGATGTTTCAGGCATCATTTGGAATAAATGACCCAGCTCTTTTTTAAAATTTTCTTCGGATGAATTTTGTGCATATTCTTTGAGTTTCACGAGTTCATTGGGGACTAAAGAATAGGCTTTCCATAAAAGAGTTATTAATGCGTTGATGCAGTTATCATTATCAAATACTTTCAATCCAAACATCGCTTCTAGTTCATTCAAAGGTTGAGGTGAGATTTCTTGAGAGTGGTTTCTCTCGTTGTTCTCATGGATGTTTTCTGGAGTGACGCTGTCACTTGATTGTGTTGAGCAGGCAGACATGAGTATTAAGTTCCAGAATAACATTTTTTTATCTAAAAACTGCATTTTGATTTGGTTCATTATAGTATGTTTTTTCCAAAGTGTCAATAACTTTTTTTGTTACAGAAATGATTGGATAGAAGAAGGCTAGAGAATCGGGCAATGAGTGGCAAAAAAGATGGAAAGTCTTCAGGTTTTTTTATAACTAGTTGATTTTGAAGGATTGCAAGATTTTTTAAAAAATTAATGATTTCAATAGGTTATAGAATCATAGAAGGACCTGAAACTTAAGTAAAAACTCGTTGGGGATTCTTCACGGATTTTAGTTAGGGGGTCATTGTTTTGGAGTTTGGCTTGAATTTCTATCTAAAAATGGATCTTGGGTTGTCGTTTTAAATATTATAGATTTACTTGCTTCGAGTGATCAAATATCGAAATCATGTGTCATTTCTATGTGTAAGGGTTCATCAGGTTGAACGAGGGGCTTGTCCCCTGCATTACTTCATTGCTTCGTAGGGGGTCAGTCTTTCTCAGACATAAGGATAGTTCGGTAAAGGCTTCTGGAGTTTTTCTCTTGTGATCATGATTCATTTTCTGATTTTTATCGTGATTTGCTTGATGGAGGGGCTTCTTTTACGACGCATTATTAATAAAAGTCTATGCATTATTTTTTTCCAAAACTTTAATCTAAAAACGATGCTGCTGTCTCTTTTCCAGATCTTAAGAGGGATAGAAATCAGGTTGATTTTTTTTATATATTTTTGTGATAAAAAAGGATTTCCTGTATATTTTTTTTCTAAATAATTCATGCGTAAAAAAGTCCTGCGGTCATTATGAAAAATGGGTTCGCCATTATGATAGTAACCAAAAGTGTAGGCACGAGAGCGAATCTTTAATTGATTGCGGGCTTCTATTTTTTTTATTTTATGCTTTTTCCCAAGATCTGCTAATAGATCTGAAGATAAAAAAGGTCGCAATTTTTTTGTTGATGGTAGAAAACTTCTGTGAACCCATGGTTTTTGACCTAATTTTTTTTCATAGTCTCTACTTAGGCCTTGAAAATTTAAAAATACTAAAGGACCATCAGAAGTTATAATAAGTTCTTGATTCTTTGAAAGATTTCTTTGAAAAGCATTCCAAGCAGAAAAATGATAGGCTTTGCTTCGGATAATTCGGATGTGATCAACAAAACTTAAAATGCCTGAAAAAATAATGTCTTTTCCAATCCATTGATTTGATGGATCTATTGTTGATAAACCTGATTTCACTTGTTCTTTCCAGTAGTTCAAGAAATTTTTTATTTGAGGTGAAAAACGTATACAGAAAAAACCGCTATGCAATTGTCCTACTCTTAGTATATCAGTATAGGTTGGGCAAAATTCATCGTTAGGAATGGATGCAGTAATCATTGGAGTCACGATAGCTTCGTATTTTGGAATCTCATCAAAAATCTCGGAAAGACTAGAAAACACCTCAATATCTGAATCAAAATAAATGACTGCATCGAAAGTTTTTAACAGGTACTCTGAGGACCAGGGTTTCAATGCTTGAGTGAATTCTTCGCTATTGTATTGAAAGGCAAGCTGATTTAAATTTTCTATAGCTAATTCACTGAGGGTAACTACTTTGTGTCCGAAGGTATCGCTTTTTAAAATTTCAAGAGAATCTGATTTTTCTGCTAGAAAAATAAAAGTTTGAGCCCAAGAAGCATGGATAAAAACAGAATCTAAAAGTACTTTAGCTTCTTCTAGTTTGCTGTAAGTTGCTATTGAAAAAATGGCGATTTTCATGAGGTTCATCTAGTGATGGTAACGATGCCACATTTGATCAATCGCTTCTAAAATAGATTCTGGAGAGGAAAAATTCTTGCAATAATTGTAACGAAATTTAGGACAAATTGCCGTAGCTTCGCACGGGCAGCACTTTAAATGAGATTGCATAAATTGGTATCCATCAAAAACAGAAGCGTTCGAGTTTTCTGGTCGAGTCAAAGAAAAAAGACAAATGGAAGGATGCTGTAAAATATGGGTTGAAAAGTGGACAGGGAACGAATCCATGCCTACAAAAATAGCATGGGCAAGTATATCTTTTTCAAGTTTTTCGATATTTTCAAATGCTATTATTGAGCAAGTATAAGAAAAAGATTGATTAGTTAATACGGAAACTCGATAGCCTTTGTTTTCTAAACTTTTTATAAGTTTCTCTTGTAAATGCTTGGGATAAACTTTCAGAGGCCATCCAGCATCCAAATGCAAAAGAACGCTTTTATTCGTAGTTAGCTTTTGTTGTTTTTTTTCTCTTTTCTCATGGCTTACTATAGAGAAATTTTCGTCTGTTAAAGAAAATTTCCATTGGTCAATCATATGACTTTTTGAGTGACTATGTAGGACAGAATGACGAAACCAATAAAAAATGGCATTGATGGGGATAGAAGGGTATAATACCTTGCGAAAAAAAAATTCCTCTCTTTCGTAATTTTTAAAACTCGGATCAGTGTTCAGTCCTCGTTCTATACTATCTTCTTCGATAACAATCATCTGAAGGTCGGGGGTTATTCTTTGCACGATCGGAACAAATTCTTGGTGCACTAAAATCGTATTAAAAGGATGCGCAATGCCTGTGAAAGCCTTTAAAAAAAACAGGATATCACCCGCGTGGCTAGGCATGACTGCGATACGACAAGCTGGTAATTCTGATTGCTTTTGATAAGCAACTAGTGCGTGCATGGTTGTCAAAGAATAAAGGGGTGGTAGATTTTTTTCGAAAAAATTAAAGGTACTATCAAAAGATGCAATGATGACATTTAATCGAATAGATGTTTTTAGTTCAAAAACCATTCGAAGGTAGGTGAAATCTAGATTTGCTGAAACAACGCAGAGAAACCGAAGTAAAAAAAGCTTTTGAGCGATTTTTTTTTGAAAAATAGATCGTCCGAAAAAATAGCCTAAAGGAACATCATTCGATGAAGCAATGACTGCCACATCTTCATGATCCAGAGTTTCGACAGCGGTAATTACTTCTAGATATAAATTCGAATTAAACTTGATAAAAGAATTAATGACTAAAAAATTTCCATGGATTTCAAGTTTCAGTGCTCGAGCTAATAAAGATTCTATGTATCGAGCAGGATTAGATGCGAACGAATAAAAAAAATGGAAATCAGATTCGGGCATTAACTGATAAGAAAGATAAAAATTGATCAACTCAATGCCGAGATCCCGATCTGCATCTAAAACAATTTTTTTTCTATCAATCATATTTAGATTTAATATAGAAAGTCTAGTTTGCATTTTATTTTTTGAGAAAATGTTCTGAGTTTTATCATGCTGCACGCAAGATTTGATTCGATAGTAGAAAAACTGGGCAAGCACTTGGCATCATGCATTGGAGGCGTCCTTCAACGTGGATTCAGGTGCAGCCTGAGAGAAACGTTCACAGGTTGGTTTCAGAAGTGGCGGGATGTGTGAATTTAGGTTTCTGCAAGAGCAAGCAAAACCTACGCTTTTTGAAGCGAAGTCGCCTGAGCAAGAGAAGCTTTCTTTCGTATTGGGAAACTCCAGCATGAGAAATTTTCCTCGATTTCCTTTCTTTGTCTCCCTTCTCGTAGCGCTTTCATGGAGGTGATCGCTTGTAAGGTGGCTCTTTTAGGATCCTCTTTTAAAGAGGGTTGCTGCTTGAGCTCGATTAGCGTCAACTATTTCCCTATGCGGTGTTTCATTGATTGAGCTGCCAGGGTGGCTCTCCTTTTTGAGATAACTCATGAAGCTCAAAAGATCTGCTCTTGTTGAGAGGTAACATAGTTTTGATTGCATAGGAAGCATTCATCTTGGAGAGACTATGAGTCATGAACTGTGGGCAAAATGGAGCCGACGACCGGAATCGAACCGGTGACCTGCGCATTACGAATGCGCTGCTCTACCAACTGAGCTACGTCGGCGTAGAAAACGTGGTTACCCCCTTTTGAGACTTCAAGAAATTTGAGACCGATTTTATTGTCATCAAAACCTTTTCGATTCAATTTTTAAGGCTATCCCCGTCTTCGTTTTACCCAAGCGGTGTCTTAGCTCTATGAGCTTCAGGCTAAGCCTTACCTAATTACCAAAAACTTGGCGATGTTACCATGGATTAGAAAAATCGTTCGTTTTTTCGTGGAGTACCCATTGCAGTGGGTCTTCAATTGGATTAGCCTGAGCGCATGAGTGAGTTTTTTCGAAAATCCTTCGTGTTGGGGGTTGTGCTTTTAGTTTCTAGTTTAGGGATAGGGATAGGTGAGCGTTGGGTTCGATCCGCTTCTGACTTAAGTTTCACTCATGGGCTTTTGCTCGGCGCTAACGTTGACCCTAAAGCATCTGACTCTGAAGACAAGGTGGTTCAGAAGGAAACTTATGAGAATTTAGAGCTTTTTAATCGTGTTTTGCACTTCGTCAAGGCAAATTACGTCGATGATGTAAAAATGAAAACGTTGATTTTGGGTGCCATTAAGGGAATGCTTGAGACCTTAGACCCTCATTCTAATTTTTTGCCTGCTGAATTATACAAAGACATGCAGATTGATACGAGTGGGAAATTTGGAGGTTTGGGCATTGAGATTGGAATGAGAGACAATATCCTGACCATTATGGCTCCTATTGAAGATACTCCTGCTTGGAAAGCAGGGTTAAAGCCGAATGATCGCATTGTCAAAATTGATGGTGAAAGCACCAAAGGCATGAATTTGATGGAAGCGGTTTCTAAGATGCGTGGGAAGCCTAAGACCGATGTCACTATTTCTATTTATCGAGAGGGGTCTGAAAGGATTCGAGATATCACCATCACTCGGGACGTTATCAAAATTGAATCGGTAAAAAATGAGATTCTTGAGCCTCAGTATGGTTATGTGCGGTTGACGACTTTTAATGAGAGTGCTTCTCATGATATGAAGAAAGCTATTCTTGCGATGAGCAAGAAAGTGCCTCTTCGTGGACTTGTGTTAGACCTCAGGACGAATCCAGGAGGTCTTTTGGAGCAAGCGGTGGAAGTATCCTCTCTTTTTATTGATGAGGGCATTATTGTTTCGACTATCGGTCGTGATCGTAACGAAAAAGATGTCAAATATGCGCGTAAGGGTTCTGCCTTTAAGGATTTTTCTCTTGCAGTTCTTGTGAATTCGAGTACAGCTTCGGCAGCTGAGATTGTTGCTGGAGCACTTCAGGATCATCATCGTGCGATTATTTTAGGTCAGCCTACTTTTGGTAAGGGATCGGTGCAAACGGTGATTCCTTTACCTCCTGATATGGGTTTGAAGCTCACCATTGCACGGTACTACACTCCTAGTGGTCGTAGTATTCAGGAGAAGGGTGTTCAGCCTGATATTTTTTTAGATGATTTCGATCCTAGGCTTTTGGCTCAAGCAAAGTACAAGGGCGAGTATTTTCGTGAACAAGATTTGAAGGGGCATATGGTGAACACAGATGAGCCTTCTGATAGTTCCAGTCGAAAAGATTTTAAAAAAGAAGAGTTTGAGGTTTTGTCTCAAGAAAGAAAAAAAGCAGGAAAAGAAAAGAATGCAAAAGAAGAAGAAGAGATGATTCCTGTGCGGATGAACCCTAAGGAGGACTATCAAGTGAAGCAAGCGTTAACTTCTCTGAAGTCATATGAAATTTTTAAAAAAAATGGGAGCTCTCAGTCTGCCGGTAAGGGTGATAGTTCTTCGAAAAAATGAGTGCATTACCTGATCCTTCTTTTTCTGGAAATGCTTTGGAACCGGTATGCCTAAGTGTTACTCAACTCACTCAGGCGATTAAAGGAGCTTTGGAGCCTTCTTTTCGCCAGGTCTGGGTGGTAGGGGAAGTGAGTAATTATAGGCCTGCGACCTCAGGGCATGCTTACTTTTCTTTAAAGGATGCAGAGGCTTGTGTGGCCACTGCTTTTTTTGGATGGGCTTCGCGTAAGAAGTTTGAGCTGCAAGATGGGGTGCGGGTACTGGGACGTGGAAGAATCACTGTTTACGCGCCTCGAGGTAATTATCAATTAGTTTTAGATCATCTTGAGCCTTTAGGTGCGGGGGCGTTACAGCTTGCTTTTGAAAAGTTAAAAGCAAAGCTTTTAGCGGAAGGACTTTTTGATGCAGCTTCCAAGCGTGCTTTACCTTCTTATCCCTCTCGGCTTGTTGTGATTACCTCTTCTTCTGCTGCTGCTTTCCAAGATGTCTTAAGTGTTTTAAAGCGTCGAGCGCCTCACATGCATATTATTTTAGTTCCTTCTTTAGTTCAGGGAGCTGAAGCATCCACTAAACTGATAGAATCTTTAGAAATTGCAAACCGATACACTTTAGGTGATGTTATTTTGTTGACTCGGGGAGGGGGTAGCATTGAGGATCTGTGGTGTTTTAACAATGAGCTTTTGGCAAGAGCCATTCACAAATCTCAGATTCCGTTGATTTCTGCTATTGGGCATGAAATTGATTTTACCATTGCAGATTTTGTGGCTGATGTGAGAGCACCGACTCCTTCTGCTGCGGCAGAAATTTTGAGTGCTTCTTGGGTCCAAGCTTCACATCGATTAGAAGATGGTCATGTCAGGTTAAAAAATGGTATTTTACGTGATTTATCGACAAAAAAAGTATTTTTACAGCAATGTGCGTCTCGGCTCATCAGTCCGAAAGACCGTTTGAGAGATCAAGCTCAGCGACTTGATGAAGTGTTGGAGCGTTTAGCAAGAGCGATGGCCACTGTTTTACAAAAAAAAGGTGATGGTTTGGCGCGTTTTGTATCCCAGCTTGAGGCTCTTTCTCCTTTGAGGGTTTTAGAAAGAGGTTATAGTTTAGTGCGTGAAGCTTCTACAGGAGAAGTGGTTCGAAGTGCTCATCAGTGGCGACCTGGGATGGCGTTGAAAGTGACTTTTTTTGATGGTGATCAAAATGCTCAGGCTCTCTAATGTTTTTTTGAGCCTTGCGGTTTTTCTTTTTTTTCAATGTGTGAGTGCTCCTCCCCTATCGCCTACGAGTTCGGTGGTTGCGCCGGTGGTGCCCGTGGAGTCGGTAATTCAGTTTGTACCCTATCAAGCAATTCCTGGCTCTTTGCTTGTGGTCAGTATCAAGTCCTCGAATAAAGTTCCGAAGTTTTTGAAATGGGCAAATACTTCTTTTCCTTTTTATCTTTTTTCTTCTCAGAAGACAGAAAAAGAATTTGAAGCGATCGTGGGAGTTCCTTATGCGTCTTCAGTCGGTCCTGCGAATATGGAGCTTGTATGGGATCAGGGTGAATCTAGTGTTGTGAGTTTTGAAATTTTAGAGCCGCATTATCCGAGCAGTAAGTTACGGGTGGATGGGCGTCGTGTTTTGCCTCGTGCTTCGGATTTAAAGAGAATTCAAAAAGAGCAGGTAATGATCAGCGCGATTTACAAAAAACTGACAGGGACTAAGCTTTGGAAGGGTCCTTTTGAAATGCCTATTGCAAGTAGCATTACGAGTGTCTTTGGGGTTCGTAGGCTTTACAATGATGTTTTAAAAAGTTTTCATTCTGGAGTTGATTTAAGAGCGGCTGAGGGTACTTCTGTGCGTTCTCCGAGTTTCGGTCGTGTGGTTTTAGCTTCTTCTTTATTTTATACAGGAAATACTGTGATGATTGATCACGGGTATGGTCTTATCACCTTGTATGGTCATTTAAGTAAGATACGAGTGCAGGTAGGAGATCATGTTGTTCCTCGAGCTCTTCTAGGTTATTCGGGAAAAACGGGTAGGGTGACAGGTCCTCATTTGCATTGGGGAGCTGTGGTGTGTGGCATCAAAATCAATCCTTGTGATTTGACAAAAATATTGAGGTGAGTGCTTGAGGTTCATGTGTTTTATCATAGTTTTTTTTATTCCTTTGCTTGGTTTTGCTTCTCAAGTTGCAGTAACCGTGAAAGCTACTCGTGCTTATGAGCAACCTGATCTTAATTCGAAGATTTTACAAGAAATTCCTGAAAGTTCTTCGGTAAGAGCGAGTAATTTACCTAATTTTGGGTTTCATAGGGTTCGATTGGCTTCTGGGGTGGTGGGGTATGTGCCTGCCGATGCTTTGCGATTGTCTTTTTCTGAAATATCACAATCGCCTCCTGCAGTTGCTTCTGGTTTTGTGCCCGCTGAGGTTCCAGTCAGGTTATCTTCTCAGTCATTAGAATCTCAAGTAGCAACTTCTCAGGCACCAGTGCTTGAGCAGCTGCCTGTTCAGGGGGCAATGCCTGTTCAGGGGGCAATGCCTGTTCAGGGGGCAATGCCTGTTCAGGGGGCAATGCCTGTTCAGGGGGCAATGCCTGTTCAGGGGGCAATGCCTGTTCAGGGGGCAATGCCTGTTCAGGAGGCAATGCCTGAGAAGAGAACCATGCTTGAGGGATCTCCAGAATTTGAACAAAATAGATCTACTGCAAGATCAAAACAGCACACTGAGTGGAAATTTTTTGGAAACATGTTGATGTCAAATTTTGATAGCCTTTTTTTGAGCGCAACATCTATCCAAAATATTTATGGGTTGGGAGGAGAAGGGCTTCTATTTCTGAGTTCTTCTTTTTTAGTGGGATTGCGTTATGACCAATTGAACAATCTCTTTCGTCTTCAAGATTCTGCTGACAGCCGTCTTTATCAGGTGTCATTTAAGTTGCGTTCTTTTTTATTGGGTGCGAGTTGTTCTTTCTCATTGGCATCAAAAGTTTATTTGCAGTTCGGAGGTTTTTTTGGTCTCGCTAATCAGTCGATCGAATCTATTGATAGTCAGAGTCCAAGTGCTGTAGGGGGTACTTTTTTAGCAAGCACTAGCACTTTTTCTGGTTTGGGCAAGATGGAATTGCATTGGTATTTTTTTCAATTTTTTTCAACTTTTTTGGAGATAGGCTACCGTTACGTGCCTGCTTTTCAAGTGCATCCTGGGAGCGTTACTGGATTTGCAACTCGGATTTTCCAGTCTAATTTTGCTTTGAATTATAGTGCGTCTTTTGGGGGAGTGGGGGTTGCGTTTCGTTTTTAAGTATGTTCGATTCTATTTTTAAAACAGCTCTTTTAGTGGAAGACGAGTTGCAGCTTGCATTAGCTTTGCAAATAGCTTTAAAAAAAATGAACATTCAGGTAAGTCATGTTTCCACTCTCAAGGAAGCAAGGCGTCAATTTCGTCTTGAGGTTCCCGATTTTATTCTGTTAGATCGTAGTTTGCCTGATGGGGATGGGCTTCAGCTTTGTCGTGAGCTCAGAGTGTCTCGGTACACTGGTATGATTCTCATTTTGACTGCTTCCGGTACATTAGAAGATCGTGTACAAGGATTGAACGCTGGGGCAGATGATTACCTGCCGAAGCCTTTTTCTTGGGAAGAGCTTGAGGCGCGTGTGCGTGCTTTAGGAAGACGTGGGGTTATTGAGACTGCCTCTGAATGCCTTTGGACGAGTGACATTCAACAATTACGTATCTTAGGTCCAAAAGGTTGGATGCTTCTGACTCCTTTAGAATTTAAATTGGCCAATTATTTGATCGATCGTTCTGGTAGAATTGTGTCAAGGGAGAGTCTTTTAAAAGAAGTTTGGGGGTTTACCCTTCTTCCTCGGACGAGGACAGTCGATCATTTTTTAGGAAGATTAAGAAAGTACTTTGAGTTGAATCCAGAGGAGCCTTTTCATTTTTTGACCATTCGAGGGGCTGGATATAAATTTCAGAAGTAACTTCTTGATCGGACATGAGAGCTGGTAGGTTTCTGATTTTTGATAGATTTGAACTTGCGTTTGGAGTATGAGTCAGCCTCCGATGAGGTATTGGCAATGCCTGTGATCAAATTTTGAGAAACCTTTAAAAGTCATTCGCAGTTTTTTATGTCAATTATTTGTCTCATGCTTTTTGTGTCAAAAAAAAATTGACACAATGGAGAATCTTTTTTAAGTGCTCGATATCAATTAGGAATTTATTGAAAATGGATGTAGTATCTATGACTTATCGAGAGATTTTAATACATTGGCAGATAACTAATTTCTTATTTTTTTAAAATAAAAAATTTACAAATTTACTTTTTATGTGTTAATTGCTTGGAGTGATTGTTTTTTTTGTTACAAGAGAATTGATGTTTTTGGAATGTCTTTTGTGATGGGATAGAAATAAAATTTTAAAAAGAGGGGCCAAATGACGCTCAAAAGTCTTTGCAGATTGTCGTATGCTTTATTGTTTTCTATAATTCTTAGTGCTGTTGGATGTTCAGGAAACTCATCCTCTGGTATGAATGCATCAGGAAGAGTTCAGGCATCTAATTCGACCGCTTCTTTAGGGGTGCCTCAGGATTTTGAAGGGTTTGTCGCATTGGTTGAGTCGAATGGTGAGCATTATTTGCTGCCGTTTCCTACTAGTATTGAGGAAAATTCTCCGGTTGTAGGGGATCCGCCTCAAGATCTCTCAGGTTTTGCGCCAGTAAGTAGTAATACTAAAGGTCGAAAAGGATTTATAGCTTATCATGTTCCTGAGACGCAAACTTTGAAACTTTATAGTGTTCAAAAACAGGAGTATGTTTTTGAAGAAACGTCAGTTGCTCCTGATTTTGATATGGACGATTATTATCTAAGTTATCAATTGGTTGATGGCTCGGGTGACTCGAGTTTCGTGGTCATTCGTCTTGATGATTTAACGCAAGTAACATTGAATCGTGTTACTACTTCGGATCCTATTGTCCAAGTGAGCTTGGGAAACGATGGGTCAATTTTTATTTTTAGAGAACTCGTTGGTACTTCTGGTCGAACTTTAGGTGTTATGGTCTTACAACCTCGTAATATTTTTACTTATTCGAATATTTATAAAGCCGAATATTTAAAGTTTGTTGCTAGAATTGGCAATAGTGGTCATGCATTGATTGGAAGGTTAAAAAATATAGCTTCAAGTGCCGATCCATCTTTTGGAAATTTAGAATTGCTTTTTCTTAATAAAGACGGACATCCCGGAACGGGAATGACCCTTCCAGAGGGTACTTCAACATCCGCTCATATTTCCTTTAAAATGAATAAAAAGTATTTGGTCTATTTACGTGAAGATGGGTTTAATTTTGGTTCGCTTGAAAAAGATTCTGACTCAGGATTTGGAAGTGCTATGGTGTATCATCTTGATGCTAAGGAGCATAGAACTGAACAAGGAACAAAAATAGAGAACAAGTATGAAAATATTAAGCGTGTTCATTCTTCCTTTGGTCTTTATGGTAATTACTTATTTTATGCCTCCGATTTCATTGCTGATGACAGTCAGTCTAGCGTGATGGCAACTATTGTGATTAGGAATTTAAGTAAAATTTCTAAAGGGGATGGTTGTGATGATTCTGCAGAGACTAAGTTTAGTAAGTTGGTGAATTTTAAAATTAAGAAGGTTTTCTTTTTGAGCGCTGGCAAAGAGGTGAGTGATTTTTTCAATAGGGATGAAGAAGATCTCTCTGGTGGAAATCGTGAACGAGCTAAGCGGGCAACTCTTTTGACCTCATTAACACCGGAGAATGATTCAGATGAGGATAACTCAGGTACTAGTTCACCGTTGATGGTCGGATCTCCTCGAAAATAAAACGTTATCAAAATTGAGGTTAACGAAAAGGAGGAGGTCTTCGGACTTTCTCCTTTTCTATTGAGAAATCTAAAAGCTTCAATGCTCGGGTGCCTTTTTCTCCAAAGTAGACCTGGGCAAATTTACTGCAGCGCCCAAGGTATCATGATTCATACGTTAACGACGAAAACACTTGGGTGTTGTTGGCAGGTTAGGCTTACTTTTTTTTATTGATACTGGTAAGTGCGAGGTCAAAGACTTCTTCTACCTGATTGACGAAGTGGATAGTGATTCCCGTGTGTGCATAGTCTGGGACTTCGATCATGTCTTTTTTATTGAACTGAGGAAGCAGAAGTGTTTGGATGCCTGCTCTTTTGGCAGCAAGGATCTTTTCTTTAATGCCTCCTACAGGTAGAACTTTGCCGGTTAAAGAGAGTTCTCCGGTCATGGCTAGCTTTGATCGAGCAATTCTGCCTGTGAGTAAGGAGTACAAAGCAGTTGCCATGGTGATTCCCGCTGAGGGTCCGTCTTTGGGGATGGCTCCGGCAGGGATGTGCAAATGGATGTCATGCTTTTGAAAAAATTTTCGATCTATCGTTTTTTCTTGAAAGCATTTTTTCTTCACGTAGCTCCAAGCAATGTTGGCGCTTTCATTCATGACTTCTCCCATTTGTCCTGTGAGTTTTAGGACTCCTGATCCTGGAATGTCTGTTGCTTCAATAAAGAGTGTATCCCCACCTAGCGACGTCCAGGCTAAACCTGTTACAATTCCTGGAGAAACAATGCGTTCTGAGACTTCGTTATAAAAACGTTTTGGTCCAAGCCAACTAACTAAGTCAGTAGCTTTAATGCGTACTAGAGGATTTTTTTTCAGCAGACCCGATTTTTTGAAATTTACGATTTGAGTGGCGGCTTTTCTTGCAATTTGTCCAATCATCTTTTGAAGTGAGCGAAGTCCAGGTTCTCGAGCATAATCCGTGAGCATCTTTTTTAAGGCTGTTTTCTCGATCGTGAGTTGTGGTAATTCGACTCCATGAGCTGCTAGTTCTTTTGGGATGACGTAACGACGGGCAATGTCTTCTTTTTCCTCTAAAGTGTATCCTGGCAATTCAATGATTTCCATTCGATCTAAAAGGGGATGGGGAATAGAAGAAGTTGAATTTGCTGTTGTAATAAAAAGAATCTTAGAAAGGTCAAAGGCAATATCTAAATAATGATCTAAATAAGAAGAGTTTTGTTCAGGATCTAAAACCTCCAAAAGGGCGCTTGCAGGGTCTCCTTGAAAACTTTGACCCATTTTGTCAATTTCATCTAGGAGGAAAACGGGATTTTTGGAGCCTGTGCGCTTAAGTCCTTGGATGATTTTTCCAGGCATAGCCCCAATGTACGTGCGTCGATGTCCTTTGATTTCTGCTTCGTCACGCATTCCTCCCAAAGAAAATCGAAAAAATTTTCTACCTAAGGTTTGAGCAATCGATCTTCCAATAGAAGTTTTTCCAACTCCAGGAGGGCCCACTAAGCAAATCATCGATCCTTTCGTGTCTGATTTCAGCTGACGAACCGCTAAAAATTCAATGATCCTCTCCTTGACCTTTTCTAAGCCATAGTGTTCCGAGTCTAAGGTCTTTTGAGCGTGGTCTAAATCTAAATTGTCTTCTGTAACGGTATTCCAGGGTAAACTGCAAAGAATTTCTAGGTAATTTCGGCAGATATTGTACTCAGGAGATTGCTCAGAGATAGCTTCAAACTTTTCCAATTCCTCTAAAGCGATTTTTTTAGCTTCTTCGGGCATTTGAGCTTTATGGATTCTTTCTTGAAAAGACTGACTGAGCTTTTCCTTGCCCTCTAAATCCATCCCTAATTCGCGTTTAATCGAACGAAGCTGTTCCCTGAGATAAAACTCTCTTTGGTTCTTCGTAAGCTTATCGTTGATATCTTCGTTGATTCTGCGTTGGACATCTGCCACATCCTGCTCCCTTTTGAGGTGAAGAAGCAGCATCTGAAATCGCTTTTTTACAGAAAGTGTTTCCAGGTAAAGTTGTGCGTCCTCTTTCGGAAGGCTCAAGGCAAAAGCCACAAGATCGGCAACAGTTCCAGGGCCAGGAGCATTGATCATTGCAAGTCTTAGTTCATCAGTAAAAAAAGGATTCATTTCTGAAAGTTTTTTGACTTGACTGATAACGGAACGCGTTAAAGCATCCATTTCGGTTGATTTCTCTAGTTCGTCTTCTAGGTATTCGGTTTCCACCACGATATAAGGCTGCTGAGATAGCATTTTTTTCACTCGAAAACGTTTGATGCTGTGTATAAATAGGTTCACAGAGCCATCTTGCATTTTGAGGCGCTTGATAATCTTCACTGCCACTCCTACAGAATAGAGCTTCTCCATAGTAGGAAGTTCTTGAGAGTTATCGTGATCACGTACGAGAAGAAGTCCCATCATTCTTTCTCGATTGATCGATTCATCAACCATGGCAACACAGCGAGGATGGGTGACTAATAAAGGAGCCAGCAATGACGGAAAGGCAATCGGATGATTGACTGGCAAAATAAATAAATTCGGTGGTAAAATGTTCTCCGAAGGTACCTGGCTCTCCGGTTTTCCTTGAGACTCCACCGCAGAGGAAGTGTTGTTCGTGGTCTGATCTAGGTTGGTTTGTGTATCTTCTCGAGAGGTCATGCTATTCCAGATATAAATTGGTTTTTTAGTATCACTCTACCAAGTTGGTCATTTTACAAGATTTGGCAAGTGAATTTCGACGATTTCTATTCTGAAGCTTCTTCTAACAAAGCTTTTTGAATTTTTTCCAAGAGCTCATGAGCAAAAGTGCTGTCAGGATTGCTATCTTTATAATTTAAAAGTTCTCCTTGTTCGCTTAAGGGTTGTACTTGCTGCTGTGTCTCAATTTTTACTAAGGTGGCAAAAGCTGTTTTTTCCAGATAAATCGTGTACTTTAAACGGGACTTTAAGTAAAGTTTGGTGGTGCTTTGGTTGATTTGGTGTATTTGGTACTGCTCGGGAGACATAGCCTCGATCCAATCTGTTTGAAGCTTCAGGGGTTTTGACGTCTTGCTGGGCATTGGATCTTCGTGAAAGTCAATGAGTATTTTATGCTCTTGCAGTGATTTTTTTACTGCCTTGGTCACCTCAGGCAGGGAATACTTGAATGAGCGTTCAGAGGGGTAACGAGCGTATTTTTGTCTTTTCAGGGAAGGAGCGCTGGTGCAAGCGACCAAGGGTCCGAGTAAGAAAAAAAACATATAAATTTTAAGTATTGGTTTTCTTTTCACCAGATAGTTCATCATTGCGTATGTCTAACACGATGCGAGCCGGATTGGAAAGCTCGTAAACTTCTAATGCGCTTTTTTTGGAAAGTGTCATCGAGAAGGTCCAATTATCCTCTTCTAGTTTGGGTAAAAGGTAGAGTTTTTGGACACTTCGAATGGTTTGAAAAGAAGCTTGGACTTTTTTTGCGTCGAAATTGAGTTGTGGATTTCCCCAGATAGAAATAGTCAGTACGGGACTTGACTTCGTTTCGATAGAAACTTGGTAGTACGGGGGTCTTGAAATGGAGCTAGGTTCTCCATTTCGATTGAGTTCAACCAGGATAGCAATGCGTTCATGATCCTCTTGAGGAGCGCAAGTGATGCTTCGCACGAGGATTCCGCGAAGATTTCCATCACCTCCTACAAACAAAGCGTCGTTAAAATAAAGCTGGTTTTTTTGATTCTTGGCGTTATGAATGCGTTCTGGTTGTAGATCTGCTTGTAAGGGGTTGCTCAGGTGCCAACAAAATATACTCACTATTTTTAGAAGTTTTGGTGAAGAAATTGAGCTCACCTGAATATGTTAGTCTTTTCCTGAGAAGGAAACAAGGTAGTGAGATCATCGTTTTACGAGAACCAGGATAAGAACGAGCCCCAGGAGAACGAGCAGGTATGTCCAAGCAGGTGGCATTGAAAATTTTGTCGAAGGTACAAAAGGTATTTCTGAAGGAATAGTTCTGGGGTTAGGTATGGAAACTGTTTTTTCTGGTGAGGATTTTTTTTTTAAAAGTTCTCGTAGTTCATTGAGATTCCAGTGCTCAGCTGTTTCTCCTTGTAGACTCAAGGTGCCATCAGGATGAGAAACGACATTGTACTTTCCCAAGGACATACCGCGTACTGGATACGTTTTATCTTTTGTGGGTTCATTCAGAAGAATGACGACATCCTCACCGGAGCTGTAAGTGGAAGTGCCTGGAATATGTAAAATAGCCCCATCTTTTTCTCCTCCTAGTTCTCGGATGGTGATTTTTGTGGTATCGACGGTTCCTTGAAGGACCTCGGTTACTTGGATGTCAGAATAGGTAAAAATCTCCTTGGCTCCCTCGTCATTGGTCCCCCAATCACTGTAACTGTCACCTACTTGACCTCGAATCACAATAGGAGCAGATTGAACCATTTGAGAGAAGGGTTGCGGTTGGAAAGTGCTAGCCCAAAGTAAGGGCAACCAGAAGGAACACATCCTTCTAGTGCTACCAAGAGGTTTTAAGATGTCAATGAAAACAGAAAAACGCCTTGTGTGTCAATAAGATGAATGCTATAAAACTCCTTCCGGATCGCTAGCTCAGTTGGTAGAGCAGCTGACTCTTAATCAGCGGGTCGCAGGTTCGATCCCTGCGCGATCCACCAAATTTTGTGAGTAAAATAGATAAGTTTTGCAAGTAAAAAGTTTGTTTTAGGTCGTCAAGAAGCTTCATCAGTGTAAAATGGGATGGGTTGTAGTGAGTAGGGGCTCAAGGGGGTCCTTGATGCAAGTTGAGATAAAAAAGCAAATGATTCCTGATTTTTTCTGAGCAACTCCATGCATTCCTCCGTTTCATAGCGTGTTAAGCTGAGGCCTACAACTGACTCAGTCTTGTTGGTATTTATAATAAATAGTTTCGATTTGGTTGGGTCTGATGTGGATTGTGAAACTCAGCAGTTTTTGCATGATGATTGAATTTGGTATGATAAGAATAACGAAATCACAGGCAGACTTATCACGTTGATTACAAAACTCGTTGCTCTGAGTTGGTGCATCTTCAGATGCAAAAGAAATATACTTTTCTTAAAATAGCTGTGATTGCAGGTGTCTGAGATTATAATTGATGGCATTTACACATCGTGATCTGATGTGAGCCCAAAAAAAGTTTACGAAAATAAATTTCAGGATTCTCGACTAATTATTGTAATTCTTCGATTTTTTTAAACCTGGCCCCTTTGTCGCTCATCAGTTTTTTTTGGCTCACGATTTTTAAGATGGATCTGAGTGTACTTCTGATCTTGGCAGTTTTCACTAGTAAACATAGCATCGTAAGTGTTGATTGAAACGATACAAGAATCTATGATTTTGTGCCTTTGCATTGATTACTTGATCCCATCATCTTCTTGATCTTTTAGGTGAGTCGTTGAAGGGAGTAGACTTTATGAGTTTTTCTAAATTTTAAAACTCTAAAAATGGGTTTATTGTGGTTTGATCAGCGGGTTATTTCCATGAAACGCATAGGTAGCACAGGTAACAAAAAGACTTAAGCCGTCTGAAAAGCGCTGTGTTTTGCTGAGTCAGGGTTTCAAGGACTAGATGAAGGATCTTGGCATTGTGGCCCAAGTTACTTTGTTTTGCACTTCTGCGATCTACTTGACACAAACGGTCTTCAGATTCGCCTATAAAACTTCCTCTCAAAAGAGGGCTTGCTTGCAGTTGTGCTCAAAAGGAGTTTGACCCTTCTTGACTGATTTTCCAATCAATAAGAGGGTTTGGATTTTTTAGTAGCTCAAGTTTTGAAGCCCCAGTAACCTTGAAAGGTGCTGGGTTCCTACATCTCCGAGGCAATTCCCCCGAAGATCTAAAGAGGTAAGACTCAGTAACCTTGAAAGGTGTCGGGCCCCCTCATTCCCGATTTGATTGTCACTGAGATACAATACGGTAAGAGTTGGCATGCTCGCAAGGTGCTTGGCTCCCGCATCACCAATTTCATTCGAGCTAAGATACAGGGTGGTAAGAACAGGGAGTCTTGAAATGCACTGAGCTCCTGCGTCTTTGATGCCATTATCACGAAGATCCAAGGTGATAAGACCCTGAAGATTGGAAAGATGCTCGACTCCCTCATCGCTGATTTGATTGCCGCTGAGATACAATATAGTGAGATTCAGTAACCCTGAAAGGTGCTGTGCTCCTGTGTTCCCAATTTGATTAGAACTTAGGTACAAGGTGGTAAGTCCTAGCATCTTGGAAAGGTGCTCAGCTCCCACGTCACCGATTTGATTATGGCTGACATACAATAGGGTAAGATTTGATAATCTGGAAAGGTGCTCAGCTCCCACGTTACCGATTTGATTGTATCGTAGATCCAAGGTGATAAGACTTGATAGTTTTGAAAGGTGCTTGATTCCTTCATCTCTCATTTGATTGTATCGGAGATCTAAGTTGATAAGGTTTGGCATCATAGAAAGATACTGAGCTCCCACGTCATCGATTTGATTGTATCGGAGATCTAAGGTGGTAATACCTATCAATCTGGAAAGGTACTGAGCCCCTACATCTCGGATGGAATTCCAGCTAAGATCCAAGGTGACAAGACCCGAGATGTTTGCAAGGTACTGAGCTCCCGCATCTTCGATATTATTGTGCCAGAGTTTTAAGCTGGTAAGACTTAAGATTTTGGAAATATGTTCAGCTCCCGCATCTCCGATTTGATTCGAGCTGAGATCCAAGGTCCTAAGACTTGGGATATTAGAAATATGTTCCGCTCCCTGAGCTCCGATAGAATTTTTGCGAAGATCCAAGTAGGTAAGACTCAGTAATTTGGAAAGGTGCTGGGTCCCCTCATCTCCGATTTGATTCGAACTTAGGTACAATGTGGTAAGCCCCAGGATACTAGAAAGACACTGAGTTCCCTCATCTTTGATGCAATTTCCGCCTAGATTTAATGTGGCAAGAGCTGGTATCCTACTAAGGTACTGAGCTCCCACGTCACCGATTTGATTGTCACTGAGATCTAAGGCGGTAAGTCCCAGAATATTTGAAAGATGCTCAGCTCCCGCATTTCCGATTTGATTCGAACTAAGAGATAAGGTAGTAATTCTCACCATGCTTGAAAGGTGTTGAGCTCCCTCGTCTTTGATCAGGTTTTGATTAAGATTTAATATTAGTATTTTAGGTATTTGTGCAATGCTAGAAGCACCGGTGCTTTTGATAGAGTTTTCCGCAAGATTTAATTCTGTAATATTTAACGATCTTGCAATCTGAGCAATATTAGTAATATAATCATTATTGATCCCATTTTGTTTGAGGCTGATTTTTTTCAAATTGTTAAGATTTGCAAGAAAGGGTAAAAGATATTTGATAAATAGATGCCGATAGTGAACTCCTTTGAATTGACCAGTAATGTTATCAAGAGATAGTTCAATTAGGGTGTCAGGAAGCAAAATTAGCATGCTGAAATCAAATATGGAACCAAAAAGATATAATTTTTTCAGATCTTTATAATAACTTTTTTTTATATTACAAAAAACTCCAGAATGAATATATTTATTCTTAATAGAAAAAGGATGGTTAGAGCAAGAGCGACATGCTTCTTCGAAAATTTGATCTCCGTATTTTTGTGTCAGCATGAAACTTAGGATATCTGATGGTGAGAAGAAGTCGAATATCTTTTGGTAATTATCATTATTGATAGAATGTAATCCTAATACATTTTTTTCTTTATTCTTTTTTTCATGGTTCATAGCCCAAGACTGATTTAAAAAAAGAAAAAAAAATAATAATATAAGTTTTTTTGTAGATTTCATATGAAAATGGATGCTCCCTTCTCAAGCTGCTTTTTTTATGATCATTGGTCCTGCGCGGAGATCTTAAAGATAAACTTTTTTAATTTATCTTTGTAAATTTAAAGTTTAACTGCAAGAAATAACCTCTAAAATTAAAGAATATATCCCAAGTCTTTCGTATATACTTTCTGATTTTTATTTTTGCAATACTTTCGTTAAAAATGTCTTTGCACGAACAGTATCTATTTAATCAATTGATTTTTGGCAGTCGTGGATGCATTACGTAAAAAATGTAAACATTCAGTAAACCTGTAAAGCTACGAGTTAAATTAATTCGCATGCTCTTGAATTTATCCAAAATAACGGATAACTGAATGAGTGTTAGCTCCTTAAAGAGGCTAATTATTGATCTCCATCCCTCCTCTCAAAGCGATCTGGGTTTTCTTGATCTTAAATATACTTCTTGGTATATGCCAATCAAAAGTTGAACGATTTAGTCCAGTATAAAGACCTAGCTTGCTGATTTTTATAGAAAAAGCTCAGTAGTCTGTTATCCAATCTGAAACCAAAAGATAAACTAAACTACTTAGGATGCTCATTATAAATTGGTAAATTCAACTCGTTACTGTGTGCCTTGTTTTATGCGACTATGGGAGGGAAAGAATTTGTTGTGATTCTGTACGAATGAGTTCGAATCAAGAACAGTTTCTTTCTCTTCTTTGTTGCGAAGGATTTTGTTATAACTTAAATAAAATAAATTTAGATAAAAATTTAATTATTGATTCGATTCCCATTGTAATGGCTGGATCAAGTAGAAGCAGAAGAACAAAAGTTGCTCCTGATATAGCAAATAAGGATTTTTGTGCATCAAAAAAATATATTATTAATGCTCAAAACCACATGTATTGGTCTCATTTAAAGATTTTGATAATTATTTTTCTGATTTTTATATGTATTCGCCGATTTACAAGGGAAGTGCATTGAGATTAATTAAAATCATAGAGCCAAAAAAGACATCTCAGGGCCAGTTCCTCGTGTATAATGACCACGCGCTGCCCGCACCGCCTAAATTGTAAGTTTTTTTGGTTACTGTACCGAGGTTATGCTTGAAGCGGTTCCAGGGAAATGAGAGCAGCCTTTACAAACAAGGGCTTGTTTTATATATCACCTAGTGCCAGATAAAAAGGTCGAACGTACTTTGATT
>TBL_comb48_EPIDRAFT_1000415_pt1 | contig 33818 bp, 33 predicted proteins | sample TroBogEpilimnion_37_FD_10681 | JGI IMG/M metagenome (IMG submission 10681) | reverse complement strand
GTGAGGACGCCCTTGCCGAGGTAGCGGCTCCCGCCATCGCGGAGCTCCACGGCCTCGTGCACTCCAGTCGATGCCCCAGAGGGTGCGATGGCACGCCCACGGGCGCCAGAGTCCAAGATGACCTCGGCTTCAACGGTCGGATTTCCTCGGCTGTCGAGGACCTCACGGCCAATGACGTACTCAATCGCGCTCACGACACTCCCTCAGCAGTTGATGGCTCCAAGGCTACCCCTCGGCGCTGCTCGCCGGGGGAACGCTCAAGCGCGTTGCTCGAAGGCGATGATGGCGGCACGCTGTTGTCCAGCCGCCAACCGGAGCGCTGCTTCGAGGTCTGCACCGCAGGACACCGCAATCTGACAGATCGCGGCGAGCATGGTCCCGAGGAGTTCCTCGTTGTCCTCGGTCCGTGCCGCGGGGAGATCTGCAGCGGCGATGACTCGGAGTGTGATCGCGAGGTACTCCACGGCGTCGTCGATGCTCATCTGGGCCATGCCCAGCGCTCGTGCCTTGCGCTGCAACTTGGTCATGAGGGCGAGCGCCGGAAGGGACTGCGGAATTCCCTCGGTGATGCTCTCCCGACCCTTCTCGGCCTTCTTGATCGTCTCCCAGTTCGCCGCCACCGCATCGGGCGTCGTCGCCACCACGTCACCAAAGACGTGGGGGTGACGAGAGATCAACTTGGTCCGCACTGAATCGGCGATATCGGCGGCCGAGAAGTCGCCGTCTTCTGCTCCGAGCACCGCGTGGAAACACACCTGGAACAGCACGTCACCCAACTCCTCTTCGAGGTGCGACGCTGCGGCGATGGGATCCTCCACCGTTGCGAGGGCATCGAGGGCATCGAGGGCTTCGTAGGCCTCTTCGAGGAGATGACGGGCCAAGGACGCGTGGGTCTGCTCCTGGTCCCACGGGCACTCTGCTCGAAGGCGTTCGGCGAGCACCATGAGTTCGCCGAAGGCGGACCCAGGGGTGTTCCAGGACTCCACGTAGAGGCTGGTGAGGTGGTCGACCTCGACCACGGTCGACAGATCGGCGAAGGGCACCGTCGCAACGAGTTCGTCGTCGAGGCCGAGGTGGTGGAGCACGGTCACGGTTGCTGGACCAGAGCGCGACAACCACTCGCGTTGCACCATGAGTTCAGCGATCAGGTGATCCGACCAGGCCTGGGCGATGAGGAGCGGACCAGAGAGGTCTCGCCGTTCGAGGAGATCCACGAGGTCACACACCGTCACCGCCTTGGCAACGGGGTCGATCCCGAGGGCCGCCCAGGCGAGATCGCAGAAGCTGAGCGCTGGCTCGACGCGCACCGCCACCCGAGGATCAGCGAGGAGGAGTTCGACCGTGTGCTCGGCGATCATGGGGGAACCAGGCACGGCGTAGACCACGGGGCCTGCACCTGCCCGAGCGACCACATCTTCGACGATTGCTCGGTAGAGCGATTCGAAGTCGTCGGCGTCCTCGTAGAACGCGTCGTAGGACGGCAGATCGGAGAACGGCGCTGCAGCGGGGTGGACGTGGGTCCGCAAGATGGCCGAGCCCGACTCGAGCAGATCGACGGTCTTGGCCGAGAGGTACTCAGGTCCTGCTGGTCCGAGACCGACGACGGTGACGGTGCCGACGTGGCTCACGCGGGGACGGTCGGCGGGGTGACCTTGAGCTGGGACTGGGTGTTCGTCCAGGTTCCGTAGCTCGAGTTAACGATGACCGTATCGCTTGAGAGCTGGTTGCGAATACTGGCGGTGGCAGCGGCTTGGCTACTCGCCCGAGCGACCGTGGCCACGAGGTTCTTCACCGACGCGAACGCGTTCGGAATCCTGGCGTCCACCCGCAGCAATGCGAAGAGCGTGCTCGAGGCTGCGAACGGGGGCACAAGCTGGCCGACGCCGGCGCTCCCGACAATGGAGGACACCTGGGCGTAGTTCGCACCGCTCGGGGCGAAGCAGCCAATCGAACCGTTGCTGTTGGATCCAGATTGAGAGAACAGCTTCACCGCTTGGGCAAAGGGCATCCCTTGACGGAGTGCGGAGACGGCTTGGTTGATGCTGCTCGCAGAGGCAACGATCGCCGAGAGGCAGATGGTGTCAAAGCGCGCCGGGTTGGCGTCGAAGTAGGAGCGGATCGCTGCGGCCGATGTCGGGGCACCTTGCGAGCGCAAGACCGCCTCGAAGGCAGCCTGGATCCCAACTTGGCGAGCGATGAAGGACGCCGGCATGGAGGCGACGATCTGCTGCGTTGACTGGCTACACCCGCCGCCGCTTGAGGCCGCCTGGGCGAGCACTTGGGAAATCGACGTCTCGAACGACGTCTTCGCTGCAACGAGATCCTTCGGAGTGACCTCGAGGTGGTGCGAACCCACGTACTGCCACGCTGCGATCCCGGTCATGCGCTGGGTGAGCCAGTAGGCGGCGTAGACGGGGTTGTAGCTCCCCGGAGTCTGACCGACGATGCCTCGGGTGTTCGAACTCCCCGATTCGACGAGGGCAGCGTTGACGTAGCAGGTGAATCCCGGACTGGCGGCTATCGCTGCGAGGTCTGCATTGAGCGAGGCACGGGTGACGTGTTCGCTCCCTACCGTGGCGGCATTCGACGGAGAGTCGGGGAAGCAGAGGGTCACGCCACCAATGGCGAGTGCTGCGACGACGACGACAGAGAGGAGTTTCTTCACGCTGGAGATGCTAACCAACGCCGGCTGCACCGCTCGATCAGTCAACGGGGACGAGTTCGGCGAGCGCATCGGCGAGGAATCGCGCTGCGAGAACGCCCTGGGGAATGTCCACGAGGAGCTGCTGCTGGGTCTCTCGATACGTTGATCCCGGCATGACCCGTCGGAGCTTCATCTGACTCGATGCTCGCAGCGCAATGGGCTGAATGCGAGCCGAGCGGGTCTGACCGCGAGCGGTGCGTTGCGAGCTCACGAGCACCTCATCGATACCAATGCGGAGCGCTTCAACTCGGAGGTGGGCAACGTCGAGGAGTCCGGTGGCAACATCGGGAATCGGTCCATACCGGTCGACCCACTCTGCAGCCACGTCGTCGACGTCGTCGTGGGTCGTCGTCGCTGCCAGGCGCCGGTAGGCCTCGAGCCGGTCATCTTCGGCTGGGACGTAGGCCTCAGGGAGGCTGGCGGTATCGGGCACGTCGATCTTCACGTGGCTTGGGACCGGGATGGGCTCACCCTTGGCGGCCGCCACCGCTTCGGCCACGAGTTGCACGTAGAGGTCGTAGCCAATGGCGGCGACGTCGCCGGACTGCTGCTCGCCGAGGATGTTGCCCGCCCCGCGAATTTCGAGGTCACGCATCGCAATCTTGAACCCAGAGCCGAGCTCGGTGTGTTCGCCAATCGTGCGGAGGCGCTCGTAGGCCTTCTCCGAGAGCACCTTGTCGGCGGGGTGGAAGAGGTAGGCGTAGGCCCGCTGCCCGCCACGGCCAACCCGTCCACGGAGTTGGTGGAGCTGGCCGAGCCCTAAGAGATCTGCTCGATCGCAGATCAAGGTGTTGACTGATGGCATGTCGATGCCCGACTCCACGATGGTGGTGCACACGAGCACGTCGAAGGAGCGGTCGAAGAAGTCTTGAACGATCTGCTCGAGGGTGCCCTCATCCATCTGGCCGTGGGCAACCGCCACTTTCGCTTCGGGCACGATCTCACGGATTCGTCGGGCCACTTGGTCGATGTCAGCGACCCGGTTGTGGACGTAGAAGACCTGACCCTCGCGCAGCAGCTCCCGGCGGATCGCTTCTCGCACCGCCGCCTCGTCGTACTCGCCGACGTAGGTGAGGATGGGGCGGCGCTCGACTGGTGGCGTCGTCACCATGGAGAGGTCGCGAATACCGGACAACGCCATCTCAAGCGTGCGGGGAATGGGGCTCGCCGACAGGGTCAAGACGTCGACGCCATTGGCGAGGTGCTTGATGGCTTCTTTGTGCGTGACCCCGAACCGCTGCTCTTCATCGACCACGAGGAGGCCGAGGTCCTTGAAAGTGAGCGACGGCGACAAGAGGCGATGGGTGCCAACGACGACGTCGATGGAGCCATCGGCGAGACCGGCCAGCACCGCTGTTGCTGCGGCATCGGTGAGGAACCGACTGAGGAGTGCGACGGTGATGGGAAAACCACTCATCCGCTCGGTGAAGGTCTGGTGGTGCTGCGAGGCGAGCAAGGTCGTCGGGACGAGGACCGCTGCCTGCTTGCCGCTCTGGACGGCCTTCATCACCGCTCGAACCGCGATCTCGGTCTTGCCGAACCCCACGTCGGCGCAGATGAGCCGGTCCATGGGACGCTCAGACTCCATGTCGGCTTTCACGTCCTCAATGGCTCGCAGCTGATCGTGGGTTTCGATGAAGGGGAAACTGGCCTCGAGCTCTGCCTGCCACGGCGTGTCCGGGTCGAAGGCGAACCCCGTGGCGGTGAGGCGGTTGCGGTAGAGCTCCACGAGTTCTGCGGCGACTGCTGCGGCGGTTGCACGGGCCTTCGAGCGCGTCTTCGTCCAATCGGCGCCACCCATCTTCGACAGCGACGGGGACTCACCACCTGAGTACGGCGTCACCGCATCGATCTGCTCGACGGGAAGGTAGATGCGGTCGTTGCCCTTGAACTCCAGTTGGAGGTAGTCCCGAGTGGCACCTCCCATGGTCTTCGTCACCACGCCGTTGAAACGAGCGATCCCGTGCTGACGGTGCACGACGAAGCTCCCAATGGCGAGGTCGTCGAAGAACCCTTCGACGGTCTTCGGCCGTCGTCGGGCTGCCTTGTGACCAACCCGACGCCCAGTCAGATCCGACTCGGTGATGAGGGCGACCTTGGCACTCGGGACGATGAACCCGTGGCTGACCGTGGCCTGGACGATTTCGAGACCGCTCTCGGCGAGGGCGATCGGTCGCTCGAGCGGGTCGAGACGTTGGCCGACGAGCACGGCCGTCAGGCGCTCGAGTGCCGCCGGGGTTGACGCCGCCACCGTGACGGCGATGCCACCACGGAGCAGCGTCGCAATCTGATCGGCCAACTTCTCGTCATCGCCGAGGACGGCGCCGAGTTGGCGCACGACGACCGTCGGCGTCGTCGGACTGTCGGCAACGGGCAGGAGGGAGTGCAGCGAGGCCGACGAGTGCTCGAGCAGGCGCTCGAAATCTGCGTGGAGGTGCGCCGGGCCGTGCGTGCTCGGTGCGAGATCTTCCAGATTCCAGGTCTCGAGCAACGTGGCCACGAGGGCCGCTTCTTCGTCGTTGAGCTCGACCGCTCGATCGCGGATCTTGCGGGGTTCAATGAGGACCACGGCTGAGGCGCGATCCAAGGAGTCAGTGACGAGGCGACGCTGCGGAGCGAGCCACGGCAGCCAGCCCTCCATGCCATCGACGAACTGCCCATCGCCGACGCGCTCGAGCAGGCCCGATCCGAGTCCCGCCTCCGGGGCGAGCGCTCTGGCGTTCTCCCTGATCGATTCGGTCAGCAAGATCTCTCGACACGGGAAGCACCACACCTCATCGACGTCGTAGCGAGACCGCTGGTCGGTCGGATCGAAGACGGAGCATCGCTCGAGTTCGTCACCGAAGAGGTCGAGGCGAACGGGCAGCTCTGCCGTTGCGGGGTAGAGGTCGATGATGCCACCACGCACCGAGAACTCACCCCTGGCCTCGGTGCGGTGCTCACGTCGGTAGCCGAGCTCCACCAAGCGCTCGACGAGGTGCTCCTGGTCAACCTGTGCACCCGTGCGGACCACGACGGGCTCGAGGCCGTCGTCGTCACCGAGATGCTGCAGCGCGGCACGAACGCTGGTCACCACGATGTGCGGCATGAATTCGGGCTGCGCCATGCGCCACCGAACTTCGGTACGGACACCCATGGTCTCAACGTCAGGACTGACTCGCTCGAGCGGCAAGGTGTCCCACGGACGCAGCACCACGACCGGTGCCGTCGGTGCCCCGACCGTCCGTGAGCGGTCCGGTTGATCACAGAAGGCGAGGAGGTCCTGTCCGAGGCGATCAGCCTCGAGCGCAGTTGCGGTCACCACGAAAATCGGCGACGCACTGCCGCGTCGCGCCAGTCCGGCGATCAGGGCCGGGTGGAGGCTGGCTGGCGCGCAGAGTTGTCCACCGTTGGAGGCGAGCGTGTCGGCGAGGTCGTCGTCGTCGAGGAGCCGTTCTGCAAGGGCTCCGAGGGGGGCCGAGAGGATGGGGGGTGTCGTCATCGAGCGTTGAACGTCCCCATGGCCGCCTCCACCCCTGCCGTGACCACCGCTTCGACCGCATCGGCAGCGAGCGCAGTGGCGAGGTCGAGGTCGACACGCGCCGCCTTGGAGACCTTGGTCAAGACGTGCTTCGCTCCGTGGTCCTTACTCGGTGGCTTGCCGATGCCGAGGCGCACACGGAGGTAGTCCTGGGTTGCGAGCACCCCGGTGATGGACCGGAGTCCGTTGTGACCAGCGAGGCCACCACCCACTTTCACCCGCACGACACCAGGGTCGAGGTCGAGTTCATCGTGGACGATGATCAGGTTCGCCATCGTCTCGATTCCGGCACGTCGCAGCAGCGGCTTCACGGCAGCTCCGGACTCGTTCATGTAGGTCGTTGGGACCGCCAAGAGGCACCGAGCGTCACCGATTAGTGCGGTGGCGTGGGAGGCCCTCAGCGAAGACTCCACCCGGAGGGTCTGTCCAAATCGAGCAGCGACCAAGCGGACGGCATCGGCGCCGACGTTGTGGCGCGTGCCGTCGTACTCGGCGCCCGGATTCCCGAGACCAACGATGAGGAAGTCAGCGCGTGTGCCAGTCCGGACGGACTCGTCGCCCCTCGGCACCGCGACGGTGGACTAGGCCTCAGCCGGTGCGTCAGCTCCTGCACGACCTGCGTGGCCAGCCACGATCACGACGTCGCCGTCGGTCGTTGCGGCCACACCAGCGGGGAGCTTCAGGTCGGCGACACGAATTGCGCCACCAGGCTGGAGGGCGGTGATGTCCACTTCCCACGAGGTCGGAATGTCAGAAGGCTTGGCTGAGACGTGCAACGTGAAGAGCTGCTGGTCAACGCTGCCACCGGCGTGGCGGACATCCACCGCGTCGCCCACGATGGTCAGGGCAACGTCAGCGGTCATGAGCTCGTCACGCTGCACAATCTGGAAGTCAACGTGGGTGACCGTGTTGCGCACGGGGTGGCGCTGGAGCTCTCGGGCCATGGCGAGGTAGGTCTGGTTGCCCGCCTTCAGCTCGAGCAGTTGGTTGAGGCCGGCCTCAGTGGTCAGCGCACTGCGAAGGGCCTTGCCTTCAACGGCAATGGCAATCGGCGCAATCCCGTGGCCGTAGAGCACACCGGGAATTTGACCAGCGGTGCGGAGACGGCGCGACTCGGCTGACCCAGTCGTGCGACCAATCTCGGCGTTCAGGGTGAACTCGGGCATTTCAGACTCCTTCGAGCGATTCCGCCGACGGACGAGGTCCACTCGGGCTGTGCAAGCCTAGCCGGAGTTCAGCCAACCTCCAACTCGACCGTGTCGACTTAGGCGAGGTTCTCGCCGCCGAAGATTTCCGACACGCTGGTCTCTTCGAACACGGCACCAATGGTGTCGGCGATGAGCCGAGAAACCGAGAGGATCTCGAGTTTGTTAAAGTGGCGACCTGACGGAATCGGCAGGGTGTCGGTGATGACCACCTTGGAAATCGACGTCGAGTTGCTGAGGCGCTCCGTTGCTGGGTTCGAGAGCACGCCGTGTGTGGCCAACGCCCAGACCTCCGCAGCTCCTGCCTCGACGAGGAGATCAGCTGCTGCGCAGATGGTGCCCGCAGTGTCGATCATGTCGTCAATCAAGATGCAGCGCTTGCCCTCAATATCGCCGACGACCTGAAGGGCTTGGACCTGGTTCGCCGTGCCCTTGGGCCTCGTCTTGTGCACGAGGGCCATGTCGACGCCGAGGTGGTTGGCGTAGCGCTCGGCAACCTTGGCGCGGCCAGCATCAGGCGTCACGATGACGGCGTTGTCGCCCATGCGGTCTCGCAGGTAGTCGATGAGCACGGGAGCAGCGGTGACGTGGTCGAAGGGGCAGTCGAAGAAGCCCTGGATCTGACCTGAGTGGAGATCGACGGAGAGGATGCGGTTCACGCCAGCTGCGGTGAGCATGTCGGCCACCAACTTGGCGGTGATGGGCTCGCGACCCGTTGCCTTGCGATCTTGGCGGGAGTAGCCGTAGTACGGGATGACGGCCGTGATCCGTTTCGCAGACGCCCGCTTCGCCGCGTCGATCATGATCAGGTGCTCCATCACGGTTTCGTTCACCGGGCCACAGTGGGTTTGGATGATGAACACGTCGGCGCCTCGGATCGACGCGTCAAACCTGCAGTGAATCTCGCCGTTGGCGAAGGTCCGCACGTTGGCTTCACTCGGCGTCACCCCGAGGTGGCCAGCAATGGCTTCAGTGAGCGCGGGGTGCGATCGTCCCGAGACGATCTGGAGGTGGCGGCGGGGAACGAGGTCCATGGGCGTCACGCTACCGCGCCAAGCGCGAGCCTTCCGGTGGTGAAGTGATCGCTGGACGTTGCGGGCGGACACGGCCGTGGGCGGGTACCTCATCGTCGCCGGTCAGGTGCACGTAGGGGCCAACGCTGGCGTGCTCGCCAATGGTAGCGAACTCAGCAGTCGAGGAGGTGATGACGGCACCTCGACCGACGACGCAGTCACGCAGCACGACGTCAGGTCCGAGTTCCGCGCCGCTCGCAACCGTGGTGGCACCCTGGAGGATCACTCCCGGCATCAAGACCACATCGGGGTCGAGTTGAACGTCGCAGTCGATGTAGGTGTGCTCGGGGCTCCACATCGTCACCCCTCGTCCCATCCATGCGGCGTTGATTCGGCGACGCATATGGCGCTCGGCGTCGGCTAACTGTGATCGGTCGTTCACGCCTGCCACTTCGGTCGGGTCCACCACGGTGATCGCGGCCACGAGGTGCCCAGCGCTCGCCAAGACCGAGATCACGTCGGTGAGGTAGTACTCGCCCTGCGCGTTCGTCGGATGCAGTCGCCGCAGCGCCGGTGCGAGCAGACTCCGCTTGAAGCAGTACACCGAGGTGTTGACTTCGGTGACGGCGCGTTCCTCAGCGCTCGCATCACGTTCCTCGACGATGCTGGCCACACCGCCGTCTTTGCGGCGGAGAATGCGTCCGTATCCCGTGGGGTCGTCGACAACTGCGGTCAAGAGGGTGGCTGCCGCACCGCTCGATCGGTGCGTCGCCACGAGGTCACGCAGCGTCTCTGGGCGAAGGAGCGGCGCGTCGCCAGGGAGGACCAGCACATCGGCTTCCGGATCAGTAACTCCAGTGAGCCCGACCGCCGCCGCGTCCCCAGTCCCGAGTTGCGCGGGCTGCTCGACGAAGGTGAGCTCGACGCCGCTCGGCGATCGATCGATCAGCGCCTTCGACACCCAATCGCCGCGATGGCCAACAACGACGACGACCCGGTCTGGACTGGTTCCCGCAGCAGCGTTGACCACGTGCTCGATCATTGGCCGACCACACAGGTGGTGGAGCGGTTTCGGCCTGCTGGAGCGCATCCGAGAGCCCTCTCCGGCCGCGAGAATGATCACTGAGAGGGGGGCATCTGCCATGGCTCTTCTCTAGCACGGTGACCTCCTCTAGGGTGAGTTCATGACGCGTCTCCCCTACGACGAGTTCGGGCTGTTCCACGAAAATGCCGAAGAATTCGGCATCCCCTTCACTGGTCCGCCAGTGGTCGAGCGCGTCGCAGCGACGATGCCTGACGGGAGGAGGATTTCGGCGCTTCGATTCGGGAGCGAACCCCCAGCACTCGTGCTGCTCCACGGTGGAGCGCAGAACGCGCATACCTACGACACCGTCGTCTTGGCCCTCAACCGACCAGTGCTGTGCATTGACCTCCCCGGCCACGGTCACTCCGACGGTGGTGCAGGAGGTGCGCTTGACCCCGTGAGCAACGCTGCAGATCTCGCTGAGGCNATCCGACAACTCGCTCCTACCCCAACCCTCCTCGTTGGCATGTCGCTCGGCGGCCTCACCGCCATCGCACTCGCCGCCGCGCACCCAACCCTCGTCCGGTCCCTCGTGCTCATCGACATCACCCCAGGGGTAAACGGGGAGAAGGCCAAGCACATCACCGATTTCGTGCAGGGCCCCGCTACCTTCGACAGTTTCGACGACCTCCTCGAACGCACGAGGGCGTTCAACCCATCGCGATCGGTGGCGTCGCTGCGACGCGGGATTCTCCACAACGCTGAGCAGCTCCCCGACGGGAGCTGGCAGTGGCGCTACGCCAGACACCGAGATGTCACGGCATCTCGATCGATCGAGCCCGGATTCCTCTGGGAGGCCCTCGGGTCACTCACGGTACCGGTGACCCTCGTGCGAGGCATGGCGGCTGGGTCGGTCGTCGACGACGACGATGAAGCGAGGTTTGAAGCAACAGCAGCGTCCGGCAGCGTGGTACGAATCGATGGCGCTGGACACTCGGTCCAGGGCGATCGCCCCCTCGAGCTCGCTGCCCTTCTCGACGACCTCATTCACCGTCCGTGACGCCCACGCGTCCGAGCACGAAGCGAATCGTCGCCACGATCACCACCCTGCTCACCCTCAACGGACTCTTCATCTGGGCGTTCTTCTGGCAACTCGGCCGAGCCCTCGGCGGCAACGGGCTCAGTTGGGCCTACGTCGTTGAGTGGCCGGTGTTCTGTTGCTACGCGGTGTGGTTCGCCTACTGCGACCTCACGGGCAGAGATGGTCGGCGACGGTTACCGCGTCGAACGTGTGCCACCGATGAGGACGAGGCAACCGCAGACGACCTGAGCGCCTACAACGCCTATCTCGCGTCGCTGCACGACCGTGGCCCAACCTTGCTGGCGGGAGAGGATTCGAACCCCTGACATCCGGGACCAAAACCCGGCGTTCTGCCAACTGAACTACCCGCCACTGCTACGACCTCAGCCTAGGCCATGCGTGGCGGTTCGCGGCTCAGGGACAGATGAGCTCGATGCGATTCCCGAATGGGTCAGAAACGTGGACGCGACGAAGGCCAGGAATCTCCTCGGCCGGCCGCGCCGAAACCCCGGTTGCCGCGAGTCGATCGAGCAGGGCATCGAAGCCACCGACGACGAATGCCGGGTGGGCCTTGGTGGCTGGGCGGAAGGTGTCGTCGACGCCGAGGTGGAGCCGAACCGGTCCTGCGGACAACCACAGGCCACCGCGTCCGGCGAGCGCTGCGGGCTTGTCGACTTCGGTGAATTCGAGGAGGTCAACGTAGAACGACCGCGCCAGATCCTCTCCTCCCGCAGGGATTGCCACTTGCACGTGATCGAGGGCGAGGATGACTGGTACCACGTCTGCAGTGTGCCAGAGGATTGGGTGGTGCGCACGAGCGAACCTCCGTGGTTTGAGGCACCCTGCCAGAGAGGCTAGGGTAGCGACCCTCATGGGTTCTCTCATCAAGAAGCGCCGTAAGCGCATGCGTAAGAAGAAGCACAAGAAGATGCTGAAGGCCACGAGGCACCAGCGTCGTCGTGCCGGAAAGTAGCGAAGGCTACTTTTCCTCACCGTTCCACCCCGGTGGCACGGTGACGACGTCGTACACCTCGAGGCTGATGCCGTCGACCGCCAACGGTTGGTCGAGCGCCATCTGCGCACTCGTGCCCTCATAGAACAGCGTTGACCCGCTCCCTGCGAGCGATGGTGTCAGGCCGGTTCGCGTCCGTAGTGCCGCCACGACCGCTGCGAGCGCTGGAGAGACCGTGAGTGCCGCCTTGTAGAGGTCGTTTCGATGCGCCTGTCCGAAATCTTGCTTGCCAACCGCATCGAAGGCTCGGTAGACCGCGGGCGTCGACACTGCACAGTCAGGGACGATCAGGCAGAAGGATCGCTCCTCATGGTGGAGTGGCGTCACGATCTCCCCAACGCCCGACACCGCTGCTCGCCCACCGAGGACGCAGAACGGGACGTCGCTCCCGAGTTGCGCTGCGAGGGTGAGATCCGCACAGCCTGCCCACCGAAGCACCGCTGCGGCGTCCGCCGAGCCTCCACCCAAACCACCCCCGACAGGGATCACCTTCTCAAGGGCAATGGCGGCCTGGCGACCAACGAGTGCCAGTGCGTCGAGGCAGAGGTTGTGCGTCGGGTCGACCAGACCTTCGGCGCGCGACGCACGGCTCGCGGTCATGGTGAACCCTGAATCCTCCGGCGTGATCGTCAACGTGTCCGCCAAGGAGATCGTCACCATCTCTGCGTCGAGGAGGTGGTAGCCATCACCGCGCAGGCCCACCATGGCGAGCGAGGTCGTGAGCTTGGCTGGTGCGACTACCCGGTCCACGTCGCCTCCCGGGCCAGCGCAGCGAATTCATCGAGCCCGAGTTCTTCAGCCCGGCGTGTTCCGGCAACGCCTGCCCGGTCGAACGCCGCGTCGTCGAGGAGCCCCTTCAAGGTGGACCGCAGCATCTTGCGCCGTTGGCCGAAGGCCTGCTTGATGAGATCGAAGAGCCGACTCGGCGCTACACCCTGCGCTGCGGCGGGAACCTCATGGCGGATGAGGCGAACGAGGACGGATTCAACGTTCGGCTTCGGGACGAACACCGATGCGGGAACACGCGCCACCACCGAGCCATGAGCGAAGTAGGCCACCTTGACCGAGACCGCTCCGTAGGCCTCACTGCGCGGCGGAGCAACCAGGCGCTCCCCCACCTCTCGTTGGACCATCACGAGGAGGGAGGTGATCTCGGGAAACTCCTCGAGGATGCGCATCACGAGCGGTACCGAGACGTTGTAGGGGAGGTTCGCCACCAGCGTCGCTGGGCCAGCGCCGATCAGCGATCGAAAGTCCACCTCGAGCGCGTCTGCGTGCACCACGGTCGCAGCCGTGCCGGCGAGGACGTCGGTGAGCACGGGAATGAGGTGTCGGTCGATCTCGACGGCGACGACGGTCGCTCCCGTCTCGGCCAGCGCCAAGGTCAGGCTTCCAAGACCAGGGCCGATCTCGATGACGGTGGTGTCGCTCGTCACCTCAGCGAACCGCACGATCCGGCGAACGGTGTTGGGATCAGCGACGAAGTTCTGCCCGAGCGCCCGACTCGGCGAGAGGCCGTGGCGGTCGAGGAGTTCGAGGATCCCAGGGCGAGAGTGGGTCACCAGGACAGCGAAACGGGAATGACTCCGGCATCGAGCGGTGCCAACCTGGTGAACACCCCCGTCGACAGGTCGACCAGACGTACCTCGTTGAAAGGCTTGCGATCACCGACCACACAGGTGGCCACTCGACCGTTATGGAGGTTGCGAATCGTGACGACGGTGCCGAAGCGGAGTGTGGCCGACGAGCACACCCGAGAAGCGGGGTACTGCCCATGCGCTGGGGCGACGTACCACGTGGCTTGACCGGTTGCTCGATGCGCGGGCGCTGCTCCGGCGACCCCGCTCACCGCACTCAGTGAAATGGCGAAGATGCCCACCGCAGTGACGAGCATTCGACGTTTCAGCTGGAGGACAACTGGGGACATGACAACGCTCACTGACGAGGTGGTGGGGTGGCACAGCCGACCCGGGTACTCCACGCTAGGGAACAACGAGACGGCGGTCAACCTGAGCAGCGCCGGTTGCGCTCGTTCAGACCGACGGGTCGAGCGTGAATTTGAAGATTCGTTCGGCGTTGGCCGTGGACGCTCGGGCCACCTCATCGGGAGTGCACCCCTTCGCCCCAGCGATGACCGCACCCACGAGGTGCACGAACGAGGGCTCATTCTTCTTGCCTCGGTGCGGGACAGGGGCGAGGAACGGACTATCGGTCTCGACGAGGAGACGCTCTAGCGGGACGAGGGCAGCAGCCTCACGCACCTCTGGCGCCTTCGGAAAACTGGCGATTCCCGAGAACGAGACCGTCATTCCAGCGGCCAAACACCGCTCAGCTTCCTCAGGGCCGCCCGTGAAGCAATGCAGGACGGTCTCCGTCGGGACCCCTTCGCTGCGAAGGACGTCGAAGAGGTCATCCCAGGCGTCCCGAGCGTGGATGACGAGAGGAAGGTTGTACGCGTGGGCGAAGCCCACTTGCTCAGCGAAGGCCACCCGCTGCACCGCTCGTGGACTGTGCTCGTAGTAGTAGTCGAGCCCAGCTTCGCCGACACCAGCGACGTGGGGACTGTGCCGGTCGAGGAGTGCCTTGATCGGTGCCGTCCCCGACGTTGCCTCGTGGGGGTGGAGACCAACGACAGCTCGGACGAGTGGAGCCTCTGCACCGAATCGACCAGCGGCAGCCTCTGCCGCGAGGTCGATGGCCTCTTCAGAGGTCTGAGCGTCAGTTCCAACCACCACGAGCGCAGCAGTTCCCGCCTCGCGAGCACGGGCGAAGAGTGCAGCGATGCCGGCATCGTCGTCGCGATAGCGCTCTTGGAGGTGGCAGTGCGCGTCGACCCAGACCATGGTTAGGCCTTCTTGCGGGGGAAGAGGGGGTCGCCCTTCTCCACGGGCACGCCACCGGGGTAGTGACCCCAGGTCGTCACCTCGTCGAAGGGTCCATCGGCTGGCGAACCAGACAGCCCGAGTCGTCGCCAGATTTCCGCCGTGACACTCGGCATGGCAGGACTCGCCAGAATGCAGACCAGTCGGAGCACTTCGAGCGCATCACCGAGCACAGCATCGACCGCTGCACCAGGATCCTTCTTCCACGGTTCAGCCTGCTCGAGAGCTGCGTTGGCAGCACCGATGAGGCGCCACGTTGCTTCAAGTCCTGCGTTCGGTTGGAACCTCGTCCACGCCGCCACCGTGTCGGCGACGACGGTGGCCGCGAGGTCGGCAATCGGGCTGTCCGGCATCGGTCGGGGACCGATGCCACCGCACTTAGATCCAACGACCGTGGCCACTCGAGCGACGAGGTTGCCGAGGTTGTTGGCGAGATCAGCGTTGTAGCGAGTGATGATGCCTTCAATGGAGAAATCTCCGTCACCACCGAGCGGGACTTCTCGAAGGAGGTGGTAGCGAATGGGGTCGACGCCGAACTCCGCCGTCAGTTGCTCGGGAGCGATGTCGGTCAACTTCACCGGCGCCGAGTCATCGTCCGCCATGGACTTGCTCAGCTTCTTCCCCCCAACGAGCAGCCATCCGTGCACGAAGATGTTCGCCGGAGGAGCAATCCCAGCCGCCATGCACATCGCTGGCCACCACACGCAGTGGAACCGGATGATCTCTTTGCCGATGAGGTGGTGGACCGAGGGCCACCACTGCTCGAACCGCTCAGGGTCGGTGCCGTAGCCAATGGCGGTCAGGTAGTTGATCAGCGCGTCGTACCAGACGTAGAAGACGTGATCGCTGTCCCATGGAACCGGCACCCCCCAGGTGAGCGACGTGCGGGTGATGGAGATGTCCTTCAGGCCACCTTTGATGAAGCTCAACGCCTCGTTGCGCTTGGTTGCTGGTTGAATCGCGGTCGGGTTGGCCTCGTACCACTCGAGGAGTTGGTCTTCGAAGGCCGACAACTTGAAGAAGTAGTTGTCTTCAGACATCGAAACGGCTGGCTTCATGTGCACGGGGCACTTGCCGTCGATCAGCGCGTCCTCGGTGTAGTAGTCCTCACAGCTCACGCAGTAGAGGCCNGAGTAGGGCGCCTTGTAGATGAACCCTCGGTCGTAGATTTCACCGAGGAACTTCTGCACCGTCGTTCGATGGCGAGGTTCGGTTGTGCGGATGAAGTCGTCGTTGGCCACGTCGAGTGCCGACCATGCCGCTTTGAACGCCGCGGAGGTCTGGTCGACCCACGCCTGCGGACTGACGCCGTTCTTCGTCGCAGCATCGGCCAGCTTCTGGCCGTGCTCGTCGGTTCCGGTCAAGGAGAAGACCTCGTCGCCCATGAGGCGGTGAAATCGCGCGATGGCATCCGCGTTCACCGTGCAGTAGGCGCTGCCGACGTGCGGAACGTCGTTGGCGTAGTAGATCGGTGTCGTGATGTAGAAGCGGCCCACAGCTGCGAGGTTAGTTGGCTCCCCCTGCCCCTCCCTCAAGGGTGCGGCGTTCTGCTCTGAGCGCCACCGCACGGTCGTAGGTCGCCCGGTGATCGAGGCCGAACTGATTGGCAACACCGACCGCCACCGACTTCAGCTTCTCGCCAGCCTCGAGCCCCGCCCACAGCGCCTCGTCGACGAGCACCTCATCGATCACGTGCGGCGGGCTCGCTCCGGCAATGACGAGGACCACTTCGCCGCGTAGTTCTCGATTGGCGATGGATCCCGCGAGTACACCGAGGGGAGCTCGAACGACTTCTTCATGCACCTTCGTGAGTTCACGCACCATGGTTACTGAACGGTGTGCTCCGAGGACGACTGCGAGATCCGCCAGCGTGGCTGCGGTGCGAAGCGGTGATTCGAAGCAGATGACCGTGGCGGTGGACGCAGCGACCTCCTCCATCCACGCCGAGCGCTCCCGCCCCTTGCGAGGGGGAAAGCCGACGAAGGTGAATCGGTCCGTCGCCTGTCCAGACACGACGAGTGCAGAGAGGGCTGCTGTTGGCCCGGGGATGATAGAGACCGCAAGGCCGACACGGTGCGCAGCGTCGACCAATCGACTCCCTGGATCAGCGATCCCCGGCATGCCGGCGTCGCTCACGAAGGCCACGAGGTTCCCAGAGGCCACGAGGGTGAGGACCGCCTCGATCTGCGTCTGTTCGTTGTGGTCGTGGACGGCCCACAAGCGCCGTGGCGAGGTGTCGACACCAATTGCTGACAGGAGGGCCCGGGTGCGTCGGGTGTCTTCGCAGCAGATGACCGCGGCATCACTCAAGATGGCTTTCGCTCGATCAGAGAGATCGCCCAAATTCCCGATAGGTGTTGCCACGAGTACCAAGCAACCGCTCGCTGTGGTCGACGGGTCGCGGTCGGCGGTTTTGACCTCGTTGCTCATCGGCTACGATATCCATTCTTATGTCGAAGCGAACTGTGAAGCGCAAGCTGCGGGCCAAGAAGAAGGCCAACCACGGCAAGAAGCCGAACTGCGGTCGCGGCTGATCCTCAGTACCCCCGCCAGGTCAGGCCACGTGCCTCGATCTCGGCAACCATCACGGTTGGGTAATCAGAGATCAGTCCGTCAACGCCCATGTCGAGGAGGCGCCCCATTGTGGGAGCGTCGTTGATCGTCCACACATGGACGACTTTCCCCATTTCGTGGGCGACCTCGACGAATCGCTGATCGACCACCACGAGGTCACCGAAGGTATCGGGAACCTGCAGCGCTACGGACGGTGTCGCCGGCGGCCGCTCCCCCTCCTGCACGCAACGCCAGAACTCTGCGACTTCTGCGGTTGCCGCACCCACGGAGAACTCAGGAGCGATGGCGTGGAACGATGCCACCGCCGCGTCGGAGAACGACGACACAATGACTGAATCTGCGCGGTCGTACCGGCGAAGGAGATCGGCCAGTGGTTGCTCGTAGGGAACGACCTCTGGTGCGGTCTGCTTGATGTCCATGTTGAGGACCGTGTCGGGAAACCGCTCGAGTACTTCTTCGAGGGTCGCAATTTGGAACGCAACGTCTTCGGGCGCTCTCCCTCGAAACGGATACGCCGAAGGGTCGAGTCCAGGGCTGACCGCATCCCCGGGCGCCCACCAGTAGGCGTTGTCGAGCGCCTTCAGTTCGTCGAGCGTCATCTGGGCGATTGCTCCTGATGCGTTGGTCGTCCGATCGACGGTCTCGTCGTGGCACACCATGAGCACGCCGTCCCTCGTCATGTGGACGTCGAGCTCAATGGCCGTTGCCCCAGCACGCAACGCGTCAGCAATGGTCGCCAGACACGAGCTCGGCCCCTCGTGGGAACCGCCCTGGTGGGCGTAGGCAATGACTCGACGATCAATCCACGGATTCGTGCTCACTGCGTGACCTCCTTGCGAACAGGGCTGGCCATGGTGACCCGCTCCACGTAGAACGCGAGGCCAGGAATGATCCCCGACAAGATGCACAGCGCGAGCTGCTTCTTCGAGAGGACGAAGTGCCGCATCATGGCAGGCAAGGTGGCGAGGTAGACCACGTAGCACAGACCGTGGAACGGCGAGAAGGTTCTTGGCGCTGTGGCGCCGAGTCCGAAGATGATGATGAGTACCGTCAAGATCGCGAGGGCGAGACCGACCACGAGGGCCATGACTCGGTAGCGCTTGAAGGCGGAGGTGGCAGCGTCGGTCATTGGTCCTGGTCTTTCTCTGCGAGTACTCGCAAGTGTTCGTTGTAGGCAACCATGGCGGGGTCGTCGGCGGTGGTTGCTGCGGCGATTGCCGCTGCGGCGCGAGCTGCTTCTCGAGCGGCGCGCTCAATGGCGGCTCGCTCCGCGATTTGCTCCTCGGTTGGCTTCTCGGTGTGGAGCAGCATCCACCAGCCCCACACACCGAATGCTGCGAGCGCTGGCCACTCGACGACGTAGACGTACGAGAGCGAATTGCCACTACTCGCTCGGCCGAGTTGCCAGCTCGTGAGCCACAGGCATCCCGGCAACCACGCAACGAGCGCGAGGTGGAGGACGATGGCCTTCGGCGACAGCCAGCGAGAGCGCACGAGTTCAGCCTAGTGAGTTCGAGCCACTCCGCTCAGAGAATTCCCGCATCCATCGCCAACTCGGCGAGGTCGCGTTCTGGCCGCGCACCCATGTGGGAGATCACCTCGGCGGCGCACAGGCCACCGAGTTGGCCGCACGCCTCCAAGTCGAGGCCAACGGAGAGTCCGTAGAGAAAACCTGCGGCGAAGAGATCGCCGGCACCGGTGGTCTCCACCACCGCATCGACGGGGTATGCCGCAACGGCGATTCGCCCCTGCGGCGTCACGATGATGGAACCCTCGGCTCCACAGGTCACCGCGGCCAGGACGCCCGTCTCTTCGAGCGAGGCGAGGGCATGGTCGAAGTCGTCGGTGTCGAACAAGGCCAAAACCTCATCGCGATTACCGAACAAAATCTCGATCTCGCCCTCGACGAGGTCCAAGAAATCACTCCGGTGGCGCTCTACGCAGAACGAGTCCGACAGCGAGATCGCCACCGATCCACCGCCCTCGTGGGCAGCAGCAATCGCCTTCGCGATAGCCGCCTTGGCCATGGGGAGGTCGTACTGGTAGCCCTCGACGTAGAGGATCTGTCCACGCTGCACGAATGCCTCGTCGATATGGCCGGGCGTGAGGTGTGCTCCTGAACCGAGGTGCGTGAGCATCGTGCGCTCGGCATCATCGGTCACGAGCACGAGGCACCTGCCCGTGCCATCGGGCTCACCAGCGTCGTCGACCTCGACGTCCACGAACATCGGCTCGAAGATGATCCCGGCGTCTGCGATCACTTCGGCGAATCGGTGTCCGGCCATGTCATCGGCGATACGGCCAATGAACCCCGCTGAACCACCGAGCGAGGCGATGCCGGCCAAGGTGTTGGCAGCAGAGCCACCGGACACCTCAATGGGGTCAGGCAGCGTGGTGAAGATCGACTGCGACGTGCTGTGGTCGATCAGGGTCATCGAACCCTTGACGAGGCCCAACTCGGCGAGGTGGTGGTCGGGCACAACCGCGAGCACGTCGACGAGGGGGAATCCAATGCCGACGACGTCGAGGGCGTCGCGTTCGGCTCGGGTCGATAACTGGACTGGGGTTCGGTCAACCATCACCGAGGAAGGCTAACCGAGGTCAGCGCGGTAGCCTCGTGACCATGTCGACCACGCCAAATCCCTACCGTCTCCCCCGTGCCGTTGTCCCGACGATTTACCGCCTGACCCTCGCTCCAAACCTCGAAGCGGCAACCTTCACCGGTACGGTCGAGATTGACCTCGACGTTGAAGAGCACACGAACGAGATCACCTGCAACGCCATCGAACTCAACATCCACAGCGCTGTGCTCGCCACCGCCGATGGCCAAGAGATGTCAGCGACGTGGACCTTCGACGAAGAGTACGAGCGGGTCACCTTCCACCTGCCCGAAGTCCTCTCCGCTGAGCGCGCCGAGCTGAAGATCGCCTTCACCGGCATCTTGAACGACCAACTCCACGGCTTCTACCGGTCGACCTTCACCGACACCGAGGGCGTGGAGCACACCATCGCCACCACGCAGTTCGAGGCCACCGATGCCCGTCGGGCCTTCCCCTGCTGGGACGAGCCCGACCGCAAGGCCGTCTACGAGATCACCCTGGTCGTGCCTGAGCACTTGGCCGCGTACTCCAACTCCCCTGTCATTTCTGAGACGTCGAACGGCGATGGCACCCGGACCGTCGTCTACGGCCCGACGATGAAGATGTCGACCTACCTCGTCGCCTTCGTCGTCGGTCCCTTCGAAGAGACCGCCGCCGTTGACGTCGACGGCATCCCGCTCCGCGTCGTCTACCCGAAGGGCAAGGGACACCTCGCCCCCTTCTCCTTGGAGATCGGGGCCTTCGCCCTGCGCTTCTTCTCGGAGTACTTCGACATCGCCTACCCCGGCGAGAAGCTCGACCTCGTGGCCATTCCCGACTTCGCCTTCGGTGCCATGGAGAACCTCGGTTGCGTGACCTTCCGAGAGACCGCCCTCCTCGCCGACCCGGAGAACACCAGCCGAATCGCGCTCGAACGCATCGTCGACGTCGTCGCTCACGAGATTGCCCACATGTGGTTCGGCGACCTCGTCACCATGGGCTGGTGGGAAGGCATTTGGCTGAACGAAGCCTTCGCCACCTTCATGGAAATCCTCTGCACCGACGCGTTCAAGCCCTCGTGGCAGCGTTGGGTCAGCTTCGGCCTGGAGAAGGAGATGGCCCTCGCGCTCGACGGCCTGCACGCCACGCGCCCCATTGAATACGAGGTGCTGTCACCCGAAGATGCCAACGGAATGTTCGACCTCCTGACCTACGAGAAGGGTGGATCCGTCCTCCGCATGCTGCAGCAGTTCCTCGGGGAGGATACCTTCCGTGATGGCGTGCGCCTCTACCTGAAGCGCCACTCCTACCAGAACACGGTGACGACGGACCTGTGGGATGCCATTGAAGAGGCCACAGGACAGCCAGTGCGCCAGATCATGGACACCTGGATCTACCAAGGTGGCCACCCCATCATCACGGTGGACGGCGGCGTCGTCTCCCAGAGCCCCTTCAGCTACGGACCAGTCCCCGAGGGCGCGACCAGCGCCATCGGCTCGACCTGGCAAGTGCCACTCCTCACTCGACACATCGCCGGCGGGGACATCACCGCGACGCTCCTCGGCAAGGACCCAGTCGTCCTCGGCGACGGTGCTGGTTCCGTGGTCGCCAATGCGGGTGGCTCCGGTGTCTACCGCGTCGCCTACGCCCCAGCCGACGCTGCGGTGATCGCCGCAGAGCTCGAGCGGTTGCTCCCCTTGGAGCGTGGTGTGCTCATGAACGACGCGTGGGCTGCGACCTTGGCCGGCAAGATGGAACTCGGCGCGTTCTTGACCTTGGCCGACAACCTCGGGGACGATGACGAGCCCGCGACCTGGCAGGCGGTCTGCCGTGCCCTCGGTTTCCTGTCCCGGATTGCCACCGATGCTGAGCGGCCGGCAGTTTCTGCGGCGGCAGTCCACCTCTTGTCGACGAAGGCTGCAACACTCGGATGGGAGCCGGTTGCCGGTGAAGGAGAGCGTGTTCCTGGGCTGCGCTCGACGTTGCTGCAGACCCTCGGCACCGTTGGGGAGCACGCACCGACGATCGCCGGTGCCCTCGAGCGCTTCGACGGCGACGCCCCCCTCAACCGTGACCTCGAAGCGGCGATCTTGGACATCGTGGCGTCTGCCAACCGGCCCGGCGACTACGACCGCATCCTCACTCGCTACGAGAACCCGTCGAACCCCCAAGAAGAGGTCACCTACCTCATGGCGCTCGCTGCGTTCGACGACCACGTGGCGGCAACCTTCGAGATGGCCCGGACCACCGTCCGCACGCAGAACGCCCCATTCCTCATCGCCCAACTCATCGCCAACCGGACGGGGAGTGCGACGGTGTGGAGCCTGGTCGAAGCCAACTTCGCCGACCTCTTGGCGAAGTTCCCGGAGAACAGCCATTCGAGAATGGTCTCGTCGGTGTCGATGCTGGCCCACGACCAAGCAACCGCAGCCCGGGCGACAGCGTTCCTCACGGTGAACCCGATTAAGACGGGACAGTTGACGGTCCGCCAGGCACTCGAGCGGCTCGCCAACAACGCCGGCGTCGCTGCTCGCCTCCGGGGCACGTTGTCCGAGACGCTCGCTCCGTTCGGCGGCTGACGGAGATGCACTTCGGCGTACTGCTGACCGTGCTCGTCACGGTCGCGCTCGCCGAACTCCCCGACAAGACCATGATCGCCACCTTGATCATGGGCACCAAGGTGCGACCACTCTTCGTCTGGATCGGTGCGAGCCTCGGTTTCATCGTGCAAATGGCGATCGCCGTCTTGGCTGGTCGGTTACTCCTGCTCCTCCCCCACCGCATCGTGGAGGGTGTCGTCACCCTCTTGTTCTTGGGCGGAGCGGCCTACCTCCTCTTCGTCCCCGAAGAGGCTGAGGAGGAGAAGGGGGCTGAAGAGGCAGCTGCGGAGAAACCCGGATCAGCCCTGCGGGTGATCTTCGGTGCATTCTCGGTGATCTTCTTGGCCGAATTCGGCGATCTCTCGCAGATCTTGGTCGCCAACTTCACGGCCAAGAGCCACCTCCCCCTCGAGACCTTCCTCGGTGCATCCATCGGCCTCGTCTCGGTCGCCGCACTCGGTGCCTTTTCAGGAACCGCCCTGCTCCGCGTCCTCCCCCTCTCCCTCATCCGACGTGCCGGAGGGGTCCTCCTCCTCGGCCTCGGCATCTACTCACTGGTGAACCTCTTATGACGACCTCCAACCACCACGACCACCTCATCGCCTCTGCCCGATCGGCGAGAGGGTTCATGCCAGATGATGAGGGCTATGCCCTCTTCGAGGCGGCCCTCGCCGCCGGGAGCGCACCAGCCGCCCAGCCCGCGGTGCTCCTCGAAGTTGGTTCGTGGTGTGGAAAGTCGGCGACCTACCTCGGCGCTGCAGCACTGGAAACTGGGGCGACGGTGATCTCCGTTGACCACCACCACGGCAGCGAGGAGAACCAAGCAGGGTGGGACTACTTCGAAGCCGACCTCGTCGACCCGACCGACGGACGCCTCAACACGCTCCCCCACTTCCAACGCCAGATCGCCAGCGCAGGCCTCGAAGGCGTGGTCGTCGGCGTGGTGGGCCACTCACCAGCGGTCGCTGCGTGGTGGCGGACACCGCTCAGCTTCTTGTTCATCGACGGGGGTCACGGCGAAGAGCCTGCCTGGGCGGACTTTCGAGGATGGACGCCACACCTCGTCGTCGGTGGCATCTTGGCCATCCACGACGTCTTCGAGAACCCCGCTGACGGTGGACGGCCGCCCTATGAGCTCTACTGCCACGCAACGCAGTCCGGTGACTACACCGAGGTCAGCGCGTGTGGCTCCTTGCGAGTGCTCAAGAAACTGCGGTAGTCCTAGCGCCCGGTGCAGTCGTCACCAGCAGCACCATCACAGGCCACGCCGGCGAGATCGAGCGCCTCACCCAAGGTCTCACCACGAAAGAGCCCGGCTGCTGCGGTGGTGTTGGACAGCGCGTCGGCCGCCATCACGATGGCCGCTGCGGTGTAGGTGGTGGCCTCGTTGTCGGGATAGGTGACGAGTTCAGGGTAGGCAATGCCGGTGAAGTAGCTCCCGTCGGGACGACGATGCGCTGCGGTGCAGCTGAGGAGCTCCAGCGCACGGTCTCGCAGTCCGAGTGCATCGAGGGTCATGACACACTCAGCGGTCTCCGCTGCAGTCACCCAGTCACCGGTAGACACGCACCGCACGCCCTTGCCGGGGATGACGAAGGTGTCCCACATCTCCTCGAGCCGAGCATGGGCGCGCGCTCCCTCGAGGGCGCCCGACAGCATTGGGTAGTACCAGTCCATGGCGAACTCGTACTTCGGCGCGAAGGATCCGGCATGGTGGGCGACGGCGTGACCGAGACGACCCGCCGACAGTTCCCACTGGGGGTTGGGTCGTTCGAGAGTTTCAGCAATGGCGTTGGCACAGCGGAGCGAGTGGTAGATCGAACTCGATCCCGTGAGGAGGGCGTAGCCCTCCCGGCGACCCGCTTGGTCGCGCGACCAGGTGATGGGCCCATCGGCCTCTTGGTGGCGCAGCACGAAGTCGACCGCACGCTCCACCATCGGGAATCGGCGCTCGAGCGTGGCTCGGTCACCGGTCAAGAGGTAGGTGTGCCAGACACCAGCGGCCACGTAGGCGACCACATTGGTGTCGAGGCGAGGGTCTTTGACTGAAGTGGCGAGGTAGTAGTTGAACCAGGATCCATCGCGCAGTTGGGTAGCCTCGAGCCAGTCGTGGGCTCGCTCCATCTCCTCAGTGAGACCGCAGATTCCGAGCGCCATGGCCGCTTCGACGTGGTTCCAAGGGTCACAGTGCCCACCAGGTGACCACAGGATCATGCCGTTTGGCTGCTGGAGTTCGGCAATGGAATGCGCAGTGGCGAGGACTTCATCGGCGGTGAGGATGCCGGGAACCTCGGGCAAGCAGTCGGTGAGGGGCGTACTCATGCGTTCTCCAGGTGCTTCGCTGCTGGCGCAGGAACTGCGACCACGGGCTTGCGCAGGTAGATGATCATGCTCTTGCCGATGAGGGGGTTGAGGACCCGCTCTGCGTAGCGAGTGAGCTTGGGGGCCTTCATGATGTCCCACACGAGGAGTCGGTGGTAGGCCTTGACCGCCGGGTGCTCGTCGTTCGTGGTCCCTACCGCGCACTTCAGCCACCAGTAGGGGGCGTGCAGCGCGTGGGCATGGTGGTGGCCGTAGGGGACGAGCCCGGTCGCCGTCAGCCGCTCGAGGAGGACGTTCTTCCGGTAGATCCGCACGTGGCCACCCTCGACGCTGTGGTACTCATCAGACAGCGCCCAGTTGATGAGCTCTGGCCCAAATCTCGGCACGGTGATCGCGATGGTGCCACCAGGGCGGAGCACCCGTGCGAGTTCGGCCATTGCCACCGTGTCGGTGACGAGATGCTCCAAAATCTCCGATGCGATGATGCGGTCGAAGGTGCCGTCAGCGAAGGGAAGGGCGAACGCGTCGCCACGAGTGACGCCCACGTGGGCCTCAGCGGTCAACTCACCAGCGTCACGCATGGCAGTGACCGTGCCGAGTACGCCTTCTACTTCGGCGGCACCAAAGTCGAGTGCCACCACGTGAGCGCCGCGGCGGGCGGCCTCGTAGGCGTGGCGACCGAATCCGCAACCCATGTCGAGCAGCACATCACCTGGACCCATCTCCAAGAGCTCGTAGCGAGCGGTCAGCATGCTGGCTCATCCGTCCCAGGAAGCGGGTCCCCAGCGAGCAAGGCGTCGTAGGCGGCAGCGGTACCGATCGCAGTCACCACCCAAGTGAACTTCTCCATCACTCGTTCCCGTGCAGCAACACCCATCGACGAGCGGCGAGCAGGGTCGTCGAGGAGGGTGCGGATACCTGCAGCCAGGGCTTCAGGGTCATCGGGGGTGACGAGCAGTGCGGTGGTCCCATCCGTACCAACGACCTCGGGCAGGGCACCACCGGTCGTCGCCACGACCGCTCGGCCACAGGCCATGGCCTCAATAGCGGGCAAGGAGAACCCTTCGTAGAGCGATGGGACGACCGCAACCTCTGCCTCGCCGTAGAGACGGGCGAGGGCATCGTCGGAGATACCGCTCACACAGGTCACGATGTCTCGAAGGTTGAGGCGATCGAGGGCTTGATCGACGCGGCCACCCTTCTTCGGCCGTCCGATGACGGTCAAGGTGACGTCTCGCTCGGTACGCAACTTCGCGACGGCCTCAAGCAGCGGGACGAGCCCCTTCATCGGCACATCTGATGACGTGGTCACCATGAGTCGTCCAGGGACTGGGGCAACGTCGTCGAAGGGTCGGAAGACCTCGTGGTCGACGCCGACCGGAACGACCGTCATCTTCTTTGGATCCACGCCCATCTGGGCAGCGATGTCCTTCCGGGATGATCGTGAGACCGTCAAGATGGCGGGCAGAGCAGCAGCGACGCGCTTCTGCATGCCGAGGAACCCGAACCACCGCTTGGTGGTGAAGCGCTGCCACGCCGTCGTGTCGTGAGCGAGCTTGATCTCGCGGTCCACCGTGATCGGGTGGTGCAAGGTCGTGAGCAGTGGCCAGCCTTGGGCGACGAGCTCCAGCATCCCCGTCCCGAGGCACTGGTTGTCATGGACGATATCGAAATCGCCCTTTCGGGCGGCGAGGACGTCGACGATGCGCTTGGAGTAGGCGTAGGGCTCACCGAACCCTGCGGCACACATGATGGCGAACTCTGCGACGTCCGCTTTCGAGTGGAACTCCCTCGGGTGCGGCACGCGGAATGGGTCAGGGTCTCGGTAGAGGTCGAGACCGGGAACGGCAGTGAACCCAACGCCCTCGTCGAGTTCAGGCCACGGCTGTCCAGCGAACACCTCCACGCTGTGGCCGAGATTGACGAGTTCACGGGTGAGGTGTCGGGTGTAGACACCCTGTCCACCGCAGGTTGGATTCCCGCGGTAGATGAGGAACGCAATGCGCAACTTGCCAGGCGCAGCCGGACGTGCAGGAACGTGGCCCGGGGTGACGATCGTCCTCGATCGTGCAGCCGACGCACGGAAGTCCTGAACGACGCGTCGCGGTGATCTGGGCATAGGTGGCCTTCCTCAGAGGTTGGGTTGTCCATTCTCCCGCGAAATCAGCCCCATCACAACCTCAGAACGCCGACGCCTCAGGTTCTGCCGGGATTTCGTTCGTGGCCGTGGTGGAGCGCCGTTCGCTTGCCGTGACCAACGAGCAGCGCGGCTGAAGCGAGCGTGGCGACTGCGCCAACGATGAGCGCCACCCTCGGCGAGGAAATCTGGGCAATCCAACCAATCAGCGGACCGCCAATTGGGCTGGAGCCGAGGAACGCAATGGCGTAGAGCGCCATCACCCGGCCGCGCATCTGCGGATCCGAGTTCACCTGCAGCACGCCGTTGGCCGTCGCCACGAAGGCAATGGAGCCGTAGCCGACGAGCACCGTACACAGCACGGCGACGAGGACGGTTGGACTGACGGCCACCGCAACCATTGCCGTCCCGAAGAAGAAGCCCAGTTCAGCCAAGCGGGTCTGTGTTGGCTTGCCGTGGTGCGCCACTCGGAGGCCGCCAACCACCGCCCCAATGCCCATGGCCACCATAAAGTGCGAGACCGTCGACGCTGAGCCGTGGAAGGTTCCCTCGGCGAGCGCGAGCAGGGTGATGTTGAAGTTGAAGGCCAAGATTCCAATGACCGTCATTGCGAGCAGGGGGCCGAGGAGCTTGGGTTCTGATGCCACGTACGAAAGCCCAGCGCGCACCTGGCCCTTCTCTGGTGCAACCGGAGTGATGCGGTGGAGGTCTCTGCCGCGCATTGCTGCCAAGGCGATGATGACCGCCACGTAGGAACCGGCGTTGATGAAGAAGCACCCTGCGAGGCCAACGGTGGCGACGAAGATGCCACCGAGGCCGGGGCCAACCACCCTGGCCAAATTCATGAGGACCGAGTTGAGACTCACCGCGTTCGGGAGCAATTCGTGGCCAACCATCTCTTGGACGAAGGTCTGTCGGGTCGGGTTGTCGAAGAGGTTGACGAATCCCGTGACGAGCGAGAGGCCGAAGACTGCGAGCAGGGCCACGTGATGCGTCGACACCAAGATGCCGAGGAGGAGCGCTTGGATGAGCGCAGCGGCCTGCGTGGCGAACAAGATGGGGCGTTTTCGCGACCGATCGACGACGAGGCCGGCCCATGAGCCGAGGAGCAGCATGGGGGTGAACTGCAGCGCAGTTGAGTATCCGACGTCGGTGAAGTTGTGACTGAGGTGGAGGACCAGTAATCCAAGAGCGAACGATTGCAGCCACGTGCCAGACACCGACACCAACTGGCCAATGAAGTACAACCGGAAATTTCGTACTTCCAGCGCTTTGAAGGTTCGCTGAAATCCGGTGCGTACTCCCGATCGATTCACTGGCGAGGAACGTACCCGCCGTGACCGAGGGCTGCGCTCGACTCGAAGTCGATCTCATCGTCGAGGGAGCCAATCACTTCGGTCACCCAGTCGAGACGACCCTTCAGAATGCGCTCGACGCCACCTTGGAGGGTGGAGGACGAGACCGCGCAGGAGCTGCACGCTCCTTGGAGCTGCACCTCAATGACACCGGCCGCTACATCGGCCGAGATGAGGACGAGATCGCCACCGTCAGCTTGGACGCTCGGCCGCATGAGCTCAATCAAGCTGAGCAACTTGGCCAAGCGCTCACTGCGCTCTTCATCGCTCAGGTCACTCACGTTCACGTCCTCGGCCACGCCGACTCCTTTGATCTCCTCCATTCTGCCGTGGAGGAGCCGCTCCCGTGTCGGTGTCCTCAGTTCACCTCCTAATCTCGCCCTATGGCGGACGCAGCAGCCAACACCCCACATCGCGAACTTGCCGTTGACCGCGGTCGACTCTCACGCGGAGAGCTGCGCAGTGCCGAACGGATCGCTTCAGATGTGTTCACCCGTGACGGACTGTTCCAGTTCTTGTTCCCGAACGCCGAACGGCGAACATTTGGCGTCGGTCGACTCCACCGTGGACTCCTCACCGTTGCACCCAAGGTGGCGATGGTGTCGACGACGGCGCACCATGGCGTGCTCACTGGCGTGTCGATGTGGGTTCCCCCAGGCAACTACCCCTACCCACCCCGCGTTGAGGTGCGGACGGGATTCCAAGCCCTGACCCTGTCATGGCGTGCAGGCATGGCGCTCGGACCAGGCGGGACCTTCATGCGCAAAGTCGTTGCCGAGCATCTCCGAAGCCCGCACTACTACTTGCAACTCCTCATGGTCGACCGAGACGCACAGGGAACTGGGCTCGGCACACTCCTCATGCAACCTGGCCTCGACCGAGCCGATCACGATGGGCTCCCCTGCTACTTGGAGACCCAGCGCCACGACAACCTCGCGTTCTACGCCCGTTTCGGATTCACCGTGACCGCCACGATTGGCGGCACCAACGGTGAACCCACCATGTGGGCAATGACCCGACTCCCCCGCTCGTCCTAGTTCAGACACTCGGCACCCTCGCTCACTAGGGTGAGAGCATGGAACCAAAGTTCACGCTCGCCGTTGACGACATTGACCTGAACGACATGGGGTTCTGGACCCTGCCGTGGGATGAGCGCGAGGGTGCCTTCGCCACCTTGCGCCGAGAACGCCCCGTTGCGTTCTTCCCTGAGCCCGAAATCCTCGATGCGCCGTTCCCCGTCCCCGCTGGCAATGGCTACTACGCCATTACCCGGCACGCCGACATTTCCGAGATGTCTCGACACCCCGAACTCTTCTGTTCCTCCAAGGGCGCCACCTCGGTCCTCGACCTTCCTGAAGAGATGGTCGAGTACTTCGCTGGGATGATCAATACCGACAACCCCCGTCATGCTCGCCTTCGACGGATCGTGAGCCAGGCGTTCAACCCTCGGCGCATTCAGGCCATTGAGGACTCCATTGAAGGGGTTGCCAACGACGTCATCGACGGCATCTGTGAGCGGGGCACCATCGACGTGACCGTCGATCTCTCCGCCCCCCTGCCGCTCAAGATCATCTGCGACATGATGGGTGTTCCGGCATCGCACTACGACGATGTGTTCCGAAACTCCAACATCATCTTGTCGATGGGCGACCCTGAGTACGTCTCCGGTGATGTCCATCCAATGATGGCCTTCATCACCGCAGGGATGGAGCTCACCGCCCTCATGGAGGACATTGCCAAGCACAAACTCGAGCACCCGGGCGACGACCTCACCACCGCGCTCATCACCACCAACGTTGACGGCGAAGCCCTCACGCACAGCGAATTGGCGTCGTTCTTCATCTTGCTCGTCGTGGCTGGAAACGAGACCACCAGAAACGCCATCACCCACGGCGTGCTGGCCCTCACCGAGCACCCGGACCAGAAGGCGATCTGGATGGCTGATGTCGACGGCGTGAGTGCGACTGCGGTCGATGAGATCGTGCGCTGGGGGTCTCCGGTGATCTGGATGCGTCGGACCGCCACGCAGGACGCCACCGTCAACGGCTACGACTACCACGAGGGTGACAAGGTCCTGCTCTACTACGCCTCGGCCAACCGTGACGAGTCGGTGTTCGAGAACCCCTTCGCCTTCGACGTTCGCCGCAACCCCAACCCGCACCTCGGATTCGGCGCTGCCGGGCCGCACTTCTGCCTCGGTGCCCACCTCGCCCGTCGAGAGGTCACCGTGATGTTCCGAGAGCTCTTCCGTCGCCTGCCCGACCTGCGAGCAGTTGGTGAACCCGATCGCCTCCAGTCCAACTTCGTCAACGGCATCAAGCACCTGACCGCGGAGTTCACGCCAACGCGACCTCGCTGAGCGTCGTGAAGGTCATCGACGAAGCGATTGATCGGATCAATCGCTTTCAGCAGTCCCACCGGACGACCGCAGTGATCGTGGCGGTCCAGAAGGCCTACGGCGATCACCGTGGGGGCATGCTGACCGCAGCGATCACCTTCTACGGATTCGTTGCAGTCTTCCCACTGCTCCTGCTCTTCTTCACCGTCGTTGCGCTCGTGCTCTCGGGCCATCCGGCACTCCAAGAGCGCCTCATCAACGCTGCCCTCTCGGAATTTCCCGATCTCGGGAGCCACCTCTCAAACCAGATCCATGCGCTTCGTTCCAACTCACCAGCAGTCTTTGCCATCACCGCGCTCACCCTGTTCTTCGGTGGCCTCGGCATTGCCTCCGCGCTCCAGCAAGCGAGCAGCGCTGCATGGGGTGTGGATCGACGAGCCGAGCCGGACTTCTGGCACCGAATGCTGCGCAACGTGCAGATCATCTCTGTGGTCGCTTCGACCATCGTGCTGAGCACGGCACTCACCGGCCTCTTGGCCAACCGCTTCACGGCTGGGTTCGCCGCCACTACGTGGTTCCACGGTCTCGAACTCGTCGCCGCGATGGCGCTCAACCTCGGCGGGTACGCGGTGGCGCTCAAGATCTTGAGCCCGACGGTTACCCCGTGGCGAACCATCCTCCCCGGAGCGATCCTCGGCGGCTGCGGCTGGGCACTCCTCCAGGCCATCGGCACATCACTCGTGGCGCATCACCTGCACCGAGGAGGGGCACTCTACGGCGTCTTCGCCGTCGTGCTCGCACTCGTGTTCTGGATCAACCTCGGAACTCGCCTCTTCCTCTACGCCACTGAGCTCAACGTCGTGTTGTGCCGCCATACCTGGCCGAGGAGCCTGCGGGACGAATCCGTCGAGCGTTGATCAGCCGAAGCGACCTTGGATGTAGTCGAGGGTCCGGGGATCACTCGGCTGGGAGAAGAGCTTCAAGGTGGCGTCCACCTCAATCTGCTCACCAGCGCCGTCTTCGCCCATGAGCAAGAAGGCCGTCACATCAGACGCACGAGCGGCTTGCTGCATGTTGTGGGTCACGATGACGATGGTGACGCGCTTCTTCAGCTCCACCATCAACTCTTCGATCTTCTTGGTCGAAATGGGGTCGAGCGCAGAGGTGGGCTCGTCCATGAGGAGGACTTCAGGCTCAACAGCGAGGGCTCGGGCGATGCAGAGGCGCTGCTGCTGTCCACCCGACAAGGTCGAAGCGTGGGCCTTCATCCGGTCCTTGATCTCATCGAAGAGCGCTGCTGCTTGGAGGGCGCTCTCAGCCGCTTCATCGAGGATCGCCTTCTTCTTCACCCCGTTGAACCGGAGACCGGAGACCACGTTGTCGTAGATGGACATTGTGGGGAAGGGGTTCGGCCGCTGGAACACCATGCCGATGCGGCTGCGCAGCACCGTCGTTGGGATGCCGCCGTTGTAGATGTCCACACCGTGCAGGCTGATCGATCCGGTGACTTGGGCACCCTTGGTGAGATCGTGGAGACGGTTGAGCGAGCGGAGCAGCGTCGTCTTGCCTGATCCCGAAGGCCCGATGAGGGCAGTCACCTTGTTCGCGGGCACGTCGAAGGTCACGTCTCGAACCGCGGTGCGGCCGTTGAAGGACACCGCGACGTTGGACAACGACATCGCCGTCGGCCCGGTGCGCGGGTCTTCCACGTCAGGGTCCACGAGTCCGTGGGCGATGGAAACGCCACCATTCCTTGAGGGCTGAGTGTCGGTCATCGACGCACCTTCTGCTTTCGGGCTGACCAGATTCTGGCAGCAAGACTGAGGACAAAGATCACGAGCACCAAGAACAAGGCGATGCCCCATGCTTGGTCGTGCTGTGAGCTGTAGCTCGACTGAACGTCGGTGTAGATCGTGGAGGGCAATCCGTTCCCGAAGTCCAATGGCTTCCAAGTAATTGCCGACGCGGTGCCACCGATCACGAGGTAGATGACGGCGGTCTCCCCGACTGCTCGGGAGATGGCGAGGATGCAGCCGGTCACGATACCGGTGAGCGCTGCAGGGATCACGATGCGAAGCGACGTCGTCGATGGACGAGCCCCGAGGGCCAGCCCCGCTTCACGGAGCGTGTGGGGGACGTTGCGCACGGAGAGCTCCGTGGTGCTCGCAATCAGCGGGAGCATGAGCACCGCGAGACCGAACGAACCAGCGAGGATCGAGAAACCAACGCCGAACTGGATCACGATCACGCTGTAGGCGAAGAGTCCCATGAGGATCGACGGTGCGCCGATCATGGTCGCCGTCACGGTCCGCAGCACGGCAGCTGGCTTCGTGTCGTGCTCAGCCAAGTAGACACCAATTCCGATACCGATCGGCACCGCGGCGATGCACGCGTAGACGATGAGCACCAGGGATCCAATGAGAGAGTTGGAGATGCCACCGAGCTGATTCTGAGAGAACAGCGTGGGGGCTTGCGGGAGCTGGGTGTAGAACGACGAGGTCGAGATGTACGACCAGCCCTTGGAGAACAACTCGACCAAAATCATGACGAGCGGAACTGCGGCCACGGCAATTGCAGCCCAGCACAGGGCGGTCATGATGCTCGAGACGGCTTGACGACGGGCTCGAGTCGCTTCCGCACGCTCGCGAACGTGGGCCCGAACCTCGCTGTCGACAGGTGAGAGGAGATCGGTCATGATGCCATTGCCGCCTTCCGCTGTCGAGCGACGAGCCGAGTGGACAAGATCGACATCGCAAAGGACATCAGCATGAGAACGAGACCTGCAGCGAAGAGGGCGGGAATCTGATCGGATCCTTGCGCCTCACCGAACTGGTTGGCGATGAACGCTGCCAGCGAGGTTCCTTCAGCGAGTGGGTGGTAGTTGGTCTGCACTACTCCACCAGCGAGGAGCGAAACGGCAATTGTCTCACCGAAGGCACGACCGAGCGCCAGCGAGGTTGCTCCGAAGAGACCAATTCGTCCGGTCGGGAGCACGGTCTTCCACAAGGTCTGCCACTTGGTGGCGCCGAGGGACAAACTCGCTTCAACCAGCTCGTGGGGAACCGCACCAATGACCTCTCGACTGATGGCGACATAGGTCGGGAGAATCATGACGGCCAAGACAATGGCGGCGAGCAACAAACTCTTACCGGCCAAAGTGGTGCCGAACACGGCGGTGCCACCCGGGAGGCTCGAGAGCCAAGGGCCGAAGGTGTTGAGCACCCAGGGGGCGAGGACCAAGATGCCCCAGATGCCGTAGACGACGGAGGGAATCGCTGCGAGCAACTCGACCATCGTGGCCACGATGGTCCGGAGGCGGGCGGGCAGGAAGAAGTTGATGGCGAGGGACGTACCGGTCCCGATGATGACGGCGAAGATAATGGCGATCGCCGAGGTCTCAACCGTTCCGATGATCATGGTCAACAAGCCGTATTGGCTTGGGGCCGTCCCATCAGTGGGGTTCCAGCCCACA